>Ga0182027_10011402_pt1 | contig 12564 bp, 6 predicted proteins | sample 712E1DmetaG_FD_121300 | JGI IMG/M metagenome (GOLD analysis project Ga0182027, IMG submission 121300) | Permafrost microbial communities from Stordalen Mire, Sweden - 712E1D metaG (Illumina Assembly) | ecosystem: Environmental > Terrestrial > Soil > Wetlands > Permafrost | place: Sweden...
AACTTTGTGTGTGGATATCGATCCTGACCATGGGAGTGTTCGCTGGAGCGGCCAACCCAAGGAAGCCGCCGCCCGCCGCTCCGGCAATCGTCCCGGTAACCGGAGCGTGGGCTATCGCACCGAGGAGCGCGCCTGTTGCAGCGCCGAGAATCGCCCCGCCTAAAAGGTGTTCTGCCCTTAAGTCCGGGTTGTCCAGGGCCTCCATAGTGAGCGCAATATCAAGCGCAAAATCAGCCTCCCCTTGTCTTCTCACCTGGTCATATCCTTTCTCATAAAGGACCCGATGAGCCTGCGGGAAACGTGCTCCGAAGGGGGTGCTGTTTTCGACGTGCATTAAATAGAAACGGTCCTGCGGGTCGACGCTCAGATAATTGGCTTCATCCGGCGCTGGGGCTTGGTTAGACTCGGGAGGGGGTGCGGGAGGGGGTGTGCTGGCCGTGTAGTACGGGCCGTAAGGCGTTGTGGCGCAGCCTCCAAGGAGGACGGCTGCAAACGCGATTGTGAGAATCTTCAATGACCATTCCCATGTTTTCATGCGTTACTCCTCTTTGGATCGAGCAAGAAATACGGAAAGCATTCCAACTCATCTCCGCAAATAGCAGTTGAGATAAACATTTTCAACAACCGTTAAAACCGCGCCTCATTGCTGAACCAAGGCATGATTCAAGCGCTGTATTTTGAATGTTAAAGACGCTGAAACCGATCCTGAAGTCTACATCGAATTGCAAATTATACCGAAGACGCGATCAGCAGCGTCCGTATCTATCGTCAAACCGGCGGATATCGTCTTCTCCGAGGTAGCTGCCGGACTGGACCTCAATTAGTTCCAGGGGTATTTTACCGGGGTTTTCCAGGCGATGCTGCGTGCCCCAGGGAATGTATGTGCTTTGGTCTTCATTGAGCAGGAATTCCTCCTGGCCCTTAACTATGCGGGCGGTTCCCCTCACCACGATCCAGTGTTCAGCCCTGTGGTAATGCATCTGAAGAGAAAGACAGGCGCCTGGATTTACGGTTATACGCTTCACCTTGAAGCGATCGCCGGTATCGATGGACTCGTAAGAGCCCCATGGACGGTAAGTCCGGGAATGAGAAAACGCTTCCTCCCTCATTTGCTCTTTGAGTCTGCCGACAATGAGCTTAACATCCTGGGAACGTTCGATCGATGAAACCAGCACCGCGTCCTTAGTCTCGATGATTATCTGGTTTTCAATGCCGAGGGCCGCAATGAGCCTGTTTTCCGAATGTATATAGCAGTTGCGGACATCTTCAAGTAAAACGTCTCCTTCGACAACGTTGCGGCACTCGTCTTTTTCGCACACTTCATGAAGCGACAGCCAGCTCCCAACATCACTCCAGCCCACTGTCAGGGGAATTACGACCGCATGCGGCGTTTTTTCCATAACTGCATAGTCCAGGGAAATATTCGGACACGAGGCAAAAGCGCCCTCCTCAAGGCGAGTGAAGTCCAGGTCCCGTATGGCCTTTTGATATGACTGACGGCAGGCGCTGAGAATTTCGGGGGCAAGCCGGCCCAGTTCTTCAAGAAAAACAGAGGCCCGGAACATGAACATGCCGCTGTTCCAGAAGTACTCATTTGAGTCCACATAGGAGCATGCTTTTTCATAGTCGGGCTTCTCAGAGAATTCGCGAACCAAGCAGGCCGTTCCGTTTGAGTGTCCCGGAACACATTGCCCCTTGCGGATGTACCCGTAACCGGTTTCCGGTCTGTCGGGAACGATCCCGAAAGTTATGATTTTGCCATCCGATGTAAGTTCGCTTCCTTGCTGAACGGCCGATGCAAAAAGGTCATCTTCCCGGATGAGATGGTCCGCAGGAAGAACAAGCAGGTCGGGGTCTTCGCCGTTTTTCACAGCGGCCAGCGCGCCCACGGTAATTGCCGGGCAGGTGTTCCGGCCGACAGGTTCGAGGATGATATCCGAATAAGTCATGCTAAGCGCCTGAATCTGCGCTGCCGCCATGAAGCGGTGGTTTTGGTTGCACACAATTATGGGGGGCGCTGTTCCGGCAATTTTCGACAGGCGCATAAGTGTCTTTTGAAAAAGGGAGTGTTCTCCTCCCAGGAGCGGCATCAACTGTTTTGGCAGATGCTCTCTTGAAAGGGGCCACAACCTGGCTCCCACGCCACCGGACAAGATTACGGGCACTATCATTGCCGTCCGCCTCTCATTTGGGTCAAAGATAAGCTTTGTGAGCACACTCCAGTGCGCCGAGGAGAAAGGCGCCATTTCAGGAATATGTTTTGCCCTGCTTTTATAACTTCGATGGAAAACATTTTCCATCTTCGAATGATACTTTCCTATGAGCTGTGCGAAAAATCGTGTATCTTCCTTTGGCGGATTTCGAGACGATTTGCGGGGAAAAGGCATCCCGCGAACGCCCAGCGCGTAAGACTTCCGCCTAAGCGGTAAGATGAATGACCAGATTAGACACTTCAGGGGATGTCTTCCGGGCTATGCATCACTGGTCGCATAGGGATGCCCGCGAGAGCTTTTCACCAAATGATCGCTTAGTGTTGTTAACAAGTCTGTCATACGAGGAAAGGCGCCATGATTAAAGCTCTGGGGGTAATGACCAGCGGCGGGGATTCTCCCGGGATGAACGCGGGGGTGCGCGCCGCTGTTCGCCGCGCCATGGACAGGGGCCTTGAGGTATACGGCATATATTACGGATACGAGGGTCTGCTCCGGGGTGGCGACCAGATAAAACGTCTTAACTGGCAGGAGGTTGGCAACATTCTCCAGCAGGGAGGGACTTTCCTTGGAACAGCCCGTTCGGAGCACTTCAAGACCGTGGAGGGCAGGCGTCGCGCAGTGGAGAACATACTGGAGCGCGGCATAGAAGCGCTGGTAGTGATCGGCGGCGACGGTTCCCTTATGGGAGCGCACGTGCTCTCAACCGAATGGCCCGAACACGTCGAAAAGATAGTCGCCGCCCATCCTGACCTCTATCCTCCGGCATCGCAAATTCCGATGCTCCAGGTCGTTGGGCTCCCCGGCTCCATAGATAATGACCTGACCGGCGCAGATATGGCCATAGGCGTCGATTCCGCCTTAAATCACATCGTGCGTGCGATAGACGATCTGTCATCAACTGCTGCTTCCCACCAGCGCACATTCGTCATCGAGACAATGGGGCGAAACTGCGGCTACCTTGCGCTTGCCGGCACTTTGGCGACCGGGGCGTCCTGGGTGCTCATTCCCGAAGAGGAACTCGACTTGCGCTGGCATCAAAAGATGGTTGAGAGTCTCGACAAGGCCCGGAAAATCGGAAGGCCTCATCAGATGGTGGTGGTTGCCGAGGGCGCCAGGCATCCTGACGGACTGCTCATAGGATCCAACGATGTGCGGAGCATACTGGTCGAAAAGCTTGGGATAGAGGTGCGTCTTACCGTGCTTGGGCACGTTCAGCGCGGGGGATCCCCGACGGCTTTTGACCGAATTCTTGCGACCCGGCTCGGTGTCGCGGCGGTTGACCTGCTCATGGATGAGCCCGATGTCATACACCGGCATATGGTTGGAATAAGGAGAAACAAGGTCGTCTCTACGCCGCTGATCGAAGTGGTCGAAAAAAGCAGGGAGGTGCGAAGGCAAATCGAAAGCGGCGATTTCAAGAAGGCCGTGGAGCTTCGGGGAGAAGCCTTCCAGAGCATGCTCGACCTCGTGAACACCCTGACTCAGATTACTCCCGCTCTGGAAACGGGGCAACAGGGCAGGGTCGTCATCATGACAGGCGGGGCCGACTCACCGGGTATGGACGCCGCACTTTGCACAGCCGCCAGATGCCTCCTTAATCAGGGCGTCGAGGTCCTCGGGTCAAGGGATGAATTCTATGGGCTCATTCATGACGATTTCATCCATCTCGACTGGAACGAACTGCTTGGCTGGGTAGGCCATCCAAGCTCGGATATCGGGACCGCCCGGTCCGACCTGCTCCAGGGGGACTTCGGCCGAATTGCGGAAAATATCAGAAAATACAATATAAAGGGAATCATCGCCATCGGAGGATGGGGCACATACCAGCACATTCATCGGTTTGTGGAAATGAGGTCCGGTTTCCCCGAGTTCGATATTCCTATCATGCTAATACCGGCTACGATCGATAATAATCTTCCATGCACCGATTTGTGCATCGGTTCCGATACTGCTCTCAATAACATTGTCGAAGCGGTCGATAAAATTCGCCATACGGCCGGCGCCACAAAACGTGCGTTCATAGTGGAGGTAATGGGAAAAGAATGTGGGTTTCTCGCGCTCATGGGCGCTTTGGCGACGGGCGCCGAGAAGGCTTACCTGCCTGAAACAGGCATAAGCCTTACCGAATTGAACAAGGACGTCATAGAGCTCAGAGACAGCTTCGAGTGCGGAAAACGTATGGTCATATACATGCGCAGTGAACAGGCTTCACCTCACTACACTACGGATTTTCTGAGAAGGCTGCTCGAAGCGGAAAGCAATAATGAGTTCGAGGTGCGCAGTGTGGTGCTGGGGCATGTCCAGCGAGGCGGGTTTCCGACGGCGTTCGACAGAATCCTAGCGTGCAGGATTGGCGCTGAAGCCGCAGGCGCACTCTTGAAATCGCTGAAAAACGGCTCTGATGAAGTCCTTGCATTCGGGTTGAGAGAGGGCGCAATCACTTCATGCACGTTATCGGAGGCGGTGGAGCAAATGGATGCCATGCACGAAAGGCCCAAAGTTCAATGGTTCATGGACCTGTATTCCATGGTCCACTCACTTGCCAAGAGCAGGCCATGGAGTGAAAATCGACCTGAAACGGGAGAAGGTCTCTAAAGTGCTCACGGCATGTGCGGCTTATGCAGCCATGGACTCCTCGACCCCGGTGTCCTGCGCCGCAATTGAGGCCTCTTCTGTCTCAGCGGCAATCACCCACTTCCCCGGCTTGAAGAAATGGGATGCAAGAGCCAGCACGGGGAAAGCGACAAGAATTCCGATTATCGGAAGAAACGTCAGCCCCAGCGCGATCAGGACCAACCCAACTATGGAAAGGGCAGTGCCGATGGTCATGCAGGCCGCTCTTTCAGCCACTGTAAGTTTTGTTCTCATGATTATTATCCTCTTTGCTGTTTTCCTACTATTATAAGTATTATTTGCTTCGCCCACCTGAATGAACAAACATTGTGCCAGTTGGAGGCATAATCTGTTAAGTAATTGGATTAACAGGATAAAATGTCGATTGGAGATGAGGGCGCAGGCTCAAGCTGCGGCTGTGAAACTGTGTCAGGATTGGACATGATTGGCCTGAGGCCAGTTAAATTAGCAATTTTAAATAGTTATGTGTCCCATAATAGGGCGCCTGTCCGGCCGCAACCAATTCTGAGATTAGAAAAGGGCTGGAGGCCGGCTATTTAATATCGAACTGTTCGAGTTTTCTGTAGAGCGTGCTGCGACTGATCTTGAGCCGCCTTGCGGCCATGATTTTATTGCCCCGGCACTCCTGCAAAACCTTCATGACGTGGCTGCGCTCCACATGATCCAGGCCGTCGGACGCCCGGCCTGGATGTTTGTGGTATCCATGCAGGTAAGCCGGAAGGTCGGCAGCCTTTATCCCGTCTGTTCCGGACAGGATGAAGGCGTGCTCGATCGCGTTTTCGAGCTCCCGGATATTTCCAGGCCAATTGTGGTTAAAAAGAACCTGCATGGCGCCCGGGCGAATCTTTTTGTTAGCCGCCCCGCCGTTCAGACGCTCCATGAAGTGAGAAACCAGCAGGGGCAGATCCGAGAGCCTTTCGCGAAGAGGGGGCATGGTGATGGGGATCACATGGAGACGGTAATAAAGGTCTTCACGAAAAGTTCCCCGTTCGATTTCTTCGCGCAGGTTCCGGGCAGTGGCGGCAATTACGCGCACGTCAACCCTGGTGACGGTCTCGCTGCCCAGCCTGTGGAATTCTCTGAACTGGAGCGCCCGAAGGAGCTTGACCTGCGAGGGCAGGGGGACATCGCCTACTTCATCCAGAAACAGGGTGCCTGCATTGGCCAGTTCGAACAAGCCTTTGCGGGCGTGAACGGCGCCTGTGAAGGCGCCCTTTTCATGGCCGAACATCTCGGCCTCCAGCAGCGTCTGCGGATAGGCGGCGCAATCGAGCACGATGAATGGTCCCGAGCTTCTCGAACTAAGCTCATGAACGCGCCTGGCGGCCAGTTCCTTTCCGGTGCCGCTCTCGCCGAGTATCAGGACGGTAGCGTCTGATGAGGCCACGTTGGAGATGAGGTTAAATATCCCGCGCATCTTTTCGTGTCTGCCGATCATATTGCCGAATTTTTCCTTCTCCACGATCTGCCTGAGGTTGCTGATTTCCTCTTCCTGCACGACTGCGCGGCGAAGCGCCCCGGCAACCAGAGAAAGCAGCAGTCCGGCAAATTTCAGGTCCTCATCTTCCATTTGGCCGGAAGCAACGACCAGTGCGGCCCCCACAGGGTCTCCTTCCTCCGTGTCGATCGGAAGCATTGCAATGTTCTCGCGGCCTGCGGCTTCGACAGGCAATTGCATTTTCTCAATATCCCGGGGAGTCAGGGGCCGCGGACTTCCCTTAAGTCCCTTTATGATTTCGGCAATCAGGGCCGAACCCTTTGTCTGCCTCGAATTGGACCGGCTTCCGATAAGTCCGTCTCTGATGGTGTTAAGAACCATAATCCGTGGGCACTTGAGGCCAGTGCTGGACTCGATTTTTTCCTGCAAAAACTCGGACATCTTCCCGTAGGCCGGAATCTCTCCGGCCTGTTTACCTATTTTGAGCAGCACCTGGAGGCGGCTGCACTGATGAGAAAGATCGGCCGTGGCCTTCTGCACCCTGGACTCCAACTCTTGAGCATGATCTCTGATTTTTCTTTTGAGCTCTATTTTTTCTTCCGCCCTTTGGAGGGCAATCTCGAGGGCCTCCCTCCGAATGGGTTTGTTAATGAAGTCGGAAGCTGAATTGCGGAGAGAACGGACAGCGAGTTCCATGTCTCCATGCCCAGTGATAACGATCATTTCCACTTCCGGACTGATTTCCCTGAGACGCCTCAGGACTTCGATGCCGTCCATTCCGGGCATTCTGATGTCTGTGATGACCATCGGAGGGAGTTCGTTTCGAAAGATCTCAAGCCCCTGTTCTCCGTTTCCGGCCGTGAGAACGGAGTAACCATAAACGCCCAGGAGCCTCCGAAGCATCTTGAGTGTGGATGGCTCGTCGTCGATCACAAGCAGTTTTTTACCTGGTTCGGTCTGGTTCATGGGTCATTCCCGCTGCGACTCAGGAAAGCTCACTATGAAAGTGGCCCCGGCCCCTTCACATGTTATAAAATCGATAGCGCCCTTGTAATCCCGAACGATCCCGTAGCTGATGGAAAGTCCCAGCCCGGTGCCTTTCCCGGTCTCTTTGGTTGTAAAGAAAGGTTCGAAAAGCCTTCCCCTGATCGACTCGGGAATGCCGGGACCCGTATCGCTCACGGTGGCCGTCACACGACCCTGTTCCAGAAAAGACCTGACGGTCAACACATTCGGTCCGGCATGCCCGCCGGCTTTCCGGTCCAGCATGGAGTCGCGGGCGTTATTCACCAGGTTGACAAAAACCTGCTCCACCCGGTTCTCATCAGCCATAATCGGAGGCAGGCTTTCGTCGAGGTCGAGCTTCAGCTCGATGCCATGCACCCTCAATTGCTGCCCCAGGATCGTAAAAACTCCTCGAATCGATCCGTTAATATCCACCCGGTGCGCCACCACTTCACTTTTGCGTCCGAACTGGCGGAGGTGGTTTATTATTCCCGCCGCCCGATCCACTTCCCGGCTCATGTCGTCCGCCAATTCGTCAAGGTCGTCCCTGTCGACCGGCTGCCCCTTTTCGGTCATCTTCAACAGGTATTCGCATCCGAGCTTGATTGCGTTCAACGGCTGGTTGAGTTCATGTGCGACCCCGGTGGCCATTTCGCCAAGGGTGGCCATCTTCCCGGCCTGGATAAGCTGGGTTTCCGCTTCGATAAAATCCGAGATATCTGCAGTGGTTACAACCAGGTCGGATTTGCCTGCATGACTGTCGGGGCAAAAATAAATGTTGACCCAAAGCAGGCCGCCCTCACGTTTCTGATGGCGTATTTTGGGAATCAGGGAGCAGGAGTTTGCGTTTCGAGATTTGCGGAAAGCCGCGCGGATTTCTTCGCGGTGCTGCTCGAACATCAGGTCTGTAAAGCGCATGCCGATCAGCCGCTTTTTTTCGAGTCCGTAGATGTCGGCGGCCCGGTCGTTTGCGTCCTTTATGAGACAGGTTTTGGCGGAAACTATGAAGACCGGGTGGGGACCGCTGTTGAAGAGCCAGCGGTAGCGATCCTCCGATCTCCTCAGTTCCCGCTCGGAAGTGCTCAGCCGGCTGCTCATATGATTGAAGGTATCCGCAAGCTGGACGATCTCATCTCCTGCCGTTTCCGTGTAAACGGGGCAGCTTTTGCAGGTTTCCATCTTTTCCGGAAAGGTCGATGGACCCCCGCTCGCGTAGCCGCATGTGCCGTCGATAAACCAGCACCGCAGTGTCCGGCTGCCGTAGGCCGGGCAACTGTATTGCGTGCATTCCAGCATTTCGTTACAGTTTATGCGATTGCCGAGCGCCAGGCGTTTGTCGAGATTGCCGAGGCTGATTTCCCTGGCGAATGCGGTGAGGGTCTGGACAGGCCGGGTGATGATCCGGGATAGGTATAATCCGAAAAGCAGGCCTACAAGCATTACAAATCCAACAAAGAGCAGATTGTAGATCCTCAGTTCAAAAATGAGCCTGTCAATATACTGCGGATGCAGTCCCACGCGAATGGTGCCGGTCTGGTGAAGTCCTTCGAAAACGGGCAGTAGGATTTGGCTCCGCCCCAGGGGTCTTGAGAGGAAGGACCACCATCCTTCCTGTGCCGGCTTCAACCCCGCAGGACCTTTATCAGCATAAAGCGCCTCAGGGGGTGGAGCGTCCAGGAAGGTGTGCGCGAGGACTTGCCCGTTTTCGTCAGTGACGACAATATAGGAGATGTTCTTATCGATCGACTTCTCTTCGAAAATGAGGGCTGTCAGACGAATCCGGTCCTGCTGAAGGATGGAGGCGCGTGCATTTTCGGCCAGCCTCCGGGCGGCGTTCTCGCCGCGGAGCTCTACTTCACGCACGAGATATGGGAAGACTGCTGTCCGGATGAGGAGCCCCATGGTCCCGCCAATGAAAATCACCATGGCGAGAATCAGGACCAGTAATTTGCTCTGGAAGCTCAGTCTCTGAAACAGTCTCATTTCTACAGCATCTTCTCAGGGGCGCGCAGCCGGCTTGCGACCTTGTCCGGCTTCCGGGCCGGCGTTGGTTTTGTCAAGTTGCGCCCAGTCTGTCACCAGGACAATCCTTCCGTTTTGCACCGCTGTCAGGTAAACATCGCGCATACCCTGGTGGTCAAGCTTCCCAAAACTGATACCGGCGCCAATTCCAGGAGAGTAGAAATCCATCCCCTCGATGGCTTCGATGTACCGTTCCCTGGTTACCTCACGACCTGTCCGCCATAGCGCCTCGACGAGGACCTTGGCGTTAACGAACGCCTCGAATCCCACGAAACCGGGCGTCTCTCCGGGGAAATAGCGCTCAAGCAAAAGGGTGTATTCCTGCGCCGCCGGCAGCAGGACGGTCTCCCACGGCGGCGGCGCCACCTGCGTAACGATCACGCCTTCGGTATCCGGACCAAGCCTTTTGACCAACTCCTGGGCGTCCACCTGCGATACGACATGGAAAAGCCGCCCCACCCGTTTTTGCTTTGCGAGCATGATGAATCGGGCGCAAGGTTCGCATGCGCCAATCATGACGACCGCCTGCGGATCTGCCGAGCGAATCTGTTCGAATGCCTGGCCGATGTCAACGGCGCCTGGTTGACAGCCAGCGGCGGCAACCGGTTCAAGGCCATACCGGCTCAAAGCCAGCTTAGCGCCCGTGAGGCCGTCATGTCCGTACTCGTCCTCCTGATAGAAAACGGCGATTTTCGTGAACCCGCTGCGCTTTACCATATTATCGATGACAGCTCCGATTTCCTGGCGATAGGAGGCCCTGACATTGAACACGTATTCCCGGAACGGTTCGCGAAGGGCTGTGGCGCCGCTAAAAACGCCGATCAGCGGAATTTTCGCCTCCTGAATCATCGGTAGAACCTTTACCGCAGTGTCCGCGCCGGCGTAACAGGTGAGGGCGAATACCTTGTCGTCGTCTATCAGCCGCCGGGTGTTGCTCTCAGAGCGTTCCGGCTCGCAGGCGTCGTCGTGGCTGATCAGCCTGATGCGGCGGCCGTGGACCCCGCCCTTGTCGTTCACGTGGTTCAGATATGCCGACGCTCCCCGGATCGCCTCTGTCCCGAGACGGGAATCACGCCCGCTCAGCGGCAGCGATGCGCCGAAGACGATTTCGGAGTGAGTGAGGCCGGGAACGGAGCGCTCTTTTTTGATCTGCTCCCAGTTTGTGATAAGCGCCGGTTTTCCTTCCCTTATCTGTGTAAAATAAACGTACCTGAGGCCCTGGTGGTCGGTGGGACTGTAATCCACTGGATTGGCTATCTGAAGTGAGAATTGACGAATTCCTTCAATCGAATCGATCAGCCCTTCCCTTGAAAGGTCCCTGCCGGCACGCTTAAGGCCTTCCACGAGCACGATCGCATCAAGAAATCCTTCGAACCCTACGAAAGAAGGCGTCTCTTCCGGAAAATAGCGCGAAAGGAGCCGGGTGTACTGGCCTGCGGCCGGAAGAAGCACCGTCTCCCAGGGCGGCGGAACCACCTGTGTTATTATTATACCCTCTGCTTCAGACCCCAGTATTTTGGCCAGTTCCTCCGTGCCTACAAAAGACACAGCATGAAAGACCATTGCGCCTTTGCGCTGTTTTGCAAGCTTGACGAACTTCGCGCACGGACCATAAGTCCCGATCATGACCACCGCTTCGGCGTCCGAACCGCAGATCAGATCCACCGCCTCCTCCACGTCCATGCCTCCGCGGATATAGGAGGCTTTGGCTACGGGTTCCAACCCGTGTTTCCGGAGGGCGATCTCCGTACCAGTAAGCCCGTCGAATCCGAATTCATCATATTGGTAGAGGATCGCCACGCGGGTTATTCCCAAGTCCTGAACGAAATGGCCGATGAGATTGCCTGTTTCTTCGTAGTATGAAGCCCGGACGTTTATGATGTAGCGCTGAAACGGTTCACGCAGGACCCTGGCGCCTGAGAGTATCCCAACAAGTGGGATTTTGGCCTCCTGGACCATCGGCATGATCTTTACCGCCGTCGGGGTCCCCACGTAAGAGGTCAGGGCAAATACCCTGTCTTCGGCAATCAGCTTCTGAGTATTGGAGATGCACAGGGCGGGATCGTAAGCGTCGTCATATGTGATAAGCCGAATATGGCGCCCGTTCACGCCTCCATGCTCGTTTACGTGATCGAGATAGGTTTGGACGCCGTGAATGGCCTGCGTTCCCAGAATAGATGCATGGCCGGAAAGCGGGCAGGAAGAGCCGATCAGTATTTCAGAATCAGAGACCCCGGCGGTTTGAGATCCGGGGGCGCTTCTTTGCTGTTCCGTTTCGCAGCCCGCCAGGATCGCCGCAATCAGGAAGACCGCGAAAAACGTTGAGAGGAAAAAAAAGAATCCCCCCGGTTTCATGGAAACGTCCTTTCGGTGAAGAGGGTGATCTTGAGCTGAATCTGAAATCAATGTTTGGCAAAGATGCGCGTGATCGAGTTCCATTATACCAGCGTCTGACCGGGAGGCAAGGAATAGGGGAAGCGGGAAGCATTACCCTTCTGCCGCCAGTTCCACATTCTTCAATCCCTCAATTGCTCACACTGGGATTTGATGTTTTTCTGCTCACTGTTCGTCGCGTAGCGATAGAACCAAGAGGAGTCATTTTTGGCTGTTCACGGTTCATTGCCTTTATCAGCCATTGAAAATGGAAATTAGAAGAGAAGTGGAGGGGTGATGTAATTTTCTAATTTCAAAGGCTGCCCCATCACAATTCACTGTGAATGGAAAGGCGACGGTTGAACGTCAACCAGCTCAAAACAGGCCGGAGCGCCGCTGCTCCGGGTCGCCTCCGGCGAGTCTCGTGTGGACCCGTCTTCGGCGGCCCTTGCAGTTCGAGGCATCCAATAGGAGGATCATTCCAAAAACTGAAACCATGCCTGTGAACCGGCATATCAGTACAAACCAAGCTTGGCCTCCGTAAAACTGATGAATATGTTCTTCTTCTGAGAGTAGTGTTCCAGCATCATCTTATGGGTTTCCCGCCCGATTCCTGATTTCTTATATCCGCCGAAAGGCGCATGTGCGGGCAGAGTGTTGTAATTATTAACCCACATTCGGCCTGTTTCCACTGCTCTGGCCACCCTGAAAGCGCGGTTCAAGTCCTTCGTCCACACAGCGCCTGCAAGTCCATATTGGTTGTCGTTGGCCATCTTTATCACTTCTTCTTCGGTCTTGAACTTGATGACGGAGACTACCGGACCGAAGATTTCCTCTTGAGCGACCCGCATCTTGTTGTTCACTTCGGAGAGGATGGTC
>Ga0182027_10011403_pt1 | contig 12563 bp, 8 predicted proteins | sample 712E1DmetaG_FD_121300 | JGI IMG/M metagenome (GOLD analysis project Ga0182027, IMG submission 121300) | Permafrost microbial communities from Stordalen Mire, Sweden - 712E1D metaG (Illumina Assembly) | ecosystem: Environmental > Terrestrial > Soil > Wetlands > Permafrost | place: Sweden...
CATAGCGGTTGACGGCCACATCGTGGACCTTGATTCCATGATGCTTCAGGGCGGCACGCCCTCCGATTTTTATTTCGTCGTCCCCGACTCGACCCTGCTGTATTCCTCGTATCTCAAAGGCCTCGCACATGCTCCGTGGGACTCGCTTCATCTGTCGATTTCCCAGGCCGATTCCATATTGAAACTGGCGGTCAAAACCGGCGATCCCCTTCCACCCTCATTGGCAAAAATCGCCAATATGATCGGCACGGATATCAAGTTAAATGTCCATATAAACGCCGAATATTCGCTGGATGTTTATAAATATATGACCATTCGTTATACCCGCGACCTCAAATCCGACGGCGCCGATGTCAATGGAAACCCTAACCTTCATTGGCTCGCGGTATACGACGTTGCCAAGGGGAAGGTCAATTCGTTCGACACCGTGGCCAAGTATCCCTACATAGTCAAGTTTCTGTACGCCGATTCGAGTTTTCTGAAACTCAAACCGGTCACAATATGGGACACCATTAAGATCGATTCCGGGCATACATACTTTCTGGTGGCCGACAGCGGGATAAACGGGACCGATACCGACATGCAGGTCTACAACTATTTATCGCTCATCAATGGCTCGCTCATAACGACGCGGGAAACATATGATTACCAATGGTTTTATAAAGACCTCGATTACCGCTCTCCCGAGGTATATGATTCTTTGATCCTGTTCACCGGAAGTAATGTTCTTGGAAATGCTACCAAGTTCCTGACGCCCACGGACACGTCAATGCATCACTTTGAATTCTATTGCGTCGTGCGGGATTCCCGGCTGGATTTTGAGGCCGTGGGCGAAAGCGAGTATCAAGTCACGGGGTATTTTAGATATACCGATGCGTATGCGAGGAACCCGCATAATCAGTAAAGCGCCCCCTCAAAATCCCCCGTAGGGGGGAAATTATTTCCCTAAATACTCCGGGCCCCCGTAAATCCCCATGTCACTGCGCGTTCCGTCAAGGTCCTTGAATTCCCGGGCCGGGTTGCCTGTGTTGATGCAGGGCGAATATTTTGAAAGCCAAAAACGGGGATAGCGGCCTTTGCGCTGTTTTGCGGCAAGCGAATCCGCGAGCGACTTGTACAGCATCCTGGCGAGGGCCGTATCGGCGATGCGGGACCTGTCGGTGGCCAGGGTAAGGTCTTTTTCCACGGCCGCGGAATCGTATTCGGACCCGGCAAAAACAGGATTGGAGATTATATTATGGTTTTCATCAACGGGGATTTTGCCGGAGCCTTTTACGGCTACGCCCAGTTCCGGATCGCATTCGAGGAAATTGCCGTCGGCGTTTCCCCATACGCAATTGAATTGAAACGTAACGCGGGAAATCCCGTCGCACCAGAGCCCGTTGTTTTTGTTGAAAACGATGATATTGTTGAAAAATGTCGGGTTTGCCGAAAGCAATTTTACGCCGGTCGTGAAATTTTCGGTGATGACGCAGTTGTAAACTCGGGCATTGCCCTTGGAGAGGCAGTTGACGCCCACGTTGTTGCGGTCGACCACGCAATTGCGGACGAGCGGGCTGCAGTCAATTGCCGTGATTCCGTTGAATGCTCCTGAAATATCGGTGAATGCGATGTCGGTGTACTGGTCGGACGCCTTATTTAATATTATCCCGTACCACGAGCAGGCTGCATCGCCGGAAGCCGGGGCGAAAATGATGCGTTTGTCCTTTTTACCGACGCACTCGATGCATCCTTCAACTTTGATTGCCACGGAAAACGAATCAAGGTGGTCATATTGGGCTATGGAGGTGTCTTTCAGCGATGTCGCGCTGCATAAAATCTTGACCCCGGGAAAAATCGACAGGCGTGCGTTGCGCTTCACCAGAATATCACCGATGACCCTGTAAGGGCTGCCGTCAAGGGTCCATTTGGTGTCCTTGGAAATGATGCCCCATACTTTTGTTTCCGCATTAAGCGGCGACGCGGCGCTAAGAAGCGCCACAACGGTCATTACAAAAAACGTTGATTGCGGAACCTGTTTCATAATGACCGTACCATTGAGTTAAATGTGTAGAAAAGGAAATATTTTTCGAACGCGGCGACGTCGATGGCAACCTGACAGCCCTTCAGGAGACGCTCGCTGGTTTGCGAAGCGGATGTTTTTGAAAGTCCCATTATTCCGAGGTCCTTGAGTTCGCCGATTATTTCCATGGATTTTTTTTCCACGCCGCACTGTGCCAGAATTGAAAACAGATCCTCTCCCGTCATGGTCTTTTGCTTTCCCGGATGTTCGTCGCCGTCCAGGGTCACATGCTCTCGCAGACAGGTTATAACCTTTTTTGATTGCTGGGTCACTACGCCGATTTTGTCGAACGCTTTCCTTCCAAGGCGCCGCAGGAAAAGGCAATAATCGTTCAGGCCCGATGGCGACCGCAGAAAAAGATGATTGTCCTTTATTTCAACTTGTCCTGATTCTTGCAGGGACTCCAGTACGATCATGATGCGTTGGTGGGTCGTGCCCAGCAATTGCGTGAGTTGCCGCAGGGTCGATTTCAAATCCAGGGACTTTTGCCCGTCTTTTGCGGCGCTGCATCGGGCAAAGAAATATTTCAGCGCAAGCGCTATATGAAGGCCGTGGCTTTGCTGGTACGCGGATTCTAGACGGACGTTGGCCTTGCGTATTTTCTCGCTCGTCGTGCGGATGACGCTCATGAACCATTGCGGCACGCCGGAAATTTTCTCATGGAACGTGTCGGCGTCAATAAGGATAACGGAACAATCTTCGCAGGCCACGGCCGAGGCGCTGCGCGGTTTGCCGTCGATAAGCGCCATTTCACCGAGCACGGCGCCCTTTTTAAGGACCGCCAGTTCAATTTCCCTATTGTTAATTTTCCTGTATACCTTTACGCTTCCGGACTGGATGAGGTACAGTTCGCGCGTATGGTCGTTTTCATGAAAAAGGTTTATGCCTTTTTTATATGTTTTTGCAAAAGGTTGCATACTGTTCCACGCAAATAGTTTATTATATAGTACCGTGTGATATCCGCGAAATCAAGGGGAAAGAACGGGCGTATGAGGGCCTACGTAAAAAATGCCGCGCTTATGGTAGCGCTTTTGGCTGGTGCTTTTTGCGGAAACCAGGAGCCGATCCGGTTGACCGTGGATTTTTCCTCCCACAGCGAGTGGCGATATACGCTTTCCGTCGATATGCGGGGCGACATAGCCACCGCGGACGCGCTGCGCTGGTTTTCAAGCAATGCCCGGTGTTGTCTTCTGGGGCGTCCCGTTGCCGGGGAGCCCGCAACGCTGCATGTCAGCGCATGCTCGGTAAGCATTGCCGCGCCGCTTTTGAGCGACGCCGAAAAAACCAATCTTGTGCGGCAATGCAATGAGGCAAAATTCACCGTGGACGTCGGCAGGGGAACCATAACGTCCGATGATCCGGACGACATGCCTCTCGTTAAAATTGGCGAGTGGGACCTGTACAAAGACGTGGCCAAGGTGCTGCCCGCGCTCCCGCGGGGCAGGGTTAGAAAGGGCTATTCTTGGGAGCGGGAAAAGCTGATGCCCCTCGAAACAAAACACGGCAGCGCCGTTGGCCATTTGTTCCAGTCATTTACCCTGGACAGTATTTTCAGCGACGAGCGGGCCAAACGCACGGCAATGGTTTCCTGGCGGTTTACCTATGGGGTCGAGGTCAAATCGGCCGACACTTCGGGTCGCCTGAGCGACGTTCCCACTAAAGGCAGCGGCCTGGGCAGTGCCCTTCTAAATATCAGCGACAAGATGCTTGAAAAAGCGTCAATTCATTTCAACGTTCCGTCAACCAGGCAGGGGAAGATCACTATTTCGTGGAAGGAAGATATTGAACTGACTCGTCAGAAATGATGGGTTGTTTGCGGCCATTTTTATTTTGAGGGATAGTATGAATTGCAAATATTACCCGGTCCTTTTTATGGTGGCCGTCTGGGTTTTTCCGGGGTTCGCCAAATCCCCCGATGTCATTTTTTCCCGTGACACGGTCGTATCGAACAATATTGAGGTCCCGGAAAACGCCACGTATACCATCAAACCGGGCGTGACAGTTCAATTTTCCGATTATTGCAAGATCGTCGTGCATGGATTGCTCATCGCCGAAGGCGCCGGGAACCGTCCCATCACCTTCACCTGCCTTGGCAGACCGCGCGGTTCCATCGAAGCTCCGTGCTGGTATGGATTAATGATCATGGGCAAAAATTCCCACGGGCTTTTCCGGCATTGCAGATGGGAAGGCGCGTACCGCAACCTGATATGGGAATCAAACCCGGTATTTGATTCGTGCGAATTTGTGGGAAACCACTGCGGCCTCTATTGCACCAAAAAGGCCATGCCGCACGTGAAGGGCTGCAAGTTTTACAGGAACGTTTACGGCATCGTGGCGGACTTCGCCAATCCTCTGCTTCTTGACAACGTAATCTCCGACAATACCATCGGCGTTTACCTGCAAATCGGCTCGCAGTTTGTTTCGGGCAAGAACATCATTGCGCACAACCGGACCGACGTCCGCGCCGAGCCCGGCCTCAAGGGCGACACCGGCACCTCCGCCATGCGCAATTTATGGGAATTGATGAATGAACTTTATTGATTCTAAAATCGCAATTGATCATTATTTATATTAGATACTGTAGCTGAATTATATACGCTTTTGGCGTAGATAATTCCTGCGTACGGTATCTTATCTGCCTGCCTGCGCTATCGCTTCGGTAGGTAGGTTAGTTACTATGTCTGAATCAATCCTTTTTCATCAAGAAAGGGCCCTCGAAATAATGCCAGGAAGCGCCGGGACAAAGCGCCTGTTTGCCGCAGCGGTATGTATATGCATGCTCATTATGCAAATCCCGATTGACGCGTCCCCGGCGGAAATCTCTTTCTCCGGCGAGCAGGACGGATATTTCGAAGAGGGCCAATACCTGGCGACAAGCACAATTACTGTCAGGCGCGGAAAGACCCTTTCCTTTGCTCCCGGATGTGTGATCCGGTTCAAGCAGTATACGGGCATCGTGGTTGAAGGCGAGCTCAAATGCCTGGGAGGCACGTCCGAACCGGTCGTTTTTACCTCCGACAACGATCGTCCCGCCGAAGATAAGGCACCGGCGCCTTTCGATTGGAATGGGATCAAGGTCGCGGATTCGGAGGCCTCGGTTTTTTTTGAAAATGTCCGGATTGCCTACAGCACCTATGGCCTTGACATCAAATCACCATCATCGAAGATAAACCTCAAAGGCGTCGTGTTCTCCGAAAACGGCCGGAGCGGAATAACCGTCGACGATGAGCAGCTCGGCGTCATTGACAATGAGCAGTTTTCCTTTGTCCAGCCGCGGCCGGAAAATGAGGCCCCTTCCGTAAAAAACGAACCGACGCCCGGACCGAATGATAAAAAACCTCCTCCCAAAAAAACGGGCTGGAAAATGCCCGTCAGGTTGTCCCTTGGCGCGGTTGGGGTCGCGGGCCTTGCCTTTGGGGTTTACGAAAATATGCAAGCGGGAAAATATTTTAACCGGTCCCAGAATGAATCCCTGCCTTACGCGGACAATGATTTGAACAAAAATGGGACCGCTGTAAACCTGCGTAATATCGGCTATGGCATTGCCATTGCAGCGGCATGCGGATTTACCCTTACGTTTTTCTTTTAGATGCGGGACAAAGGCAGGGGTTCAAAATTTAGAACCTTTACCTATAATCAGGATTATTCCAGGAGAATACCATGAAAAAAATCCTTCACCTAGGCGCAGTGACTCTGCCCGTTGCAGTATTGTGCCTGTTGTTTTTTTGCACAGATTTTAAGAACAACAATCCGGCAACGACGTCCTATCAGGGAAATTATTCCCTTGAACTTTCCTGGGTGCCGCCTTCGGACTCGGTCAAGGAAGTTTTTAAGGAATACAAAATCGCTTGCGTGCACGGACGCGACACTTTTTCGTCGTATACGGTTGATTCTCTAGCTTCCTCTATGGCAATCGAAAGTACCAGACGGGGCGCGGTCGACACCCTGGTAATCCATTTTACCCGGCCTGTCAAAGACACCATTTTGTTAATCGAAGGCGTTCGTCCGAATAATGAAACGGTCGGCGATACGATACAGGCAAAAGTGGCTAATCCATACTTTATTGCGCCGAATGCAAGCGCGGTAGTCATGGGCGATACAATAGTTGTTTCGCTAGCGCGTTCCGACAATAATCCGCTTGCTCAAAAACTATGGGCTTCCTGGAGAGTTAATGGCGACTCTTCGGTTGCAAAGCCATTAGGTCAGTACAGCTTTACTCCGAAGCAACAGCGGACGCAGAAAGTTACAGCGAAATTGCAGGATTCGATTGGCAGAGGATTTTTCCTTGACACCATATCCGTCGCCGTCGTCGGAGGGTACAAACAGGTACTTGACAGCGTTTCGCTTTTTGCCGTAAAACTTGGATACCCGCTTACGCTGAGCATTACGCAAACGGATCTTGATTCTTCAAGGTTCAGGGTTTTCGTGATAAGCGGCAATGGCATTTGGCGCGACACCTCGGCGTTTTATGATTTTAAAGGAAGCGATACCATTACGCTTAAACGCGACGTCATCGACACCAATCCGCAAATCGATACCGTGTACACCATGGACTCAAGCGGCCTTCAATCCAATAAGAAAGTGGTCTTTGCGCCAGTCATTCACACCCTGCCGGTTGTCAGCTTCGCCTCGGACTCCTTGATCGTATCAGTCAATGACTCGACCCCGATCACCCTCGCGCCGCAATCCACGGGCGCAAAATTTATCTGGGTCCTGGATTCAAACGTCCAGGAAGCCGATACCACTAGTTCTCCGACATTTGTACTGTATCTGACCGATGTGGCCCAACATGTACTTAAGGTCACGGGTGTAGACCAGTTTGGCTATGCGGGAAGAACACCCGCCTCTATTCATGTGCGCGCGCAGCAGTTTGCGTATGTAGTTCAGCCCGTTATATTCCCGACCCAGGTTAAAATCAATACCTGGACAACCTGGACCGTTTCGGTTAACGACACGGCCTCGGCCCGCAGGAATAGCGCCCGTTTTCATTGGAGAATTACACCGGCCAATTACGATTCAATGCGTATAATCGGCGCGGACAGTGGCACTCTGAGGCTTCACTGGGACAGCGTTGCGGTCGCGGCCATCTCCGTCATGGCAATTGACAATAGTAAAGACAGCAGCGCCTGGTATTTTCCGCCAGGTAACATTTTTGTCCGGCGCTTTGCCCCTTCGATAAAAATCACGAACCCCAGGCCGATGAGCGTAAAAACCACGGACGCGATCAAAGTGACGGCTTCGGCGATTGATTCCAACATAGACGGCACGGTCACCAGCGGCACGATCCAGAAGGTCCTGTGGCAGCGGGCGGGCAAGGCGCCCGCAAAGGATTCCACGAGCGATACCGTCTGGCAAATCACCTCGATTAACCCCGATACGTTCGAAGTATATGCCTGGGCTCGTGACACTGGCGGGACCCTTTCCCAGCCGGATTCTATTCAAATTCTGGTGAAGGCCTACCGGCCTTATATCCTGCCGCTCATGAAAAACGACACGGTATTTTTGAATTTTCCCGCGCTTTTTACGGCGTTCGGCAATGTTTCGGACTCTACGGCTAAAATCGCGGAGTATTTGTGGAGTTTTGGAGGAAATGGAACATGGACCGACAGCTCCACGACCAACACGATCACGCATTCGTTTTCAACTTCGGGCAGGACGACCGTCATCGTAAAATGCCGCGACAATAAAAACCAGGAAAGCGTCCCCGACACGTTTTACGTGACGGTCAACATCGAACAGCCCGCGCGACCAGTCATGAAGCCCGACACGGTGTGGATCGATGATGACACGCTGTACACGATAATATCCCAGGCCATGAACCCCGGCGCCTGGCTGTCGCAATTCGTCGTGCAATGGGCCGCCGGAGGGCAATGGGAAACCGACACAACGTCCACGATGCGCCACTTATACGCAAGCCCGGGGCCAAAACAAGTCTCCTTTTACGTAAAGGACAATAACGGCACCAGCTCCGACACGGTCAGCAAAACGGTCGTGGTGCGATTGGGGGCGCCGACGATTATGTCAATAAGCGCCGATACCTCGCTGTCAAAAATTTTCATTAATGATACCGTGCACTTTACCGTGACCGGGTACGACACGAACGGTCAGATTGACAGTATGAAAACCGATTGGAGCGGCAAAACGAATTTTAGCTCCGTTAATAAAAACGTCCAGAACAACACGTCCGTCTTCGAGCACGCCTTTAACTCAAGCGGTCCCGATACAATACGCTTCAGGGTGTATGATAATGACAGCCTGAGCGCGGACACGACCATCATCATAAATGTGCGGCAAGGCAGACCGGTCATTACTTCAATTGCTACGGACACGCCAATCACAAAGATATTTATTGATCAGCCCGTTAAATTCACGGTGAACGGGCAGGACACTAACGGGTCAATTGTCAGCATGAAGGTGGCCTGGAACAACGACACCACCCAATTCAGCGCCATGGCAATGTCAAGCGGCGCGGGGACTTTGCAAAACACTTTCTCATTGTCCCAGGCCGGGACAAAGAAAATACTCTTCAGGGTGATTGACAACGACGGGCTGAGCACAGACTCGGTGTTGACAGTTTCCGTGCACACGGGAAGGCCGGTGGTCACGTCAATAACGCCGGATTCAATAATATTCATCAATGACGCCCGGAAGTTCACAATCGCGGCATTCGATTCGAACGGTACCGTTGATTCGGTCAAGATCGATAACGGCAGCGGCACATTCGGGCTTTTTTTAAAAACCAGTACCGGAAGTTATCTGCTTAACGATACCTTTGCCCGGTCCCAAGCGGGTAACAGGACAATCAGGGTGATCGCGAAGGACAATGACGGGTTGCTCTCGGATACGGCAAAACTTGCGGTAACGGTGCGTTTGGCCGCGCCGGTCATGGACCGGATTGCCGTCGATACGCTCAACAACAATCTGTTCGTTGTGGACAATCGTAAGTATTCCGTGTCCGCGCATGATACCAATGGGTTTGTGAAGAAGATTTATTTCAGTTGGAATAGCGCTGTAACCGGTGGAGCAATTTCAGATTCAATAATTATCCTACGAAATACCGCCTCAATCGATACGTTTATTTCTCATGCATATGATACGACCTTGTCCGGCCCGAGGACCATAAGGGTTTGGGCGATTGATGATGATACTATCGCGTCAAGCAACAAAGATACGATCGTGACCGTTCGGCTTGGAAGGCCGGTTTTGTGGGGAGACAAAGCCGACACGCTTTGGACGGTGGTAACTAACGGCCCCAATTATTATTACGTCCACGCAAACGCGCTCGACACAAATGGGAATATCCAAAAATATTATTGGAACGATGGCGCTGGGTGGATCGATTCGACAACTGCCGATAGCATCCAATATCAATTCCGGCAATCGGATATAAATCATTTTTTAACTATGACGATCAGCGTTAGAGATACCGATGGATTAATGACAAAGAATTCCTTCCAAATATTCGCGGACAGCGTCCCGCCCGCGCCGGTGACGACGGTTGCCAAGATTGAGGGTCAAATTCAAATCGGATGGCTTGGCAAAGACGTGAAAGATGGTAACGGAACTTTATTTGAAATCCTTTTGAAAAATGGTTCCGCCCCGGCGATGACGGATACGTTAATCGGTTTTAGATCGGGTATAACGTTAAGCCCTGGTTTAAACGGCTATGATTTCAGCTATGCTTTTACACCTTCAAGCAGCGGCACTTATTATTATCAGGTTATTGCAAAAGATGCTCGCGGTTCGATTTCTTATAATGCGGCAAGTTTTTTTATATATCCGTAGCCGATGTGATAACCATCACATCCAAAATGTTTGCCATGAAATATGTTCCTATTAAAATCCGAAAGCTTTCCATGGTGTAAAATATGGCCGACAAATGGCATGACATTAATCATCCCGGTGTCTGGCAAAAGCCGGACAAGGACAAATCCGATTCAAGCGCAAGCAAGCCCGCAGAAGACACTACTGATGACGCTTCGCAGGAAGATAAAAAGCCCCTTGTAAAACTATCCGAAGGCAAATTCGTGCTGCCCGCCGAAGGCGTGGATATCAATAAAAAATGCCCCGTCCAGGTCAACGTAGAATACCTCGACGATTCCGCAAAATCAATGCAAAAGGTCACCTTCAGCCTCTATGCTAATTACAACGACACTCCAAACAATCTGAGCCATTACGTCGACGGTTTTGAAAAGGACGGCGTTGCCACGGCGGAAATGACCATGTATCCGCCTCCCGAATACCAGGAGGGCGACAGCGTGGATTATTTCTTTAAGGCCGAGCACATCCGCGGGGAAAAGGTCATCGACAGCGAGGACCTGACCTTGCCAATGGAGACTCAGGAAATTGTCCTTCAAAAAGGCGATTACGATGAAAACGGGGCCGATGCGTATAACAAAGACCAGTCCGGCGACAATTTCAAGCCCAATAATGTGGTAAAGAAACTCCAGGGTGATTTGATAACAACCAATTTCCTTCCGCAGGGGTCTGACGACGGCTTCTTCGGCGATGATACGGACAAAGCGGTCAATGATTTTCAGGACTATGCGATCAAACTTGTCCGCATGAAGCGGAGCGTTGGGAAAACGGAAAATACGGACACGGGCCTCGACCAGGAGTCGCCGGACGGCATCGTGGGCGAAAAGACCCGCGACGAACTTGACAAATGGCTTAGCAACGACTGGATAAAGCCCATGCCCACGCTTCGGCATAGCGAATACGACGACACGGGTGTTGACAATTGCAAAGGCAAGAAGGGCACGGACGAGCACCACCAGGGCACGCCGATGGTCGAAGCCCAGCAGAATTTACAGAAGGTCGGCGTTTATTCCGATGGCGCGGTCGATGGCTGGTTTTATGACAAGATGCTGTGCGGCGTTAATGATTTTCAAAGCGCCGCGGCTGACGCGAGCTTCGTGGTCAATGGACAAACCACTCAGTTTGATCAAAAGCTGACCGGCTATCAAAAAGGCGAGATGTGCTCGGCCACGCAGGAGTATTTGAAGATGGTGGTGGATAAGGGCGGAGTGGTGCCGAAAAAAAATCCGATTTTTCCATTAAAATTTAGACCTCCTGAGGACTACCATGGAGGCGCAAGGAATTTCGGCGCTGACCGCGATAATGGGAGAAAACATGCCGGATGCGATTTAATTGCACCGATAGGAACTGAAATTATGGCCGTAAAAGACGGCAAAGTTGCATTTGGCCCTTACGAATTTGCCGGCGGAACGTATGCAATTGAAGTCGATCATGGCGATATTATTATCAGATACACGGAAATTCAGGATACTTTTCCACCAGGAATCAAGGCGGGCGTGACGGTAAAGCAGGGGCAGGTAATTGCATATGTTGGGGCATATCATGCAAAAAATGGTAAAATTAAGCACATGTTACACTTTGAAATGTACTCAAAAAAGTCCGCAGGCGGGTTAACACGCCGGGATAATCCGCCTTATCAAAGGCGTTCCGATTTGAAAGATCCAACGGATTTTTTAGATAATGCAGAATTATTAAAATAAGGAGGAGTAAATGGGAAGAAAAAACATAGTTTGTATAATGTCAATTCTGGTTCTTGCTCGATTTTGTTTTCCGCAAAATGATTCCATCTTTTTTCAAAAGGTAATTCTTAAAACTTCCGACACATTATTATTAAAAACAACACCTGACAATATAATCCAATATTTTAACGAGATTATTCCGCTTTCACAGCAGGAAATGCATAAAGGAAATTGTTTGTTTATAGCAAAACAAATTAAAAACGAACCGATTAATTCTTTTAAAGTCGGTTTTTCAAAGAGCTATTCCAAAATTCGCAAGGGTTGGGCTCTGGAATATGTGAGCATAATATTTTCAAATTCCGGTAGGTATATATCATTTGAAAGCTGTTCAAAACAAATTTTGAACAGTCTTGGAAAAAAAGCTAAAAATAAGGAAGTCTATGGTGCCCCGACGGTTGCTTGGACTTTGGGAAAATATTCGGCGAGCTTTTTTATTGAAAAAGATGCTGATGTTGAACAATTAAAGCTGTTGCTTCAAATTGAAAATAATAACGATGATGAGGAATGATTATCCGTCCGCGTCACCGACGAGTATTGGAGCGATAAGGCCAAAGTCAAGATCACCGTCGTTAACGTTCTTGTCGTGCCGAGCATCGTTACTCAGCCGTCGGGCGCGACGAAAAATGTCGGGCAGTCGGTAACTTTCTCCGTTGCCATAAATGCCGACGTCGCCATTGCTTATGAGCCGTGGCCAGCAGGCGTTATACCTTATTTCCATTTAATATTTTCTTTAATAATCGTGGCTGGATTTCCGCCAATGAGACAATTTTCCATATTAAATTTCCCTTTAACAATTGAATTTGATGCGATTACACAATTATTAGGAATAACAGTTCCTTTATATATTTTAACTCCACACCCTATCCAAACATTATTGCCAATCACAATAGATTTCCCGTTGCTTTTCTTGCCTAAATAATTAATCTCATGAAAATCCTCATCGA
>Ga0182027_10011405_pt1 | contig 12561 bp, 3 predicted proteins | sample 712E1DmetaG_FD_121300 | JGI IMG/M metagenome (GOLD analysis project Ga0182027, IMG submission 121300) | Permafrost microbial communities from Stordalen Mire, Sweden - 712E1D metaG (Illumina Assembly) | ecosystem: Environmental > Terrestrial > Soil > Wetlands > Permafrost | place: Sweden...
AAGAGAAGGGGAGCATGCATTCAATAAATTATTACAAGCCATAGACGGCCCATGTGCTTTCAAAGATGTTCCCAATTTATCTTATATCAAGGATGGAATCGCAATTCATAACGATGCCAGTGAATCATTGGATTTAAGCAAGATAAAGCTGCCTGACAGAAGGCTTATCTCTAATACCAATTATGCATCTTATTCGCCCATTTCAGGAGTTACTGAAGTCATAACCTCTATTGAGACGTCACGAGGCTGCATTCATAATTGCAACTTTTGCAGTATCAAGCTGATGTATACGACGCCTTATAGAACTTACAGCTTAGACAGAGTTATTGAGGATCTAAAAAACATCAAACAATTCCAGCCTGAGGTAACATCGGTTGCAATCATTGATGATAATATTACTGCAGATCCCAAAAGATTTGAAGAGTTATGCAACCTGATCATTGAAAACAAGTTAAACACTTTCTCATTCTTTGCCAATTGCACTAGTATTGGTCTGTCCAAGTCCGAACAATTAGTTGCGAAGATGAAAGGGGCTGGTGTTGAAGCCGTTTTTATTGGCATTGAAAATAATAGTAAAACAAATCTAAAATACATGGGCAAAGGTAACATCCTATCGCGAACAGAGACTGCCTGTAAATGTTTAAAGAAATACGGTATTAAGATAGGCGGGGGGCTGATTGTAGGATGGCCGGATGACGATAAGGAATCCATAAAAAGCGCATTCAGGTACCTGAGGAAGCTTGGAACTTATTACTCAGCAGCACAATTTTATATTCCATTTCCAAAAACTGTTTCGCGGGAAGACTATCTGAAACGAAAACTGATTGATAATATTGATGACTACATTTATTATGAAGGCACTTTTTGCAATATCCATACAAATCATCTAACTTCAAAGGAGCTTTATAAAACAACCGTGGTTGAATACCTTAAACACTTTCTCTTTCTTCAAAGAAAAGGCTTTATCGAAACCTTACACTTAAGGACGATGTTTCAAAAATTCGCTAAATTATTAAAACTTCATTTCTTGATTTACTTGGTCATTTACGGACCCGGAAACAAAATCGGGAATGATTTAATAAAGAGAAAAAGTGAGGCTAGAAAAAAGAGCGAAGCTTTTCAGTTTTTCGAGAATCCCGCTGGTGCCAGCTGTTGAGGCCGCTCCAACTCTTTCAGGGCCCAATTAGTCAGCGGGTTAGTGGTGGCCCCAAACATTGGCATATATTTAGCTGCCAAAACGGCAATTTCATGAACCGGGTAAATTTAACTTGCAGCGTCATAGGCCTAATGGCAGCTTAACAAAGAAGTAATTATTGATGACTCAACGAATAATTAGGAGATGTAATGAACCCTGTTAATAAGCGTCATGTTTCCAACTCGCGTAAAAAGACCAAATCCATTGCTAAAAAAACTGCGCAGGGAGAACCGATTGCGATCATTGGCATGGGATGCCGCTTTCCGGGCAAAGCCAACAGTCCGGAGAAATTGTGGAAACTTCTCTGCGATCACTTCGACGCGATTAGTGAAATTCCCATGGACCGATGGGATATTCGCAGTTTCTATGACCCGGATATCTCCAAGCCTGGGAAGTGCAACTCAAAGTGGGGTGGGTATGTGGACAACATCGATCGGTTCGATGCCGATTTCTTCGGAATCTCGCCCCGGGAGGCCGCACGGATCGATCCACAACACCGGTTGCTGCTCGAGGTTGCCTATGAAGCGATGCAGGATGGCGGACAAGCACCTGAGATGCTTGCGGGATCGCGGACCGGGGTGTTCATTGGGCTCTCGACTCCCGATTACTGTAACATACAAGTCTGCCGGTCAGAGCGCCGCACAATTAACGCCTATACGAACATAGGGCTGGGCTCATCCATCAGCGCGAACCGAATCTCGCACCAATTTAATTTCCATGGCCCGAGCCTTTGCGTGGATACTGCATGCTCCTCTTCACTGGTTGCGGTTTACCTCGCTTGTCGTGCAATTTGGACCGGCGAATGCGATCTTTCCTTGGCGGGCGGTGTAAACGCACTGTTGCGCCCTGAAGCAAATATTGGATTCAGCAAGGCATCCATGCTTGCGCCGGATGGCCGGTGCAAGAGCTTCGATGCGAAAGCTGACGGCTACGTTCGTGCCGAGGGAGCTGGTATCGTCCTTCTGAAACGCCTGTCCCGCGCGCTCGCGGATGGAGACCCTATTCATGCCGTTGTCCGCGGAATCTGGATGAACCAGGATGGTCGCACGCCGGGACTTGCGCAACCGAATCGGGCTGCGCAGGAGGCGCTTTTGAGGGAAGTTTATCAGCAGGCTGGGATTGTTCCTCAAACAGTTCATTTCATTGAAGCTCACGGAACAGGAACTCCGGCAGGCGATCCGATTGAAATGAACGCCATTGGGACCGTCATGGGTCGCGGTCGAAAACCGGGGCAAGAATGCGTAGTCGGCACGATCAAAAGCAACATTGGGCACTTGGAAGCCGCGTCCGGTATCGCGGGCCTGATCAAGGCAGTGTTATGCGTCAAGCATGGTGCAATCCCACAGAACTTGCATTTCGAAGTGCCCAATCCCAGCATTCCATTTGAGAGTTTGCGGCTGCGCGTTCCGCGTTCGCTTGAATCGTGGCCGCTCAATGACGGCGGGACGCGAATTGCGGGAGTTAATTCTTTCGGGTTCGGTGGCACGAATGCCCATGCGATTCTCGAATCCGCGCCGGCACGAAGGAATTCCCCCCTCCCGGCATCAAGGTCGAAACCCGTGATTCTGCCCATTGCGGCGCGCAGTCCCGAGGCGCTCCATGCCTTTACGAAGTCGTACAAGGCTTTCCTGATTGACGAAAAGAACGCAGGTATTCCGCTCAGCGATATCTGCTATAGCGCAGCGTTGCGCTGTGAACATGCCGATCACCGGCTTGCAATCGTGGGGAGTACACACCAGGAATTGGCCGAACAACTGGACGCGTTCGTTGCAGGCGAAACCCGCCTTTCCATGTCGGTCGGTCGCCGCGGCGCGAATTCTCCGAACAAGGTGGTGTTTGTTTTCTCCGGCATGGGGCCGCAGTGGTGGGCCATGGGGCGCCAACTCCTGCAGGAGGAACCGGTGTTTCGCGACGTGGTCGTGCAGTGTGATTCCATTCTGCGAAAGATGGCGGGCTGGTCTCTCAAAGACGAGCTCATGGCCGACGAAGAACATTCACGTATCAAAGAGACGCACATCACGCAGCCTGCGACCTTCGCGCTACAGGCTGGCCTCGCTGCGCTCTGGCGTTCGTGGGGCGTCGAGCCAGACGCGATTGTTGGCCACAGTGTCGGAGAGGTGGCGGCCGCATATGTAGCCGGGATTTTTACCCTCACAGACGCCGTGCGGGTGGTGTATCACCGTAGCCGATTGCAGCAGCGTGCGGCGGGACAGGGTGAAATGCTGGCTGTTGGACTTTCCGCCAACGCTGCAAAAAGCTTGCTGGCCGAATACACTGACTCCGTGTCCATTGCAGCAGTCAACGGTCCGGAAGACGTCACGCTTTCTGGAGATGGGGCTGCCCTGAAGAAAATTGCTACTTTACTCGAAGAGACACAGATTTTCTACCGTTTTCTCCAAGTTGAAGTTCCCTATCACAGCGTGCGCATGGACCCGTTGAGGGAAGAGTTGCTCAAATCCCTCCGAACAATCAAGCCCCGGACCGCGGTCAAACCGGTTTACTCGACAGTGACGGGAGCAATGGTAAGCGGTCCGGAACTCACGGCCGAATACTGGTGGCAGAACATTCGACACCCGGTTCTGTTTGCCGAAGCCGTCGATCAACTTATCAAGAACGACTATCGCCTGTTCCTGGAAATCAGCTCGCATCCGGTGTTGGCGGGATCCATTATGAAATGCCTTGCGGCAAGGAAAAAGGAAGGCACGGTTATTCCATCATTGCGCCGCCACGAATCGGATCGCATCATGATGCTAGCCTCGCTCGGCAGGTTGTACACGCTGGGATATCCCATTGACTGGAATCGGCAACATCCGGGCGGCGGACGTTTCGTCCGCCTCCCTTTGTACCCGTGGCAACGTGAACGTCATTGGAACGAATCGGATGTTACGCGGCGAGACCGGATCGGGATCCTTGTTCATCCGCTGCTTGGCGAGCCTCTAGAATCGGCATATTCCGCTTGGTCGGTGGAACTCGACACATACCGTCTGGCATATCTGAACGACCATCGGGTGCAGGACGCGGTAATATTCCCGGCCGCAGCCTACGTGGAGATGGCTTTGGCAGCCGCGCGCGAATCTTTCGGCCCCGGGCCTGTGGTGGTCGAGGATATCACATTTCATCGGGCCCTCATGATGCCGGGCTCGGAATCCGTATCAGTTCAGTTGGTGCGCGAACCTGGGCGGCCGTCATTCGACATTTACAGCCACGCCAATGGGAGCGAACAACCCTGGGTGCGGCACGTCAGTGGAAAGATTCGCCGCTGCCAAGATGGAGTGATTCCACAGCGTGTGTCGCTTGAGGAAATTGCCGCACGCTGCAAACTGGAAATTCCGATGTCGGAAGTTTACCAAATTTACCAAAAAGCCGGAATGCAATACGGCCCTTTGTTTCAAGGCGTTGAAAAACTGTGGTGTGGTGAGGGTGAGGCGCTGGCGCAGGTCCACCTCCCCGATGGTTTGGAAGCTGGATTTGCCGAATACCTGCTGCATCCGGTAATCTTGGACTCTTCATTCCACGTTTTGTTGGGAGCGGCTCTTAAGGAAGCCAAGGAAAAAAACCGCAAACAAGGGTCCTATGTGCCCACTCGCATTGGTCGTGTGCGATTTCACGGTCGCTCCGCAAAGAATCCTCGTGTGTATGCCAGGTTGGTGGACGCTGGAAACGATTATTTCATCGGCGATATTTTATTGCTGGATGAAGAAGGCAATACACTGGCGGAAGTGCAGGCACTTTGCACCAGGGCGATTGAGCAGTCATCCGAGAAAATTGACAGCTATCTCTACGAATATCAGTGGAAGCTACAAGCCAGGACCGGGCAAGTGCTCGAGCGTTCAGCAAATTACATCCCAACTCCTTCGCAAATGGCCAAATCCCTGCAATCCGAGGGTGAGCGCTTGCGAAAAGAATTCGGATTGGATCGTTATGACGCGATGGATTTGGAGACAAGAGCTTTGACAAATGCTTACTTCCTTGCAGCCTTGCACAAGCTGGGATGGATACCCAAGTTGAATGAGCGGATTTCGGCGGACACTTTGGTTGCCAATCTTGGAATTTTACCGCAGCATCAGCGCCTCATCAATAGGGAACTTGAACTCCTGGCCGAGGACGGAATTCTTGCAGCTGTGTGTGGCGAATTTGAAGTTCGGCAGATGTTCAAAGAGAGTAATGTCGGCGAACTCTGGCGATCTCTCTGGAACCGATATCCCGGCCAGCAAGCCGAATTGTTGTTAATGCGCCAATGCGGCGAACGGCTCGTGGAAGTCTTGAAAGGAGCCATTGATCCGTTGGAACTGATTTTCCCGCAAGGCTCCGCAACCGCTGAAAATCTGTATCAGGACGCGCCTAGCTTCCGGATTTACAACTTATTGGCTCAAAAGACGGTCGCTCTTGCTCTCGAGAAATTGCCTGAAGGTAGAACAATTCGCATTCTGGAGATTGGCGGGGGTACGGGAGGGATGACGGCCTACATTCTGCGTAAATTGCCTGCGGATCGTACGGAATATGTGTTTAGCGATGTGACACAAATATTTGGCAGCCAAGCCGAACAAAAGTTCCACGACTTTCCGTTCGTGCAATATAAAGTGCTGGATATAGAGCAGGACCCGCTTGCGCAGGGCTTTGAGCCGCACTCATTCGATATGATTCTGGCATCTGATGCCGTGCATGTGACACGTGCCCTCCGGGAGTCCGTTGGTTACATAAAGAAATTGTTGAGGTCAAAGGGCCTACTGGTCTTGTTGGAGGTCAACAACGCACCGCGCTGGATATTGCTCGTCTTCGGCCTGCTGAAGGGATGGTGGCGGTTCACCGACATGGACTTGCGGAGTTCGGATCCTTGGATCACGGCAGATAAATGGAAGGCGCTGCTCGAAGAGGTCGGTTTCCCCGATGTCGCTTACGTTACTGATAGAAGCGACAATAAAAAGGCGCTGCACAGTATCATCCTTGCCCAGGGTCCCACAGTGGAGGAAGAAGTGCGGACGCCAACGTTGCCGCCGACGCAAGCGGATAAGACGGGGGCTTGGATCATCTTTGCTGATCGCGGCGGTACCGGTGAGACGCTGGCGGGTTACCTCAAAGCTCGCGGAGAACGGCCCATTATGATCTACCCTGGCGAGGCGTTTCGTTCCACGGCCAGCGGCTCCTATCAGATTGACCCGGCGAGCCTCGAAGAAACGCAGCAGGTCATTGCAGCTGCACTCGAAGGCCGAACAGAATGCCGGGGCGTTGTCCATCTATGGAGCTTGGACACGCCGCCGACGGACGGTATGACTCCAGCGGTGGTAAATTCCGCGCAAGTCTACGGCTGCTTAAGCGTGCTGAAGATAGTTCAAACTTTGTCGAAGGTCACTTGGACGGCCATTCCACGCTTCTGGGTTGTCACCCGCGAAGCGGAGAACGCGGGACGTGTAGCGGAACCTATCTCCATGGCACAGGCACCCGTATGGGGATTAAGGCGAACGATTTCAAATGAGCGTCCAGACCTGAGGTGCTCGGTAATCGATATCAGCCATTCGCCGGCACCGGAAGAGATCCAGTCGCTGTTCGAGGAATTGATTTCCGACGACAAAGAAGATGAGGTTGTTCTGCGCGGGTATTCCCGATACGTCAATCGGCTGATGCGAGTTTCGTCTGTCAAAATCCAGGAAGCAGCACAACAGCTCGCTCCTGTCGAATCCGGCCAGCCGTTCGCGGTTGAGATACCGACGCCGGGCATGCTGGATAACCTGACGCTGCGCGGAAAAGATCGCCAGAAGCTCGGTCTCAACCAAGTTGAGATCCGGGTTCATGCAACGGCGTTAAATTTCAAGGATGTGATTATAACAATGGGTCTACTGCCGGACGAAGCATTGGGCCCCAGCGGTAGAGCGTTGGGCTTTGAATGTGCTGGAGTCATTTCAGCAGTGGGGGAGGCAGTCACGACTTTCAAGGTGGGTGATGAGGTCATCGCTTCGGGCGGCGGCGCACTGTGCAGCCACATGATCATCGATGCCGATTGGGTGTGGCCCAAACCGCCGCAGGTCAGTTTTGACGAAGCAGCTACGATACCAATAGCCTTCGCCACGGCGCATTATTCGCTGCATCACATGGGTCGAATGCAAAAGGGAGAGCGCGTGCTGATCCACGCGGCTGCGGGAGGCGTTGGTATGGCAGCAATTCAAATCGCGCAGGCTGCGGGTGCGGAAGTCTTCGCGACGGCAGGGACTCCGGCCAAGCGCGATCTGCTGCGGGCCTTGGGCGTACGTCACGTGTCGGATTCCCGTTCGCTTTCGTTCGCCGATGACATTCTGGCCGCCACCGGTGGCGAGGGGGTGGACATCGTCCTGAATTCGCTCGCGGGAGAGGCCATCACCAAGAGCTTTGCTGTTTTGCGGCCTTACGGACGTTTTATTGAGATCGGCAAGCGCGATCTCTATGAGAACAACAGGATTGAGCTGCGACCCTTTCGAAATAATTTGTCGTACTCTGCGGTGGCTCTGGACCAACTCTGTGCGGAAAGGCCGGATCAACTTCGGGCGCTGATGCGCGACATGATTAAAGACGTTAGTAATGGGCTGTTGCGACCGCTACCCTATCGTCTCTTCTCAATCGACAATATCGAGAGTGCCTTCCGTTACATGGCCCAAGGCAAGCACATCGGCAAGGTGGTAATCTCGATGACGAACGCCGAAGTAGTAGTAACGCCTGCTCGCCAGAAGGAGATTTCATTCCGAGAGAACGGTACCTACCTGATCACCGGCGGCTTGGGAGGCATCGGTTTGGTCATGACGCAATGGATGGTCGAGCATGGGGCGCGTCACCTCGTACTCTGCGGGCGCCGTGGTGCTTCACCCCAGGCGCAAGCTACGATCGACCGCATCATCCAATCGGGTGCCGAAGTTGTGGTAGCCAAGGTGGATGTTGCCCAGGAACAGGATGTCGCGGCAGTGTTGTCCACTATCGCCAAGAAAATGCCGCCTTTGTGCGGTGTTATCCACGCTGCCATGGTAATTGACGATGCACTTTTGCATCAACTTGACGACCGGCGCATGTGGAACGCTATGTCATCCAAGGTAACTGGTACGTGGAATCTTCACGCCCAAACATTGCATTTGCCACTGGACATATTCGTGATGTTCTCCTCGTTCAGCTCGGTGATTGGCGCTTCAAAGCAGGGCAATTACGTGGCGGGGAACGCTTTTCTCGATGCTTTGGCGCATCATCGGCGAGCTCTTGGATTACCTGCTTTGACCATCAACATTGGCGTGGTCGGCGGTGCTGGCTACGTGGCCCAACAAGGGAACCTCGGCCAGAAGTTTGAGTACTTTGGGGTTGATCTGCTGCCGGTCCAGCAATTGTTGAACATATTCGGCATGTTGCTACAGGAAAAAGCCGTCCAGATCACAGCCGGTTGTTTTAACTGGCAGCAAATGGCCAAGATGAGCGTGCTGGGCGACTCGCCTCGTTTCACATACCTGATCAAGCCGTTTCTCAATGACGACGTCGGCGGAGGTGGCGCACGGCTGTTCGATGTGCTGATGGCCACTGAATCTTCGGAGCGCCAGAAATTACTGGAGAAGCACCTTCGCGAGCAAATGGCCCGCGTGCTTGGCGCTTCGCCAACAAAAATCGATGCAGACAAACCGCTCATCCAACTGGGGCTGGATTCGCTCATGGCGGTTGAGGTCGGTAACCGGATGCAGTCCGAACTGGGTGTCTCTGTTCCACCGGTAAAATTTATGGAAGGCATCAGTATCATTGGGATGGCACAGTATTTGGTCGAACAACTGGCGGTCGATCACATGGCTGATGCTGCTCCGCGCACGAACGTGCCGGCAACTAACCCGCCTGCATCGCCGGAATCAGCGGATGCCAAGGATGGCAAGAATGATACCGACGCGCAATTTGCAAAAGGCAAAAGAATGAGATCTATCGTCGACAGCCTGTCGGATGACGAGGTGAACGCCCTCCGGCAGCGCCTGGCGGAAGAAGTGGCCGCAGATGACGGGGAACACGACAACGGATGAAGGTTGACGAGAACCTTTCCTCTGGAGAAAAGCGTACTCTCCTTGCCATGTTGCTGGAGAAGCGCGCGCCTGTCCTCGTGCCGGAATCGGAAGGTGCCAAAGGTCTCAAAAAGTTTGCCGCATCATCGTCGGAGCTGAGAAAGGAGGCGGTACTGGATCCTTCAATCCGCTTTGATGCCCCGTTGACGCAGGCTATAGAGCCGACCGGCATTCTACTTACGGGGGCTACCGGCTTTATCGGTGCTTTTCTGTTGGACGAACTGTTGAAGCGGACGAAGGCGAAGATCTATTGTCTGGTTCGATGTCCCGACGTCGTGATGGGTCGTCAACGAATCCGGGCCACTCTTGTGAAGTATCTTCCGGGGAATGATTGGACTGATCCCCGCATCATTCCTGTGGCAGGGGACTTAGCAAAACCGTTGTTCGGTCTGTCCACTCGCGAATTCGAGAAGTTGGCGGAGTCAGTAGATTGCGTGTACCACAACGGCGCTGTGACAAAATTTGTCTACAGCTACGAGTTGCTGAAACCTGCCAATGTGCTTGGTACGCAAGAAGTGATTCGTTTGGCGAGTTTGGGCCGGTTGAAGCCGCTACACTACGTTTCCACCATCGCGGCGTTCCCGCTTGATAATAATTCCGAAGCCCAAATCATTCGCGAAACGGATCTGGATTTCGATGGAACGTTATATGGAGGTTATTTTCAAAGCAAATGGGTGGCCGAGCGAATGGTCGTTGCCGCCCGTGTGCAGGGCCTGCCCGTGAGCCTGTATCGACCGGGCGTCGTCTCCGGTCACAGCCAAACGGGTGCTTGGAATACAGCCGAAGGGGTCTGCCAATTCATAAAAATGACCGTCGAAACCGGGGTTTTCCCGGATGTTGAAGGGGCTATAGACCTGACCCCCGTGGACTACGTGAGCAAGGCGATAGTGCATTTGGCCTGCTCAGGACGCGCCGTCGGCCAAATCTACCATCTCTTGAACCCCAAGCCTATGGCGTTGAAAAACTTCAGCACTTGGATTCGAAACTATGGGTATCCTCTCCGCCGTATTCCCTATGATGCTTGGCGCGAAGAGATGCTCGCTCTGGCGGCGCGTCCGGACCAGAAATCGCTGTCCTCCTTCATCATGCCCTTCTTCAATACTGACATATCCAACAGCATGGATCGTGTGATTATCGTTGCCGTTGGCGCCCGATACGGCACTGAGGTTCAATTCAATTGTGGGAATGCGCTTAAGGATCTCGTCGGTACCGATATTGCTTGCCCTCCGGTCGACGACAGGTTGTTAAACACTTATTTCTCTTACCTGATTCGAATCGGCTATCTGCATCCTCCCACCCGATGAACTCGGCAGCCTCTGCGATTTTCACTTACGAAGCTGCCGCGCACAGCTTAACAGAAATCCTTAGGAAGTTGCCTTGCTAAAGCCTGAGCCTGAGGTTGGTAGTCAGGTCACTTTATAACCGCAGCGGCATTTTCTTTCTTATAGTCAGGAATGGAAAACTTTAATTTTTCGTGACAGAACTTTTTCCACTCATCAGTCAAAGTGTCGAAGACGATGTTTTCATCTTTAAAAATACCATCGGTGACAATATACGAGTCGTGAAGGTACAGGATGTCATTGTGTTCTATTTTGATCCGGTTAAATACGACTTCCTTCCCGTCCTCTTTTTTTTTCCCTTTTCGGAGATTTGTTGTCTTTTCGTGCCAGCCTGGAAACGCTCGAAAATTGTTTGCCAGATATGCCTTACAGTATGTGCTATTTTGTTCCATAGTTTTATTTACTGGAAACTGTTGGACTTGATAACGCAGCACTTGGGAAAAGACAATAAAAAACCCGATGATGTCACAACGATGATTGCCGGGAATTCAGTTTCTTTATATGTAGTCTGAACCCTTAATACCCTGGGAATAGCAACCCAGTTCCGGCAATAGGTTCTGGTTGCGGAAGGATTTCTTTGAAAGCAGCCTTCGCATGATCAACTTCAATCTTCGGTGCGTCTTCTTTTCCACCCAGCGACTGGAGTGTCCAGTAACGTCGATAAAGCTCATTAGAATCATAGAGAACGTCATGCGTGCCGCTTCCGACGACGGTGCCGCTCTCCATCACGAGAATCCGATTTGCTTGGCGTGCCGTGGAAAGTCGATGGGCAATAACCAAAGTGGTCCGTCCTTTCATTAGTTTGGACAGCGCCTGCCTCACCTTCTCCTCCGAATCCGCATCAAGAGAACTGGTGACTTCGTCCAGTAGAAGGATCGGCGGGTTGATAATAAACGCCCGGGCGATGGCAATTCGTTGTCGTTGGCCGGTTGAGAGTTTCACGCCACGTTCTCCAACAAGTTCGTCATATCGCTTGGGAAACCGTTCAATGAACTCGTCTGCGCCTGCGGCAGCTGCGGCGGCTTGCACCTCTTTCGGAGTGGCCTCCGGTTTAAAATAACTGATGTTGTCCGCCATGGTTCCACTAAATAAAAAAATGTCCTGTGGCACGATGCCGATTGCCCCGCGCAAGTCTTTCAGCCTGATTGACCTGAGATCTCTTCCATCAATACTGATTGTTCCCTCTGTTGGGTCGTAAAATCGAAGTAGTAGTGAAAATAACGTGCTTTTGCCAGCTCCGCTGGGGCCGACCAGACCCACCATTTCATGCGCCTGAATTTCGATATGGACTCCTTTAAGTGCGAGGCGATCTTTTTGAAGAGGATAGCGAAAACTGACGTCATGGAACGTGACTGCCCCTTTCAAGATGGACGCCGACGCGGCGTCCATAGAATCCTTAACTGAAGGTTGAATTTCGAGAACTTCAAAAACTCTTACACTGGCTCCGATCATGCTTTGATAATTCGTGTACAGCACACCAAATGTTCCCAAATTTCCCCCTAGTACACTGATTAACAACATAAAGGCGACGAGTCGGCCAGGGCTCAGTTCGTGCTGGATTATCAGGTCGCCACCATACCACAAAACCAGCACAGTAGTCGTAAGTTGGATGGTCTTTATCAAGGAGGCAAAGATGCTTTCCCGACGGATGTTCTTAAGTTGAACTTTCAATAGGGTTTTAAGTTTGTCGAAGTAACGGTTTATTTCGAGAAGCTCGCGGCCTGCGGATTGGACCGTTCGAATGCCATTAATCGTTTCTTCGGCAAAAGCAGCTGAATTCGCAAGTGCTTCCTGCTGTTCGGTCGAGAGATTGCGTACCATATGTCCGATTACATAAGCTGCCACCGCAGTCGGTGGTATGATCAAAATTGCGACCATGGCCAGCTTCAAATGAATAAAAAATAATATGGTGATTATGGAAAAAAGCGATATTAACGCTGGTATTGCGGCTGTAATCGTTCCGGTCGAAAATCCCTGAATC
>Ga0182027_10011409_pt1 | contig 12557 bp, 10 predicted proteins | sample 712E1DmetaG_FD_121300 | JGI IMG/M metagenome (GOLD analysis project Ga0182027, IMG submission 121300) | Permafrost microbial communities from Stordalen Mire, Sweden - 712E1D metaG (Illumina Assembly) | ecosystem: Environmental > Terrestrial > Soil > Wetlands > Permafrost | place: Sweden...
CGTGCCGGTGACGCGCGGGACCGCGGCGCATCAGCCAGGCAGCCAGCGCCGCCACCGCCGTCACCAGCGGCACCTGCCACAGCGAATTCACTAGAAAGGTCAACGGGCTAATCGGTTCCATGGCTCTTCTCCTTGGATTGTTCCACTAGTTTCTGAAGCTCCGCCAGTTTCTCCGTGGTCAGCTTGCGGGTCTCCACCAGATTCAGCACCAAACTGTCGGCCGAGCCGCCGAAGAAGCGCTCGATCATGTCGCCCACGGCCTGGGTGACCGCCGTCTGGCGGCTGAGCAGCGGCGTGTAGAGAAACGCCCGCTCCTGGAGCCGGCGCTTCACGCGGCCCTTGCGGTGCAGGACGTTGAGCATGGTCTGCACCGTGGTGTAGGCCAGATCGCGGCCCTGCAGGCGGGCCTGCACCGTCTGCACGCCCGCGGGACCGGTCTCCCACAGCACGTTCATGATCTCGAGTTCGAGCGGCGTCAGCGCCGCGCCGGTTAGTTTCTGTCTGGGCACGGACCCTCCTAATTCCCGGTTGGGACCCGGTCCGCCGAATCCACCACCAGGTACGCGACCGGCCCCCGGCGCGTTTCCAGTTTGAGACCGAGCTGTTCCACCGCTTTGGCAATCACCGCGGGCGAAAGCGTGGGGGGCGGTGGCGGAGGCGGCGGGCCTGCGCCCATGTTCGCTCCAGGCGCCGGGTCCAGCCAGCCATCCGGCATTCCCACCGAAACCGGCAGGTCGATGTCGTACTTGCCGGCGATGCCCGTTTCATCCACCACGAGACGGAACATTTGGAGGGAAAGGTTGTGGGACATCTCCGCCATCGTGGCACCTCGCATCCTGATGACGGCCGAAGCCGGGCCCTCCATCCGCATCATGACGATCCCTGGCCCGGTTGGCGGCAGGGTACCGTCGGGAAGTGGGGGTGGCGCGGGCTCGTCCGTATCCGCCGCGGGTTTCAGCTTGGGTTCGCCCTTCCCCGCCACCAGCGCGTAGCTCGTCCCCTCCCTGGTCTCGACGTGCGCCTTCATCTTGAACCGGTCCTTCAGAAGGGTCTGCAGCATGGCCGGGGCCCGATCCTTCGGCACACCCTCGGGGATCTTAGCGGCGATGTCGAAGCGTACGGTATCCATCCAGAGCGGCGCCGTTATCTGGATGTACTCCAGTTTGTAGGCAGCCGCGATGACGCTCCTCAAGCTGACACCCGTGAAATCCAGGCGCCCTTCGTGGACGGCCATGCGGGGCCGCCCATCGCCAGCCGCGGGTTTGATGGAAGCCACTTCGAAGGCCAGCGGCGGCGGGGCGGTCTGGGCCTGGAGCGCGGCGGCAAGTGCGAGCAGAAGCGGGAAGGCGGCAGTGCGTTTCACGCGCTATCTCCTAATCACTTAGGAGTGTAAACCCGGCCGCGGCGCCTTGTCAACTAAAACTTTAGGATGTGGAGACTGGAGAGCAACACACCTCCCAGTGCCAGGCGGTGCACACGCCTTCCAAAAAAAGGTCTTGTATCCGATTTTCGAACGTGTTACAGTCTGTAGTGTGACACTAAGTAGCAATGAACCAAGACCCCTGACCAGGCTTCAACAGGCCATTCTCGATTTCATCTGGTCCAACGAAACCGCGACCGCGGAGCAGGTGCGGGAGGCCATCGCGCCGGAACACCCACTGAAGGAGTCCAGCGTGCGCACGTTGCTTGGAAGGCTGGAGGCGAGCGGCTACCTGGCGCATTCGCTCGAAGGAAAGACGTTCGTGTACCGGGCCACCGCGCCTCCGAAGAGCGTCGCGGCGCGCGCTGTCCGCAACATTATCGACCGCTTTTGCGCGGGTTCGGTGGAGCAGTTCCTCGCCGGAATGGTGGACGAGAAGGTGCTCTCGGCGGACCAGCTTGACCGGCTAGCCCGGAAAGTGAGGAATCGAAAATGAACGGCCTTATCCACATTGCCCTGGAAGCCTCAATACGGGCCGCCGTGGCGGCTTCGTGCGTCGGCGCGATCCTGTTGCTGGCGCGAGTTCGCAGCGGTGCGGTGCGCCATGCGGCATGGACTGCGGTGCTGTGCGCCATGCTCCTGATGCCGGTGTTGCCGCGGCTTACGCCGGAGATCGGAGTGCCCGTCGTATCGGCGCCGGTTGCTTTGGAGGCGGATTCGGAGATCGCGCCGCCTGCGATGCCGGTACGCGCAGTTGCGAAATCGAGTGCAATACCCGCGCCGGCTCCTGTCGAATTGAAGCCGGCACCCGCTCCGGCGCCGCGCGGCGCGCTGTGGCCCTGGGCCGCGCTGGCCGCATACCTTGCGGGAGTGCTGATACTGCTGGCGCGTCTGGCGGTGGGGTGGCGTTCGGCGCGGTTGCTCGCCCGCACGGCCGAGCCCGTGGCCGTACCGCTGGCGGGAGTCCGGGTATGCCAATCGGGCGCGGTCGCCACGCCGCTCACCGTTGGCGTGCTGCGTCCCTGCGTTCTGCTGCCGAACACCTGGACCGAATGGCCGGCCGCGAAACTGCGCGCGGTGCTGGCGCACGAAGCGGCCCACGTGCGGCGCCGCGATGGGCTGGTGGCGCTGGCAGCTCGCCTGAACCGCTGTCTGTTCTGGTTCCATCCGTTCGCCTGGTGGCTGGAGCGGCAACTGGCGGTCACGGCCGAGCAGGCTTGTGACGAAGCCGCGGTCCGCGCCGTGGGCCAGAGCGGCGAATACGCGGATATCCTGCTGGAAATGGCTGAAGGGGTGCGCCGCAACGGTGGCCGCCTGGCATGGCAAGGCATTGGGATGGATGGCGGCGGAGCGCTGGAGTGCCGCATCGACCGCATCCTGCGCGGCGACCTGGCGCGCCGCATGTCGCGTCCCCGCAAAGCCGCGGTCGCCGTCGCCTGCGCTGCCGTTATTTTCCTGGCCGCCGCCTGCCGCCAGAAGTCCGACAGCGCCCTGATGGCGCAAGCGCAACGGGAAGCCGCCGAGTACGCGAGGCGCTCCGCCCGCCTCGACGCGTGGCAAAAGGAATTCCGCGACCGTAAAGCCGCTTCCCTCGCCATGACCGCAGAGCAAGCCGCGGCCCTGGAAGCGAAAGTGCGCAAGAACCCCGACGATTCGGATGCCCGCAAGAAGCTGTTGGATTTCTACAGCGCCAGGCTGTTGTACGCCCAGGTCATGCGAACTTCGCCCACCGCGCCCCTCGCCGATCCGGTGGCGGCCAAGGCCATTGTCGCAGCCGCCATGCCCCACCTGTTCTGGCTGATCGAGCATCACCCCGAGGACTTCGAAGCCAGGGGATGGAGCCTGTTGGTGTTACCCTCGCCCTACGATCCGCAGCCCGACCCCGCGTATCTGGAGCGCGCCCGCAAGCTCTGGGTGGAGCAAGCCGACCGCGACGGCCGCCCCGCCGCCGTCTACGCGAATGCCTTCGGGTTCTTCAGCATGATCGACAAGCCGCTAGCCGAGAAGGCTCTGCTGCGCGGCCAGGCGGCCGACCCCAAGGGGGAAACGCTCGACGTACTGGGCTCCTGGACTTCGCTCCTCGGGAATTTCTATGGTAGGCTCCTGGGTTCGCGATGGCCCGTTCCCGCGGATGCCAACCCGGCCGCCGCCTTTTATGCGCAGGCCCAGGGCGCCATAGACCCGCAGAGCCCGTACGCGGTGGGGCTGCGGCGGAAGCTGGAACAATCCAAGGACGTCCAGTTGTTGCTCTTTACCGCCGATTATCTTGTCAGCATGCAGAACCGCCAGCACGGCCCGGATTACGATCCCATCGAATTCGGCAAGACCCTGATTCGCCGCGCGCTCGAGTTCCAGCCCGATTCCACCTGGGCACGGCAACTCCTGAACAATGCTGCCGACCAGGAGTTGATGGCGAGGCTGCCCGAGGCGGTGTGGCACGGCGACTTCGAATCGCGGCGTCAGGCTATCCAGGCGCTCCCCGATGGCGACCGCTTCCGCGAGTTGGCGCTCCTCGCGATTGCCGAAGGCGACCAGGCCACGCACGCCGAACGTGCCATCCGCGCCCTTCCCCCCGGCGAACAGGGCCGACATGCCGATGTGGTGCGGAACGATGCCGCCAACGCACCCACCAATTGGCAACACGCTGGGCAGTATGCGCAGGAAGCGCTCGACCTGGCGCCCAAAGCGCGCAATCATCCCGATTACGGCACGGCTGTTTTCGACGCCAACATGGTCCTCGGAATGGCGGCCATCAAGAGCGGCGACACGAAGGCCGCTGCCGCGTACCTACTGAAAGCCGCCGACGCTCCCGCCACCGACGCGCTGCGATACCCAATTGGCAATGCCCGGCCGTGGCCCACGATTTGGCAATTCCCCAACACGCTCGCCGCGGCGCTATTGCAGGCCGGCGAACGCGACGCGGTGGTTGCGTTTCTGGAGAAGTACGCCCGCATCACGGTTTCCGGGCGCGGCCGCACGCTGGTAGACATTGCCGCGATTCGCAGCGGCAAGCTGCCCGATTGGGCGCAGGCCCATCCGCCGCGGAGTTGATCCCCTTGCCGCGGGGATAGGCTTCAGGCCACAATGGCGAGTGATGCGCCCGTACATCCACGATCTGACGCCGTTTTTCGCCGATGGCTGCTGGATGTTCGTGCTCTTGGCCAAGCAGGCCCATGTAGGAGTGATCCTACGGCGCGGGCCGACCGAGTGGTGGCGCATCACGCTGTGGGACACCAAGCGGGACCGGTTCGAAGGCGGGCAGTGGTTTCACGGGCGGATCTACCCGGAGAGGTGCGACGTGTCGCCGGATGGGAAGCTGTTCATTTACTTCGCGGGGAAGTTCAACCAGCGGAGCGCGGACAACGGGTATGGGGACACTTGGACCGCGGTCAGCCGGCCTCCCTACCTGACGGCGCTGGCGCTGTGGCCCATCGGCGGCACCTGGGGAGGCCATGGGGTTTTCGTGGACGACCGGACTGTGCTCGTAACGGCGTCCCGGCATCATCCCGATCATCCGCCGGGCCCGTTGGGCGTGCTGCAGTACTGGTCCTTGGATGCGGGCGATCCGCGGCGCGAGGCGGTGCCCGGGGCGAGGGGGTGGGATGATCGTCCAGCGCCCCGAGCCGGGATGCGGTGGCCGCTGGCCAGCAAGGTCTGCGGCGATCTGATGCTCGGACGAGAGATCGCCTGCCTGCAGTTCTGCCCCTCGAGGAGCCCCTGCATCTACACGCTCTATCGGTCCGACGGCGAACCCCTCGACACGTTCGAGGCGCATTGGGCGGACTGGGATCGGCAGGGACGCCTGGTTGCCACCGCCGGGGGCCGCGTTCTTGAGGGGAAGCTCACGCGGGACCGCAAACTCAAGTGGCGGCAACTGGCTGCCATGAACGAGGAGCGACCCATCCGCATGGAGGCTCCGGATTGGGCCCAGCATTGGTAACTGAACTGCGTCCCGCAGTGAGATACTGGGACCCAAGGAGGGCTGTCCATGAAAGTCATCGCGGATTTGTGCGTCATTCCAATGGGCGCGGGCACTTCGGTATCCAACCAGGTGGCCGTGTGCGAACGGATCCTGTCCGACGCCGGCTTGAAAACCAAGCTGCACGCTTACGGAACCAACATCGAAGGCGAGTGGGACGCCGTGTTCGCGGCGGTCAAGCGGTGCCACGAAGCGCTGCATGAAGCCGGCGTGCCGCGGATCTCGACCTCGATGAGATTCGGCACCCGCACGGACCGGGAGCAGACCATGGAGGACAAGGTCCGCAGCGTGGAAGAGAAACTCGCCGGCGGGGGCGGATCACCAGCTTAGCTCGATCAGCGAGACGCCCTGACGGGGAAGCGGGAACGCCAGTTCCACCGCGCCCGCGGCGGCGCCAACCCAGCGCGGCGATTCGAGCGATTCGAGTTGGCCGGCGGCTTCCAGGCGGGCGTACTGGTCCGGGGCGGGATGCTGCGGAGACTCCATCTGCTTCCACACGGTGAAGGCGTTGCTGTGGGTGTCGTCGATGCGATAGTGGCGCAGCAGCACGCGGCCGGCCTCGGCGGGCAGTCCCGCAACGGTCAGGCGCACGTCCGATGGCGGAGCGGGAAGGTCGTCATCGTGATAATTCCATACCATGACGGTGACGCGCCGAACGCCTCTGGTGGCCAGGGCATCGATGTCGGGGGCCTCGCGGACGCCCTCGCGCAGAAGGCTGTCGAGGTCACGGGCGCCGGTGCTTTCGACGGGCAGGCGGTCGCCTTCCATCAGGCCGGCCATGCGGAACAGGTTGAGAACCGGCTTATCGATACCGTTGGTGGCCAGCGTGCGCAGGCCGTCGAAGTACGGCTGATCTTCGAACTCGAAGGCCCAGGTGAGCATGCCCTCGATGTTGGCGTGCGAGCGGGAGGCCAGTTCGGCGATGTTGCGGATCATAGCCGCGGTGTAGGAAGCGTAGAGTGGCGTGTTGCGGTAGGCATTCTGCGGGTAGACGCGGGCCGAGCAGGCGGCGCAGCCTTCCGGATCGCTCTCGGTCAGGATGATCGGCAGGTTTCGGTACTTGGGGAAGGCCGCGACGATGTCCAGGCCGGCGGCCACCGCGGAGGCGTTATTCGAGATTCCCATGCGCACGTGTCCATCCACCATGCGCGGGCCTCCTTTGGCGTGGTAGGTGATGAAATCGAGGGGCGTGCCGGCGGCCTGGCAGTGTTCCAGGAATTGGCGCAGGAAATCAGCGCTGCGGCCCGTGCGGCCGGGACCGGTGGTGGCCGGGCCGCCCACTCGCGCCGTGGGAAGGGCGCGCTTCACGGCGGCAGCGGTCACGTCGTAGAGCTTGTCGTAATCCTCGGGAGTGCCGTGGAAGTAGGAAATGTCGGGCTCGTTCCATACTTCCCAGTACCACGATTCCACGGCGGCCTTCCCGTAGCGCTCGACGGAGTGACGCACCCACTGGAAGATCAGGTCGCTCCACTTGTCGAAGTCCTTGGGCGGATACGACCAGCCCACGTAATATTTGTCGAAGGCCGCGCCCGGCGACCAGACGGGCACGTAGGGATCGGGGTGGCTGGAAAGCGCTTGCGGCGTAAATCCGATTTCCACGAAGGGACGGGCGCCGGCTTCCACGTAGGTGTCGAAGATGCGGTCGATGATCGCCCAGTTCAGCGCGGGCTTGCCGGAAGCGTCTTCGGTGTAGGCATTCGTCGATCCCCACTTGAAGGCGGGCGTGCCATCGCCCGTGGCCAGCAGGAAGTGGGTTCGGAAGTAAGCTGGCGTTCGGCTGATGCCGGCCAGTTCACGCACCAACTTGCGGCCGTTGGCGGTGTAGGTATAGTTCGGCTCGTCGTAGCCGAAATATCGGAAGAACGGCTGAAAGGGCGCACCCACCGAGGAGGAGTCAACGCGGATCTTCACGGGTTCCTGGGCGGGCGCCGTGGCCGCCAGCAGAAGGACACATGCCGAGAGGGCGGTTCGCATGCTTTGAATCTAACAGCCGGCCGCGGAGCGCGACAAGCACGCCCCGGTTTGCGGCGTTACTGGAAAGATCCGCTGGGCAGAGTGCCCGCCACCAACCGGATGTGGGTCCACAAGGCGTTGGCGTCGGCCTGCCTCTTGGTGGCCGCCAGCAAGCGCGCGTAGTTGGTGAGCGCGCGCAGCACTCGCGGGTCGCTCTCCGGCAGCAGTTTCCGGATGGCCGGAAGGGTGGCGCCGCTCAACTGTTCCGACGCGACATACCGGCCTTCGGCGCGCAATACCTCACCCAGCTCGTTGCGCGCGATCATAGTCTGCAAGGCGTCCGTGCCGATGGTCCGATCGAGGATGCCGGCGGCGCGCCCGTACAATTCCTCGGCCGCGCGATCCCGGCCGCGTTCATGTTCGAAAGCCGCCAGGTTCAACAACCCACGCGCGACCAGGGGATGCGCTGGGCCTCTGGCGGCGGTCCAGATCTCGATGGCCTTGCGATAGCTGGTTTCGGCTTCCAGGTAGCGCCCCTGGAAGCGGTAAACCTGCCCCAGGTTGTTCCAGACGGAGGCGATGCCCGGATGATTCGGCGGCAGGGCCGTGGAGGCAATCTCCAGCGCGCGCCGGCAGAATTCCTGGGCGTCGTCCAGTTTCTCTTCGCCCAGGGCGGCAGCGGCCAGACTGGCGTTGAGGGTGAACCCGAGCTGTGCGGAGGCGCCAGGCAGGGCCGATTCCAGGAGGGTTCGGGCTTCCGCGAAGCGGCGCTCCTCGACGTAGATAGTGGCCAGCAGGACGCGGTTGCCGCTTCGACCCGTCTCGCCCAACATGGCGCCGGCGCGGAGCGCGGAGGACTCGGCGTTCGCGATATCGCCTTTGGCCAGGTAGAGCGCGGCCAGATTGTCCAGCACGTGCCCGGCATCGGAAGCCGATTCTCCAGTGGCCGCCTGCAACCGGGAAAGCGCCTGCGTAAGCGTCAGTTCGGACTCCGCGTTCCGCCCAGCGCCCGGCATCGGGGATCCCGGGGGTTCGGCGCCCTCCGCCAACTTCGCCAGCGCCCGCCGGTAGAACTCCTCCGCCTCCGCATACCGAGCCTGGGCGGCCATCTCGACGCCTTGATTGTTCAACTCGACGGTGCCGGCCGGGGTTGCAGCGCGATCGACCGCAACGGCGGATCCGGAAACTCCCAATCCGACTGCCACCGCCGCCGCCGCTATGAAGACCCGCATGTGCCGCGTCCTTCTCATACCCCCATATCGGCAACTCCGCTGCCGGACTCCACAGCAAGAATAGAATTACCGGGTGGGGCCGGGCTAGTACTTGAGGTAACCAGTCCGTACCACCCCCTCCGGAAAGCGTTATACGTAGGAAGATGCACTCCGATCCGATCCGCATCATCGTCACTGGCGGCACTTTCGACAAGGAGTACAACGAGCTTACCGGCGAGTTGTTTTTCAAGGACACCCACATCGCCGACATGCTGCGCCTGGGACGCTGCCGCCTGGATGTCACCGTCGAAACCCTGCTGATGATCGACAGCCTGCAAATGACCGCTGCGCAGCGCCAGGCGATCCTGGATCGCTGTACCCGTGCCGCGGAGGACCGCATTGTGATTACCCACGGCACCGATTCCATGCCGGAGACCGCCGCCGCGCTGGGCAAGAGCGTCTCCGGCAAGACCATCGTGCTGACCGGCGCCATGGTGCCCTACACATTTGGCAGCTCGGACGGAATCTTCAACCTGGGGACCGCACTGGCCTTCGTCCAGACCCTGGCGCCTGGCGTCTACGTGGCGATGAACGGGAAGTGCTTCGCCTGGGACTCGGTGCGGAAGAACCGCGAGTTGGGGATCTTCGAGGCGGCGCCCTAGCGTTGCCCCGAAGCTCCGTGCCGGGACCAACCGTGCACGCCGTAGTGCGCTAATCTAACTTTCATCCAGAGGCTCCTCCTATGAAACTCGCCGCCATGCTCTTCGCCATCTGCGCCGCCGCCGCTGCTCAGCCCCTTTCCTGCGACCTCGGCGGCTACCACCCGCTCGATGGTCTCCACGCCACCGTCAACCAGGGCTTCCTGGAACTGACCTGGACCGGCGAACGCCAGGAGCAACTGCGCGCCAGCCTGGGCCTGCGCGATGGCCAGCCGCTGGTCCACGAACTGGCCGCCGTCTCGGCTGGCCACTGGGTCTCGCTCGGCCGTGACCTGTCGCCGGAGTTCCAGATCACCAGCGGCCGCCGCCGCCTTTCGGAACAGCAGATGGCACCCTTGCGCGAACTCGGCATCGCATTCACCCCCGAGGTGGTGGACCGCGAGAAATGGAACGCCTTCTGGGACGCGCCGCTCATGGTTCCCGGCAAGGCCAGCGGCGGGATGGACATGCCTCGCAAGCCCGAAGAGATCCGCCGTGCCTGGGCGCGGTTCCACTCGACAGGTTGCCAGGTGAAGACCGATGGCGCGCGCCTGGAGGTCACCTTCCCCGGCGTCGACGCGGGCATCTTCTCGGGCGAGTTGCGCTACACCGTCTACCGCGGCTCCAACCTGCTCCGCCAGGAACTGATCGCCAAGACCGACCAGCCCTCGGTGGCCTACAAGTACGTGGGCGGACTGAAGGGCTTCACCATCGACAAATGCTCCGAGGTGGATTGGCGCGACCCGGCGCGCGCCTGGCAGCACTACAGCTTCGGCGGGCCGGTCAACCAGGACCCGGTGGGTCTGCGCGCCCGCAACCGCCTGGGTATTCTCCAGGTGTGCGGCGGCGCGCTGGGGTTCCTGCCGCCCTCGCACAAGTTCTTCTTCGCGCGCGAAATCGAAACCAATCTCGGCTACGTCTACTACCGCAAGGATAGCGCCACCAGCTTCGCCATCGGCGTGCGCCAGCCGGACCGCGAGGAAGGCTACAAGCCCTGGGGCACGGAAACCGCGGAGTGGGAGCGCAGCGTGCGCGAGGCGCGCGGCGAGATCGACAACTTCGCCCTCTACAACGCGCCTCCCGGCACCCTGCAGCGAATGCCGGTGTATTTCTACTTGAGCGCGGCCGGCGTCCCCGCCACCCAACAGCACATCCTGGCCTACACTCGCGACGACGTCTTTAAGCCGCTTGCCGGGTTCAAGGTGGTGGTCAGCCACTTCCATTTCCACATCAACGAACACCTCACCGACGCCGGCAGCATGGACGAAATGCCCGCCTGGATTTCCGTCTTCCGCGCGCTGGGTGTGAACGCCGCCATCGTGGCCGACTTCCATTCCGACTCCCACCCCTCCGACACCGGCGCCATCCGCCTCAACGAGCAGAAGGTCTACTTCGAAGGCTGCCGCCGCTTCTCGGACAACGATTTCCTGCTGATCCCCGGCGAAGAGCCCGACGCCAATTTCGGCGGCCACTACATGTTCGTCTTCCCCAAGCCGGTCTACTTCACCCACCTGCGCAAGCCCGCCAACCCGCCCGCGCAGCCGTACGCCGAGACGCTCCCGCCGTGGGGCAAGGTCTACCACACCACTTCCGCCGCCACCGAGATGCAGCTTCTGAACGACGAGCAGGGCCTGGTGTGGCAGACGCACCCGCGCACCAAGGGGTCCGCCGGCTACCCCGACGCCACCCGCACCGCCGACTTCTTCAACAGCAAACGCTTCATCGGAGGCTCGTTCCAATCGCTGCCGGTGGACCTGTCCGAGAAGCGCATCTGCGAAGCCCGCTGCCTCGGCCTGCTCGACGACATGAACAACTGGAGCGGCGCCAAGTACATGATCGCCGAGGGCGACACCTACATGAAGTACCCCGACGACGAGACCTATCCGCAGATGGAGGTCAACTACGTCAAGCTCGCCTCCATCCCCAAGTTCGACGAACCGTGGACGCCGGTGCTGCGCGCCCTCCAGACCGGCGACTACTTCGTCACCACTGGCGAAGTGCTGTTCAAGAGCTGGGCTATCGAAGGCACGGGTGGGCGCCGCTTTTACAATGCCGAGGTGGAATGGACCTTCCCGCCGGAATTCGCCGAACTCGTCTGGGGCGATGGCACGGCCACCAGCCGGCAGATGATACCGCTGGCCGGCATGGCGCCGCAGAGCGGCCACCAATTTCACGTCCCCTTCGATGTGGAGGGCAAGAAGTGGGTCCGCTTCGCCGTGTGGGACTCGGCCGGCAACGGCGCGTTCACGCAGCCCGTGCACTTGCGGTAGGGGCGCGGACGCCGCCGGGAATTGGCGGCGGTTGAGGCCGAATTCCGCGCGGGGGCGGCCATTCACGTTCTTTCGTCCCAGCGTCCCCGCCCGGAAATGGGTACACGCCTGACGAACGATCCGCGTTAACGTCTTATAGATAGGATTCTCGTTTTCAGGACAACCATGCTAATTCGATCCACTTTGGTCGCATTGCTCCTTGTTGGGGGGACAGCCGCGCAGACCAGTTCGTTTCCCAAGCCCTCTTATTTCCGCGAGACGTTCGCCGCAACCCGGACCCGCGTGGAACTCCAGGATCCGGTCAAATTGAAGGACTTCATAGTGGACGGCAAGCTGGATCTCTCGCTGAAGTCGTCCCTGGAACTGGTGATGGCAAACAACACGGACATTCAGCTCCAACTTTTGACGCTGGAGACGCCCAAGAATGCCATCATGCGGGCCATGTCCACCTGGGATCCGACGGCCAATGCCAGTTTCAGCAGCACGCGTTCCACCTCGCCTTCGGTGACCGCCCTGGCCGGAGCCGCCACGGCGGACTCCTTGAATCAACCGGCCAACTTCAGCTTCTTCGAAACGCTACCCACCGGGATGCAGTACACCGTGGGGTACTCGGCATCCAAGAGCACCACCAACAGTTCCTTCGCCACCCTGAACCCCAGCCTGAGCTCCGCGTTGAATGTCAACTTCTCGCAACCGCTGCTGCGCAACCGCGGCGCGTCGGTGAACCGCCTGAATCTCATGATGGCCAGGAGCCGCTATGGCATAGCCGGTTCCACCCTGAAGAGCAACCTCATCCAGTTAATCAACAGCGCCGAAAACGCCTACTGGGACGTAGTGCAGGCGCGCGAGAACCTGCGAGTGGCGCAAAGCGCACGCAAACTGGCTGAAGATTCCCTGGCGCTTTCGCAGAAAGAGCTGGATCTGGGCGCCATCTCGCCGCTGGATATCTACAACCCCGAGCAGCAACTGGCGAATGCGGAACTGACCGTGTCGCAGGCGCGATTCTCTCTCACCCAGGCCGAGAAC
>Ga0182027_10011411_pt1 | contig 12556 bp, 13 predicted proteins | sample 712E1DmetaG_FD_121300 | JGI IMG/M metagenome (GOLD analysis project Ga0182027, IMG submission 121300) | Permafrost microbial communities from Stordalen Mire, Sweden - 712E1D metaG (Illumina Assembly) | ecosystem: Environmental > Terrestrial > Soil > Wetlands > Permafrost | place: Sweden...
CGTGACAAAGCTGATATAATACTTCCTATCTTTTGTTCCAAAGAATTTGCAGGTCGTGGAATTTTTGATGCAAAAGCCGTTGCTCAAACTTATCAAAAATGGGTCAATAAAGAAATCAATGCCGATGCTATGATGTTCTGGCGTATATTAAACACTGAACTTTGGATGCGAAGATTTAATTTATCTTTATAGAATTTAACTAATCATGGACTTACCATTACCAAACAAAGGGAAAGAACTATTTATTAATATCGATGGTGTCAAAGTTGCTCGGTATCCTGTCAGGACAAAGCTTTTTAAAAAAGGTGATGATATTATCGCCGAGATATCAAAAGAAGCAAATAAAACTCTTCCATTGATTAAGACTACCAATAAGGTTATTGTTATCAGTGAAAAGGCAGTTGCGGTATCGCAAGGCAGGGGATATCCAATAAAAGAAATCCATCCTAGCGGATTTGCACGATTTCTATCGCTTTATGTTACCAAAACACCGTACGGTATTGGCCTTGGAATGCCTGAGACAATGGAACTGGCGCTACGAGAAGTCGGTGTAGTAAGGATATTCATTGCATTTGTATGTGCGGCGCTGACAAAGCCGTTTGGAATAAAGGGTATGTTTTATCGTGTAGCTGGCCATAAAGCCCGATCAATCGATGGGCCAACGCCGCACACAATTCCGCCATATAATCAATATGCAGTCATGGCGCCAAGCAACCCTAAAGACGTGGCTAAAGCAATTTCAAAAAAATGTTCAAATACGGGAGTTTTGATTATCGATGCAAATGACATGGGACAAAACGAGCTCGGTTCATACAATTTACAAAATAAATTATTTATTTTAAAAACCTTTAAAGACAATCCACTTGGTCAATCTGATCAACAAACGCCATTGGCAATTGTCGCATGGTAATTATGAATGATTCTAAGCAAATCACACTTTCACAAGACGAAGTCTTAGAGATCCATAAATCATTCCATATCACTGCAGTCTCCGGTAGTTTTGACCTAGTTCATCTTGGACATTTGAGATTCCTTCACTGTGCAAAAGAAATTAATCCAGAAAATAAACTTCTCGTAATTCTGCTTTCCGACCGAATTATAAAAGAACGGAAAGGTCCAAAACGTCCATTTTTTAATCAGGAAAAGAGGATTGAATTTTTAAGCTACTTAAAAGACGTTGACTACATTGTTATTTGGGACCAATCACTTGATGAGCTTCGTAAGTTCACTCAGGAATTAAAATCCGAGGTCTTTGTTGTCAATGAAGGTGATCCGGGTCTAGAAAATAAGCGAGAAAACGTTGAACGCTATGGAGGCAAATTCGTGATATTTAAACGAAGCGATGATTATTCAACCACGAAAATCATTTCGGATATAAAAAATCTATGAGTTCATTTAACGATAAGGGCTTTGTTATCAAACTTGTTCCTTTAAACGAGAATGATAAGGTTGTTTCCGTGTTGAGCCAGAAAAATGGACGTATAAATGCTGTAGCTAAAGGTATTAATAAAATTAAAAGTCGAAGTGCAGCAAGTCTGGACTTGTTAAACAATATTTCCTTCCGGGCTTTTCAAGGCAAAAGCAATTTAGATCTGATAACTGAAGTGAGACTAATCGATGACTTCCATTCACTCAAAACCGACCTCGACATTATAAATCTAAACCTTTACGTTCTGGAAGTCATCGACAAACTCATCATCGGCCATGAAAGCACACAATCAATATATGAACTGGTTTCCAGTTACCTCAATTATCACAAAGAAGAGCAGCTTTCGCTCATCGATAGACTAAAAATATTGATTTCATTTCAGTTTAAAATTCTCGACAACCTCGGTTATACACCCTTGTTAGACGAATGTGTTGTTTGTGGTGAAAAATTCAAAGAAGGAGAATTTCGAATTGCATCCGCCGATAATCAAATTGGCTATATTTGCGGCCGTCATACAGGAATTGCAAAACAGAGAAATAATATTGAAGATGTGATTCTAAAAATTCAAAAATATTTGTTAAATCACAATCTCATCGCGGCAAAACAGCTGCAAATCACACCAAACCAACTTAAAAGTCTTTTTACGATTCAGAATCTTTGGATTCAGAATGTTATGGAGAAAAAAATAAATATAACTGATATAATCAATTCAATACTACTTAAAGCCATTTAAAACCATGACCTTTGAAGAATTGAAATCCATAAATTTTGCAATTAGCGGTTGGGCAGGAAGCGGATCAACGTCGTTGGCGTTATTAATCTCTAAGATGACAAAACGCAAATACCTTTATATCGGCAATGTTTTTCGATACCTTGGGCAGCAATTGGGTTATGACGACAAAGGTGAAAAACGTCCTGAATTTGATAATTACATAGAAGGAATTATCGGCAAAACAGTTGATGATTTTATTGATCATAGACTTCTGTCAACCGAAAACATAATTCTGGAAGGTGATATAGCCGGTTTTAGATTGGGCAGGAATCCCAAAATTTTCTCAATTTTTGTAAAAGCAAGTTACGAAGAAAGGCTAAGGCGTATACACATTGAAGGAAGGCCCGAAGGGGAGAAGTACTTACTTGAACGAGATGATGTTCTAAATAAAAAGTATAAAGAGATCTGGGGAATAGATTTTTACTCTTCAGAATTAATCGAAAAAAAGTATAACCTAGTGATTGATAATTCGACTTCATCCATACAGATTGAATTGAAGGAATTTTTTGAAGCGCTTGACGCCCAGTATCGCCTCCACGAAGATCCACTATTTCAAAAAATGCTTAGTAAAATTGATAAGGAAGTTGATCTCTTCTGGGCAAAAGGTAAGGATTATTTGCTTGAATACCTAAAAAAACAAGATCTATACTACGATCCCAAGGAAATAATCCGTGATATCACTAAAGAATTTCCTGAGGATATAATTAAATTTCCAAGTAAAGTTCAAGCTATTTTTTTAGGTCAAAAATAAAATGGAGAAAAAATTAACATTAGACACAATTACATCTTTTGCAAAAAGACGTGGTTTTGTTTTTCAGTCATCCGAGATCTATGGCGGAATGTCAGCAGTATATGATTACGGTCCTTACGGAATTTTATTAAAAAATAATATTCAAGAGGCTTGGTGGAAATCAATGGTTTTGGACCGTGATGATATTGTCGGCCTTGATTCAGCAATATTTATGAGTCCGATTACCTGGAAAGCCAGTGGTCACGTCGATAATTTTAATGAGGCTCAAATTGACTGCCGTACCTGCAAAAACAGAATGAGAGCTGATCATTTACTCGAAAAGTATGGATATGATCTTGATAAAGCCCCAATTGAAGAAATCAATGAAGTGTTATCAAAACTAAAGGCAGAAAAAAAAGTGAAGTGCGATAAATGCGGCAGCACAGATTTAACAGACGCAAGAAACTTTAACCAGCTTATAAAAACAAATTTTGGATATCCAGTTGATAGTTTAAACAATTTAAAAGATGAAGACGTTGTATATCCAAGAGGGGAGACTTGCCAAGGAATTTACCTGAATTACAAAAACATAATGGATTCTATGCGTGTCAAGCTACCATTTGGAATTGCTCAGGTTGGTAAAGCATTTAGAAACGAAACGGTAGCCCGACAATTTATTTTCAGGACGCGCGAGTTTGAGCAAATGGAAATGCAGTATTTCTTGCATCCAAGCATAATGGACGAAAAGTATGAATATTGGAAAAATGAGCGATGGAACTGGTATTTGAACGTGATCAAATTGAAGCCCGAAAATTTGCAATGGAAAAAGCACACAAAGCTTGCCCATTACGCAAAAGAGGCTTATGATATTCAGTTCAATTTCCGCTCGCTTGGAGGTTTTGACGAAATAGAAGGCTTACATCAACGGGGAGACTGGGATTTGACTCAGCACGCAAAATTCTCAGGAAAGACTTTGGATTATACTGATCCAGCGACAAAGGAAAAATTTATACCACATATCCTGGAAACTTCCGTCGGATTAAATAGAATTTTGTTGGCTGTTCTTGATCAAGCCTATACTGAGGAAGATTTGGGCGAAGGCAAGAGCAGAGTTGTACTTAAAATTCCAGCGCAACTTGCACCAATCAAGGTCGCCGTTTTCCCGCTTCAAAAGGACGAAAAGCTCAAACCATTGGCAGAAAAATTGTACCACGAATTAAAGGCAGATATGACTGCCGAATTTGATGATTCCGGCAACATCGGCAAAATGTATAGACGACAGGACGAAATCGGAACTCCATTTTGCGTAACCGTTGATTATGATACTCTAAACGATAATTGCGTAACGGTTAGAGACAGAGATAGCATGAAGCAGGAAAGGGTATCATTAAAGGATCTAGGTGCAAAAATAAATACACTTATAACGAAGAAGGCTTTGTAACCAAAGCCTTCTTTCTTACCTCTGTCCTGTCTCTTACTTTTCCTTATCTTTCTTCTTCTTTTCTTTTTCGTCCACAACTTCGCCTTCAGCAGCCTCTTTATTTGACTCAGTTGCCTCAGATTTGCCTGCTGCTTCCTCTTTCTTAACCTCTTCCGCAGCTTTTTTGTACATCTCGGCACCTTTTTCCTGAAGCTTTGTGGAAAGATCTTTCGTCTTTGTCTTGACTGCTTCCACATCAAAATCATCTTTGGCTATCATTTCCTTTAACTCACCCGACATCTTTTTTAATTCATCTTTATCATTATCGGCCATTTTGTCTATCATTTCATCGACGAATTTCTCGACCTGGAAAGTCAAACTATCAGCTTCTATCTTAGCCTCAGCTTTTTCCTTATTGGACTTATCCTTTTTGGCATTTTCTGCCGCTTCTTTTACTAGACGGTCGATTTCGGAATCATCCAGCTGAGTAGAAGCAGTGATCGTGATAGATTGCTGTTTGTTTGTTGCCATATCCTTGGCCGAAACGCTCAAAATACCATTTGCATCGATTTTGAATGATACCTCAATTTGAGGTATTCCTCTTGGTGCCGGCGCAATTCCATCCAGAATGAATTTTCCTAAAGTTTTATTATCTGACGCCATCTCCCGTTCACCTTGTAGAACGTGGATTTCGACACTGGTTTGGCTATTTGCCGCGGTTGAGAAAATCTGCTTCTTTTCGGTTGGAATGGTCGTATTTCTGTCAATCAACGGTGTTCTTATTCCGCCCAACGTTTCGAGACCTAACGTTAATGGAGTGACATCCAATAGAGTTATGTCCTTGACACTGCTGTCTCCCGCAAGTACTGCTCCCTGAATTGAAGCTCCTACTGCGACAACCTCATCTGGATTTACTCCCTGATGTGGATCTTTGCCAAAAAATTCTTTTACTTTTTTGACAACCATTGGCATTCTTGTCATTCCACCGACCAAGACGACGTCGCCAATTTCGCTGACATCAATTTTTGCATCTTTTAAAGCCTTTCTTACTGGCTCAAATGTATCATCAACTAATCCGCCAACCAATTTTTCCAGATCAGCCCGTGTAAAATCTTTCTTTAAATGCTTTGGTCCTTTAGAATCAGCTGTTATATATGGAAGGTTGATTTCTGTTCTTTCGGTTGATGAAAGGGTGATCTTTGCATTTTCTGCAGCCTCTTTTAATCTTTGCAGTGCAGCGCTATCCTCTCTTAAATCAATCCCTGTCTGGATTTTGAAATCATCGACCAGCCAGTTGATTATCTTCTGATCAAAATCGTCTCCACCGAGATGTGTATCTCCATTTGTTGATTTGACTTCAAAAACTCCTTCGCCAATTTCCAGAATAGAGATATCAAAAGTTCCACCTCCAAGATCGTATACTGCTATTGTCTTTTCGCCTTTTTTATCTAATCCGTAGGCCAATGCTGAAGCGGTTGGCTCATTGATAATACGTTTTACATCCAGTCCGGCTATTTTGCCGGCATTTTTGGTCGCCTGGCGTTGCGAATCATCAAAGTAAGCTGGAACAGTGATCACAGCCTCAGTTATACTTTCGCCCAAAAATGCCTCAGCGTCTGTCTTTAGCTTAGCCAAGACTTTTGCCGAAATAACTTCTGGCGAAACCCATTCATCACCAAATTTGACTTCAACTCCACCTTTATCACTTTTACGAATTTCGAATGGTAAAAGTTTCTTGTCTCTCTGGACTTCTTCATCATCCCATCTTCGCCCGATCAACCTCTTAATTGAATAAAAAGTTTGTTTCGGATTAGTAACCACCTGATTTTTGGCCGTAATTCCGACAATTATTTCCTTCGTGTCTGGATTTATAGCAACGACGGATGGAGTTGTCCTGAATCCTTCTTTATTTGTAATGACCTCTGGACTGCCACCAGACGTAAATGCTACGCATGAATTTGTGGTTCCAAGGTCGATTCCTATTATTTTTCCCATTATATTAAAAAATTAAAATATAAATTATTTATTAAATTTGCTGATAACGACTTTTGCCGTTTTAAATATAATCCCCGATTCAATGTGCTTGTATGCCTTTTGATCAACATGAACCACCTTATTATTTTCATCTTCTGATTTTGCCGGCAGGGTAGAGAGTGCCTCCATAAACTCAGGATTAAAGCTATCGCCAACTTTGATCTCGATTTCTTCATATCCATTCTGCAGAATTATCATACCTATTTTATCGATCAGCATTTGTAGGCTTGATTGAACATCTTTTTCGGCTGGCAAGCCTTTAAGCTTTTCGGATATATCTTTTTCACCACGTTCAAAGTCATCCTTGATCTGCATTAGCTGGCCAGTTATGAGTTTGGTCGCAAAAATCCTGTAATCATTCTTTTCATTTTCTAGTCGCTTCTTAAAATTCTGAAAATCCGCTAAGGCCATCAATTTTGAAGCTTTTTCTTCATCTAGCTGTGATTTTAATCTAGCAATTTCCTTTTTTAACTCATCCTCATTTTTCTGTTTTTTTGACATAATAATATTTTAATAATTACCAACTTTGAAGCATTTCATTGATACTCTCACCAATAAAATCGACGAGAGCTATATTTTTTGCATAATTCATTCGCATTGGACCAATCAGACCGACAAAGCCCGATGTATCACCGTGAAAATTTACCAATTTATAAACTAAAGCGGTATCGGTAAAAGAATCAATTCCTATATCATCACCAAATAAAACCCTGACATTGTGTTCGTTCGAATACTTATTGAGAATTATTTTTAAAGCATCATGATCCTCAACTGCGTGAAGTATGTGCTGAAGTTTTAATGAATCGGCAAACTCGGGGCAACTCGCAACTGACGACAATCCTGAATAGTAAATCCTTCCGCCGACAACTGCAAATGACATATTTCCGCTCTCAGTATTTATCTTATTGATAGCGTTATAAATCAGCTCATCTAAATCGAATCTGTTCTGAAAAAGCTCTTCCTTGATGACAGATTCGAGCTCGACATCAAGTTCGTCCAATTTATTCTTTAATTCCTGTATTGACTGCTTATATCCAAGGACTGTTGGGATTCTACCCGATGAAGAATGTGGTTTGGTAAGGTATCCTTGTTTTACCAGATCCGACATTTCGTTTCTAATAGTTGCTGGACTTAAATTTAGTTTGTATTTGCGTTGTAAATGCTGGGATCCAACGGCTTCAGCAGTTTCAACGAACTCATCTATTATTGCTTGCAATAATTGCTTTTGTCTATCTGTAAGCATTAAAATGGCGGTCACAAAAATATTCTGCTAAGTTATAGCATTTAGCAGACAATCACGTCAAGTGCTAGTTGAAAATTTTTAATCGACGTATTCCATTATCATTTTCATCAACCAAGAATCCAGCATGGGTATAGTTCTTAGGTCCTTCTTGCCACTCCTGCTTTCCAAGTGAGGTCGAATTATCTTTAATAATTATCCTGCCATATTTTATTCCATTTTTATCGCCATAATTCTTGGATGAGTGCACATATTTTATTTCTTTAACCTTCCCCGCCTCCTTAATAGTAGCGTGAACAAGCATTACATGATGTGAGTTTTTTACTTTCCCCTTAGATCTGATCAGGTCTCCGGGCTTTACAGAATTCAGATCATTTATTTTGGTTGTATTATCTAGATTCGTTAGAGTATTCGCACTGATATTTTCTACTGAGCGGAATAATCGCTTGAATCGGGCAAAAAATCCATTATTCTTAAACTTTAAATAATGCTCTATGGATTTTTTGCCTTCGGCCTGCAACCAGAAATTTAAAACATGTACTATAAATCCCGAACAATCAATTCCGATATGATGATTCATCATAAATTTTCGAATTTGACTTGCATCAGCTTTATTTAGATCAAAATCCTTAAGTTTAGCCCACACCATGACTTCTTTTTCAATCTCAGACGGATCGCCTTTGCCTATCAGTGAGCGCAAGCCAGCTCTTTCCTTTATAATATTCATGTAATAAGGGCAAACGACATCTTTTCCACCCAGATGTAAATGCTCAAATTCCCCGATAATTTCAAGTGCTGTTGGTGGTAAAGTCAATTCCTCTCTCATAATTGATAATCTTTTAGAGCTAAAAATATGGATTCAACCCACGTAAATAATCTTCCCGATTCATCTAAAACACCTTGTTTGAACTGAATTCTAAACATTTCGCCATTAAGTTTGATTTTCCTTCCAAGTTTTTGCGTTAGTACCAAGAACCCGCCCTCCTGAATATCAGCCACGGTATACCCTTCGTGTAAAAATGCCAGACCTTGATCTTTATTTTCGTCTAAAAACATCTTGCAATTGGAACCATCCCCACGTAACGCATAGACACCCATTGACACTTCGTTATTTATAATGATTGCCTTTTCAGGACGCATAAAAACTTGCGAATATGGTTTGGCAGCCAAATTTATTTCATTATATTTCTCGCTATCAATCTCATAATCAATTTCCATAAACTCCATTAAATGAATAGCTGCTAAAGGAATTTGCCCTTCAGCTAATTGCATCTTGGTATATATCGGGATTGAAGCTGGCTGGCGGGCATTGATTTCGATCACCTTGTGATCTCCTTTTTCATCTATTATCAAGTCGACGCCAAACATCCCTTTATAACCATTCCTCTTCATGTGTTCCCCAATAATTTGCACATCATGTTTTATGCCTTCCAATCCTTTAACCAAATCCTTCCTGTATGACCAATCATTGCCAACAGTCCCCCCGATGTTTGGCGTCAATAAACTTACTCCTGTTATCTGGGCAGACAATCCTCCCATATAAATCCCATTTCGACCGACACAGCAGTTAAGGGTATACGCACATCCTTTTATCAGTTCGCTTACTTTTACATGCCTTTTTGGAAATTTCTTTTTTAATTCTATTAACTCTTTTTCATCTTTTATAAATACCGTTCCGGAACCTGTATGACCTCGATCGAACTGAATGACAAAGCCATCTCTAGGATCGAAAGCTACATTTTTAAATTGGACACTTTCCAGTTCCGAGACAAATGATTTTGGCAGTTTTATATCCAGATTTTTCAGTTCTTCAAACTGTGAAATTTTATCTTCAAACCTTCTATTCAATGCAGACGTTGTGTTAAGAACAACCGCGCCAAGCTTTTTAGTCTGGAATTCAAAAAGTGAAGATATCTTAAATGTCTGGAAATAATTATTGATATTACTATAATGCTCAAAATACTCTTTAAATTCAGGCGAAATAATCAATTTCCCTGAACTTCTATAAACGCCATCCGCACGTAAATCATCTAAACAGAAAAATTTTGTCCCAACTGATTTAAAATATGATTCGTACTGAGTATTATCGATACAAGCCACATGATAATTCATGATCAATTGTTCAAGTCCCATGGCTCTTTCAGGATCATTACTGAGATAAAAAACCGGGGTATCGGCAGTTCTCTGATTAATCTTATCAACCACACTATCAAGGCTATCCATTTAATCAATTACGTAATAATAAATTTTTTCATTGACTTTAACTGGCTGGTGATTCTTAAGTTGAAACGTATTACTCAGTATTAATTTACCTTTATTTTGAGGAGTGTATAAGACTTTATCGAGTTTTGCCATTGTGTGGGGCATTAAATATCCGACAAAAACATCGTATTGGCTCAAATCTTCTTTAAAAAAATCTTTATTTTTAATGATGACTTTCTTTTGCCTCGAAACTAATTTTCTAATTCTTAAGGCAATAGACAAAAACGGGTTGAATTCGATTGCCACGACATCATAGCCTGCTCTGGCGATTGCAAAAGCTATTCTTCCATCACCAGCTCCAAGCTCGACTACCTTCTTCGACTTATCCTCTGGAAGATAATCAAGGATTGCCTTTATGGCTTTTTTATTTGACGGATAAAATGGAACACCGTATATCGTTGACCAGACAAAATAGAAGGCTGCTAATCCATAGATTATAAAAAAACCGATAAGAAAAATTAGATTTATCATAGTCCAGAAGCAAGAATTACTGGTTTATTAAGTTTGATCCCTTTATTATTGAGTTTAATCAGCCCCGCGAGCCCAAGCAATGAATTATTTGAATAAAAGAAACCATTAGCCTCAGCCACTCCCTTAGCATACGATATCAGTGCATCATTTACAATAATTCCGCTCCCGTTGGAATTTTTGACGGCATCAATTACGTCCTTTTTCCTCAGTGCAATTTTGTCAACAATTGCATCTGCATAACTTTTTGAGGTTTTAACAAAATCCTTATCAAACCTTGAAGCTATTGAATGTACTTTACTGGTCTGACAAATGAATAATTTCACTTTCATTTTGAGCTTCTTAAAACCTTGATAAACGCCAAGGGCGCTAGTTCCGCTACTGCAAGGAATAAAAATCGAATCAATTTCGGGAAATTGTTTTGCGAGTTCAAAGGCGATTGTCGTATAACCGACAATCGCCTTATCATCAACCGATCCACGTAAATCCTTTATCCCAGTTTCTCTGGCAAATTTAATTGCGTCTGATCTTGGCTTATTTGATCTATGTAGCTTGATATTCGAATCCAAAAATACATTTATTTTTTCCAGTTTCTTTTCATTTACCTGATTTGCAACAAAAATATCCAGTTCAACTCCTGCCAGTCCGCAATAGGCTGCCGCACTGACTGCTGCATTTCCCGAAGATGATATCACAAACTTTCTGACTCCTTTTGATACGTGGTATGAGACTTGATAGGCAAGGCTTCTATCTTTGAATGAGCCATTAGGATTTGTATTTTCATCTTTGACCATTATCTGTTGGCCTTCAAAATTCAGTTTTCTAATCGGAGTATTACCTTCGTTTAAAGTCAATCTAAATTCGGCTGGGACATTATTTAAATTCTTGTATGACCAAAATTCACTCATGATCCAAAATAGTTTATAATGATATTATTATTAAATTTTACATTATGGAAGACAAAATAAAAACTGTAAATTCAAAATTTACCTGCCCCGAATGCAAGAATGAAGTTGTATGTAATCCTGATTTAAACGTTGATGACGTTACTGAATGCACGTATTGCGGAATGGAATATGAAGTTATCGAGAAGAATGGGAGCGAATTTCAATTGCAACCGATAGAAGAAGAGAAATAGCTATAAATACATGTTACGCATAGTTCGCCATGATTAATGCTAAAGCCATTATCCGCATTAATCATGGCGAACTATGCGTCACTCTTTGACAAATCCGCACTTCTTAAGTATCATTTGTGTAACATGCCCGCGATGGTAATTCAATGGTAGAATGTCTGCTTCCCAAGCAGAATGCTGAGGGTTCGAGCCCCTTCCATCGCTCATAGCCGACTTAGCTCAGTTGGTAGAGCGGTTGTATCGTAAACAATAGGTCGAGAGTTCGAATCTCTCAGTCGGCTTTTATTTAACGAATATAAAAAGATGAGAACTATAAACTATCAATTGAATGACAAAATTTTAAACGAATTAATTAGGCTTGAAATCCTTAAAACCGAAATCAAATGCATCGATATTGACGAAAAGGGCAGACTCAATATGCTGAACAAGGTCAAATCGACCAACATGTTCCATCTTGCCCATATGATTGGCGTTGAATTGACCCTTAAAGACGCCGAGAAGGCTGTTGAGGGTAAGCGTGTTGTAACCCAGGATGCCCGAGGCACAATACTCAATAACTTTAAGAATGCCATGGATTTTAACAGGGTTGAGAGCAGCGATAATTACAGCGATCTGGATCTAAATATTCTTTTGCACTTAAACAAGCTCCTGCTTGGTGAGTGGAGAGAAATCTGGGATTCTAAGCTCAGAATCGCCGGTGAGGAAAACGAGACTACCCTTGATAACTGGCTGGAATTAAAAGACAAAAGCATAGAACCATCTCACATTCAAGATGAACTTATGTCAACAATCGAATGGTACAAGTCTTCCAATAACACTATCCACCCGTTAATCAGAATCGCAGCACTGATATATAGTTTGGTAAGGTTGGCTCCATTTGTCGTCCTAGATAAATTGACAATAGTCACGCTAATCGATTATCTATTAAACAAAACCGGATATTCAGACGAGAGCTTTTTACCCAGCACGCGCAATTTTGACATGAATGACAACGAATACCAGGAAGCCTGGAATTTTGCTGCACAAAATGAAGGCAATATTACCATTTGGCTGGAGCGTTTTATAA
>Ga0182027_10011412_pt1 | contig 12556 bp, 10 predicted proteins | sample 712E1DmetaG_FD_121300 | JGI IMG/M metagenome (GOLD analysis project Ga0182027, IMG submission 121300) | Permafrost microbial communities from Stordalen Mire, Sweden - 712E1D metaG (Illumina Assembly) | ecosystem: Environmental > Terrestrial > Soil > Wetlands > Permafrost | place: Sweden...
CGAGATTGTTGCAGGAGAAAAGTAAGCTGCTCCGCTCCAAACTCCTGTGTTGCAACGCTTGCGTAGATGAGATGTATCAATGACGGCATTTCGACGTATCCATCCTTCGAACTGCGAGCGGCCTGACTGGCGCTTGACCTGCCCGAAGTTCTTATCGGCAGAGCGGTGGATACTTTCTTCGGCCTGTCATCCTTCACCCGCCGAGAACATACTATGCTCTTTCCCAATGCTCACCTGAGCTAGAATGAACTACTCACTCAAGCAACCGCACGAACGTTAATTCGACGGGAGAAACGGGGTTTGGCCACAGCCAGAGGCGTTTCTTTCACTTGATGGATCACCAATACGATCGGAATCCAGCCGCCTGGCCTCGTGCTTTCTTGGTACATCTCATTGATGCGATTGCCCGGGTTCCGACCGCGCGTGTTTATGCCATCGCGCCTTATGTGCGAAACTAGGAGCTTCTGGCAGATGAGCCAATTCACGGCTCTCTCCGGCAGGGTCCTCCGATGCCTTTTCTTCGTTCGGCGTTTATCGCACTTTCCCGGAATCGAGTTCTACGTTCCTTCTGCGAGCGCTCCAGCGCGGGCCGCCGGCTGAGTTCCCGGTTCGTGGCCGGCATGGAGATAGCGGATGCGCTGCGAGTAGCCGAATCTCTCAACAAGCAGGGCATGGCTGTGACGCTGGACTCGCTGGGTGAAAGCGTCGGCTCAGAGCGCGAGGCGCACAAGGCCGCCGAGGTCTACCGCCGGCTCCTCGACTGGATCGCCGCGCTCAAGCTGAACGCCAACATCAGCGTGAAGCTGACCCAGATGGGCCTGGAACTCTCGCCCGGCCTGGCCGAGACCATTGCCGAGAGCCTCGCTCAACATGCCCAGGCATCGGACAACTTTGTCCGCATCGACATGGAGGACTCGTCGCTGACCCAGGTTACGCTGGAGATCGTGCGGCGGCTCCATGCGAGCCCCGGCCTACGCGGTTCATCCGGGGTTGTAATCCAAGCCTACCTCTACCGCTCCCAGGCAGACATTGAACAACTGCTGGCCGAGGGCATTCGGGTGCGCCTGTGCAAGGGCGCGTACAACGAACCGGCCGAGGCCGCCTTTCCGCGCAAAGCCGAAGTGGATGCGAACTTCATCCGGCTCAGTAACATGCTGCTTGACAGCCCCGGCTATCACGGCCTGGCCACCCACGACGAAGCCATGATCGCCGCGGCCAGGTCGTACGCCAGCCAGCACCGCATCGACCCCAGCCGTTTCGAGTTTCAAATGCTCTACGGCGTGCGGCGCGACCTGCAGCGCACGCTGGTCCGCGAGGGCTACAATGTTCGCGTTTACGTTCCCTTTGGCAGCGAGTGGTACCCCTACTTCATGCGGCGGCTGGCCGAGAGGCCGGCCAACGTGTTGTTCATCGCTAAGAACCTGTTCCGTTCCTAGAGCGCGTTGCGTCCTGCGGGTGGGCACGGAAATGCGAGAGCAGGATCGGAGCCGGCGCACTCTTATCGTGTTTTTTTAGGGGGCTTTGGATTGGGATCTGGGAAATTGAGATTATATTGGGGGTTGGCTGGGCGGACGTGGGCTCGCTTCCGTTTGTACCGCTTTTTCAGTAAAAGGATCTCACTGCATGCGGCACATTGCCAGGGAAAGTAACCGAACAGGGGATATATCTTTTTTTGCAGGAAGCCTATTCGCGGCAACCGGTTCAGGTGCTGGCACCCGCACTCCGGGCATGGCGTGCCGAAACTCTCTTCAATAACCGGGGATGAACGCTCGGATGGCACAACCCACCTCATGGCATTTGCCATCAACGATCGAATTAAAAAAAAGGGTTGCATCTTGCCGGATACTATCCGAAAGAGATCGCGTATGCTGTCATCCTGAGCCAAAGAGTGTAGGCTCAATGACCCAGTTATCCATTCTATGGAATCGGGCCGCTACGTTGAGTAAGATTTTCTCCGTAACATTTAGAAAGTAGGTACCCTATCGGCTGTCGCATAAAGTTGGCGCCGTTCAACGCAGAGTTGGGGCGTAAGCAGCAGGCGGCTCAATTCTGAAGCCGCGCCAATCCCTGCCGCGCCAGCTCCGCGATTGCTTTAGCCAGAGTGATCGAGGCATTCAGCGACTCCGGCCGCTCCAGCCGGATGCCGAGTTTGGCTGCATAGCCGCGGAAGAGAATATCCACGTCGTAGAGAATCTCAACGTGGTCGCAGAGGAAGCCGATGGGCTGAAGGAGGAGAGTTTTGACGCCTGCGGCTGCGACTGCGTCGAGCGTGCTCTCGACGGTGGGGCCAACCCATGGACCGCCACTCATGCCCTGACTCTGAAATGCGAACCACCACTGAGGAATCCCTGGGACGCGCTCGGCGACTAAAGAGGCAGTGCACTTGGCGTCCTCGGCGTAGGGATCGGCAGGGGTCCCGGCTGGGGCAGTCTGGATGGTGCGGCAGGGGACGCTATGGGCCGTGAATAGCACAGGAACCGGCGCGCCCGCCTCCGCGCTGAGCTTGCTCCAGGCCGGGCGGAGGCGCTCGGCAAAGGCTTCGGCCAGCAGTGGATGCCGCGCCCAGCTCTCGGTGAAGTCGATGCGCAGACCGGTTGCCTCAGCCTCGACGGCCCGCCGGTAGAGGCCTACGCTGGTGCGCGAGTTCTGCGGCGCAAGGCAGACGACCGCTGCCTCTTCCACTCCATCGGCGCACATCTTACGGACCACATCGGGAATGTAGGGGCGCCAGTTGCGCATCCCCACGTAAATCGGAACCGCCAGGCCGCTGGCAGCCAGTTCGGCTTCGGCCAGCCGGCCCTGCTCCAGGGTGATTTCCGTCAGCGGACTGCGGCCAATGAGCGAATAGCGGTGCTGAATCTCCTCGACGACCGCCTGCGGCAGGGGCCGTCCGCTGACCACATTGCGCAGATACTCGGGAATCTGCTCGACGGTATCCGGGGTTCCGTGAGCCAGCAGGAGGACAGCTTGCTTAGCCATTTCCCGCCTCCAACCGGAACTCCTTGACCATGCGCACCACGGCCTGGACGTTCTCGACCGGCGTAGTGGGAACGATGCCGTGGCCGAGGTTGAAGATGTGGCCGGGACGGCCATTGGCGGCGCGTAGAATCTCCTTCACGCGCTGCTCCAGGACTTCAAGCGGGGCGAAGAGAGTGATGGGGTCCAGGTTGCCCTGCACGGCGTGGCCGGCTCCGACGGCGCGCCAGCCCTCGTCGAGCGGCTGCCGCCAATCGAGGCCGATCACGTCGGCGCCGGTTGCAGCCATTTCAGCTAGCAGGCCTGTCGTTTCGACGCCAAAGTAGATGACCGGTACGCCCATCTGCTGCACGGAACGGACCAGGAGCTTGGAGGCCTCGAAGGCGTATTCGCGGTAGTCGGCCAGGCCCAGCGAGCCTACCCAACTGTCGAAGATCTGGATAACGTCGGCCCCGGCCTGGACCTGGAGGCGGCAATACTCTTCGAGAACCGTGACGATTTTGTCGAGCAGCAGACGCCAGGAGAGAGAGTCGCGATACATCAACTGCTTGGTGTGGATGTAGTTTCTGGAGCCGCTGCCCTCGATCATGTAACTGGCCAGCGTATAGGGCGCGCCGCAGAAGCCTATGATGCCCAGGCGGTTGCGGAAATGGGCGGCGACCTTTTCGATGGCGCGGGCCACATAGGCCAGGTCGCCGGTGCGATCAGTGCGCAGAGCGCTCACATCATCGGCGGTGCGCACGGGATGATGCACTACCGGCCCCTCGCCGGCCTGGAATTCGAAGGGCAGGCCCATAGGTTCCAGAGGCAGCAGCAGGTCGGCGAAGATGATGGCCGCGTCCACTCCCAGCTTTTCAGCGGCGGTGATAGTGACCTCGGCGGCCAACTCCGGCTGCTTGCAGATTTCCACCAGCGTGTGGTGCTTGCGGACCTCGTGGTACTCCTGCATGTAGCGGCCGGCCTGGCGCAGAAACCAGACCGGCGTGCGGTCCACCGGGCGGCGCAGGCAGGCGCGGATGAAGCGGCTGCCGTCCAGGATGGCGCAGGGGATGGTTTCGGGCGCGGCGGCGTTCTTGTTGGTCAAATCCATAGAGCTTGATTCTACCGGGTTAAACGGACCGAACTGGGCAGAAGAACCCTTCAGACGCTTCCTCTTTCGAGAAGGGAAGGGAGGCGCGGGCTATTTCGTCTCGACGTGGATCACGCGCACTTCCGGGTATGCGCCGTCCCAGTCCGGCGTAATCGCATCGAAGATCAGCCGGAAGTCCTGCTCGCCGCCGGGCTTGAGCGGAGCCGCGGAGACCGGCTCGAGATCGATATAGGGATCTCTTATGCGGATGAGCTTGAGCGGATGGGTCTCATTCTGCGCCACTTCATGAGCGGGGTCGCGGAAGAGCACCTGCACGGTGATGCCGGTGACGGTGCGGCCGCCCAGGTTGGCGATGTGCCCGTCCAGGTAAGTGACCTTGCCGCCGGCTAGGTTGGCCGATTCGCTCATGGCCATGCGAGTGATGGGCAGGCTGGCCGCGTAAGCGTCGGGAGCCGCAGAGATGGGCGTCACCGTGGCCCTACTCTTGCCGTGTTCAAGGGCAATTATCGCCACGGCAGCCACCGCCAAGACAACCGCCGCCGCCACCGCCAGCGGCAGCCAGTTGCGTTCGCGCGCCCCGGTGGAAGGGGCTAGATCGAGATCGGTACTCACGAGCGAAATTTTACACCTGTACCCGAAGGAATACCCCAGCCTTCCGCGTTTTGGTTGATAGGCGTAAGATTTTCCGGCATTGGCCGATATAGGAAGCAGAGCCGGAAATTTCTCCGAATCTCAACATTTTTTCAGGCATCCCGGGCCGGCATTCGGCGTCTAAAGATTCAAGTGGCCAGGGAACCGGCAACGTCAAGATTTCGTAACCCTTGCCGAAAGGCACAGAAAGGCAGGTCCACGATGCAGTCTTCCCCGCAATCCGCATCCACCTCTCTGCCGGTGCAGGCCAGCCGGATGGATCGCTCCAGCCAGCCTGCCGATTTCGTCTACCAGACCGTCACCATTGCCGCCATGCTGTTACTGTTGGGAAGCCTCTGGGTGTTCTGACGACAGAGCTGTCTACTGCATCTCTCGGCCAGGCCGATACGCAGCGAATTGGTTCCCATTGCCAAGATGTGCCGGACGCAGGTAAACGATACGGAAAGCGTCGCCATCTCTAATCGAACAATCTACTGCTTCACAAACTCCACTACCCTGGGCCCGATCTGGCCGGCGCACTGGACGGGAGCCAGGTGGCCGCAACCGGGGATGACCTCCAGCTTCGACTGCGGGACCAGCAGATGCATCTTCTCGCCCAGGCTGAGCGGAAGTAGTCGATCCTCCGATCCCCACACAATCAGCACCGGCATCTTCAACCGCGGCAGCAGGGCATCGGTGGCGTCGCGGCCAGTCAGCATGGTCGCCATGGCCCGGTGGATCACCCAGGCATTCCGCCGCGAGATACGCAGAATGTCCCGCGCCACGAAGCCTGGAACCGGCCGCGGGTTGGGCATCAACAGAGCTTCCAGTTGGTCCAGTTCGGCGGGCGTATCGGGCGTGAACAGCCGAGTATCCCAGGCGGGTTTCGTGTAGATGCCGACGCTGTTGAAGAGCATCAGCCGCCGCACCCGTTCAGGATGCCGAAAAGCCAGATGTTGCACGATTCCGCCGCCCATCGACCAGCCGCCCAGGTCGACCTGCTTCAAGCCCAGCGCATCGAAAAAGCCCACCACCGCCTCGGCCTCGTCGGGAACCGAATAGGAGAAGTCCGCCGGCTGCTCGCTGCGGCCGTAGCCGGGCAAATCCGGCATATAAACGCGGAAACCGGCCTGGGCGAGATAGGGCGCCAGGTTGCGCCAGTCTTCGGCGTGACCACCTAAACCATGCACCAGGACTACGACCGGCCCGGCAGCCGGACCCTCCACCATGTAATGCACGCGATGGCTGGCAACCTGGACCGAGCGGCTCGACGCGCCTGAAAGGCACTCACGAAGATACATCGATTCGTTGAAGTAGCTGACCGGCCGCATCCAGAACCCGATTCCGGCAACCAACACCAGCGATCCCAGCACGCCCGCAATCCACCGTAGTATCTTCATCGGCCTTTACGCCTTTCAGCCTCTAGCGCCTGCGCCCTCTGCCAGCCCATCTCGATAACTCTCACGGTCACTGGATCAATCTGCAGAGCGCTATGGCTGTTCCACTCCGCCCGCTCCACCCATTTTGCCGCATCCGCGTCGGAGGCCGCCTGCAATTGGCCGCCCACCACGCGGCACAGGTAATCCGCGATCACATAATGGTAGCGGACGCATTCACCTTCTCGGTGAATGCGGTCCAGCAACTCGATCAGATCCAAAGGCTCAACGATCAGCCCGGTTTCCTCCCTCACCTCGCGGATCACACCCTCCGCGAGTGCCTCGCCCAGCTCCAGCAGGCCACCGGGCAGCGACCACTGGCCCCGGAGCGGCTCGGTTCCGCGCAGCACCAGCAGAACCCGGCCCTCATCCACCACTACCGCGCCCACGCCCACCAGTGGGGCCAAAGGAAACTCTCGCTGCATGATCCTCCGCATATTACCCATGCCGATAGGTCTGTGTTTTAGCCCAGACATAAAAGCCCAGCATCACGAACGGGGGCTTTAGCCCCGAGGTGTGCTCTTGATTAGGAAAGCATACCTCAGGGCCTGAAGGCCGGTCGTTTCTTGCGGCTAGATTGCCAGGGCTGAAGCCCTGGCCTACCAGCTTTCGACCAGAGTATTCCCGCTCCTGCATCTTCCGCACCGGGGTATCATCAAAGATTAATGGGAGAACATTATGGCGGAATTTACACTGCATATTGACGGAATGCACTGCGGCGCCTGCGTCCGCCGCGTCAGCCAGGCACTTGCCGCTGTCGAAGGAGTGGTTGTGAACGAGGTCAGGGTAGGAGCAGCGCGTCTTACTTCTAAACAGGATCCTCCGCCCGCCGATCTCGCCATCGCGGCTCTGGCCAAGGCCGGCTATACCGCGCAACTGGAGCATTAAGTGGGTACATTCGCGACAGAGTCGCTCATGCTGCCGGTGCTGGGCATGACGTGCGCATCCTGCCAGCATCACGTGGAAGAAGCTCTGCGTTCGACCGCCGGGGTTGAATCCGCGCATGTCGATCTGATAGCCCATCGCGCCAGCATAGTCTTCGATCCAGCCATTGCAACGCCTACGGCGCTGGTTCAGGCCATTCGCAACGCCGGCTACGATGCCGTGCTTCCTCGCGCCGATGCCTCTTCCGCTGAAGCCTCATCCAATGTGCTGACAGATGGAGCTGGGTGGAAAGCCCTGGCCACCCTCGCCGCCGGCGCGGCAGCCATGCTACTGGCCATGCCGCTGGGAAACGAAATGGGTGCGCTGGACCATGATTTGATGCGAATTGTGCCCTGGCTTTATGCGCTGCCGACCAGCCTGCTGCGCTGGTTTCTGCTGATTCTCACGGCGGGAATCGTGGTCTGGGCCGGACGCGGCATCTACTATAGCGCGATCCGCGCGCTGCGCCACGGCACGACGAATATGAATACGCTGGTCGGCCTGGGGACGAGCGTGGCCTTCGCCTACTCCGCCTATGCCACGATCTGGCCCGCAATCGGACGCCAGGTCTACTTTGACGCGGTTCTGCTGATTATCGGATTTCTTTTGTTGGGCAAAAGCCTGGAAAACCGCGCCAGACACCGCGCATTGGCCGCGCTCGACTCGCTCTCCCGACTGCGCCCCGTCACCGCCCGCCGCATTCGCGACGGTAAGGAAGCGATCGTTTCCCTGGCTGAGATTCAGATCGGCGACAGCGTGCTGGTTTTGCCTGGCGAGCGGTTTCCGGTGGATGCGGAAATTCTGGAAGGGCGCACCACCGTGGACGAGTCGATGCTCACCGGCGAGCCCACTCCGCTGCCGCGCGAGCCGGGGGGGCGCGTGCTGGCCGGCTCGCTCAACTACGATGGCGCCGTGGTTTGCCGGGCAGAGTCGCTGGGCGAAGCCACAGTGCTGGCGCAGATCACGCGCATGGTGGAGCAGGCGCAGAGTTCGCGCGCGCCCATGGAGCGGCTGGCCGACCGCGCCAGCGCGATCTTTGTGCCCGTGGTGCTGGGCCTTGCACTCATCACATTTGCGGCGTGGCTGATCGCCGCGCACTCGCTTCCGCTGGCCTTGGCCAACACGGTTGCCGTGCTAGTGATTGCCTGCCCATGCGCCATGGGACTGGCCGTGCCTGCCGCGCTCACCGTGGCCGTGGGCCGGGGCGCACAGCTTGGAGTTTTGTTCAAAGGCGGCGAAGCGCTGGAACGTCTTGCGCACCTGGACGCAATCGTTCTAGACAAGACCGGTACGTTGACCGTGGGCCGGCCTGTGCTCACCGCCATTCATCCATTTACAGGCCACACGGAAGACGATCTGCTGCGCATGGCGGCCGCCGCCGAGGAGCGGTCAAACCATCCGCTGGCCCACGCTCTGGTCGACTCCGCGCGCGCGCATGGCCTCACCTGGCCGCACGCGGAAGAGTTGCATATCCTGCCCGGACGCGGCCTGACCGCCGCGGTCAGGGGATACGACTACATGCTCGGCAATGATGCGCAGTTTCAGGAGTCTTCCATTCCGCTGCCGCAGGGTATTCCGCCACCGGAACCCGGCGTCACGCGGTTGTGGATGGCCCAGGACCGCGTCCCAGCAGGCTTTTTCGATGCTCGCGACGCCCTGCGGGTCGATGCGGCCAGGGCCATCTCCGCGTTGCGCCAATCCGGCCTGCGCGTATTGATGCTGACCGGCGACTCGGCGGCCGCCGCCGCACCCATTGCCGAGCAGGCCGGAATCACCGAGGTGGAAGCCGGCCTGGACCCGGCCGGCAAGCTATCCCGCATTCGCGCCCTGCAACAGAGCGGCTTGCGGGTGGCCATGGTGGGCGACGGCATCAACGATGCCGCCGCGCTGGCCCAGGCGGACGCCGGCATCGCCATGGGTTCGGGCGCCGACCTGGCCCAGGAGGCCGGCGATGTGTTGCTGCTGCGCGCCCAGCCCTCCGCCATTCCAGCGGCGCTCGAACTGGCCCGCCAAACCCTGCGCGTCATGCGCCAGAATCTGGCCTGGGCCGTGGGCTACAACCTGCTCGGCATTCCGCTGGCGGCGGGGCTGCTCTATCCGGCATTCCACATCCTGCTTACTCCATGGCTGGCCGCCGCCGCCATGGCGCTCAGCTCGGTCTGCGTGCTGGCCAACAGCTTGCGCCTGCGAGGCTGGCAACCATCCGCATTGGGCCGGGGCGCACGAACCGCGCCGACGCGATAGACTAACTCCAGCCGTGCGCATCCTGACCCGCTACATCCTCGGCGAGATTCTCTCCCACACGCTCATCGGGTGCGCGCTCTTCACCTTCATTCTCTTCATGCGCGACCTTCCCCACATCCTGGAGATGGTGGTCCGCAACAGCTCCACCTTCTCGAATGTGATGGAGATCCTGCTCTTCACCCTGCCCAACACCTTCAAGGTCACCATTCCCATGGCGGTGCTGGTTGGGGTGCTGCTGGGGCTGAGCCGCCTGGCCTCCGACAGCGAAATCGTCGCCATGCGCGCCTCCGGCCTGGGCATCGGCTATTTTGTGCGCGTCGCTTCCATCGTGGCCATCGGCGGCACTCTGCTGGGCCTGGCCAACTCCCTGTATGTGGCCCCGCGCGCCAATCGGGCCATCCTGGAGATGGAGCAGGCCCTGGAAACCTCGCAGGCATCCTACGAGATTCAGCCCCGCGTCTTCTACGAGGACTTCCGCAACTTCGTCCTCTACGTGCAGGATGTGCGCGCCGGTTCCGGCGCAGCCAATTGGCGCCAGGTCTTCATGGCCGATGTGAGCGATCCCTCTACGCCACGCATCACCACGGCTGCCTCCGCCACCGTAGTCAACGACACTGCGCAAGAACTCCTCATGCGGCTGCGCGACGGATCGCGGCATGAGACCGTGGCCGGCCAGCCGCAGCAATACAACATCTCCACCTTTGCCACTACCGACATGCCGCTGGCCCTGAGCCAGCAGAGCGACGTGCACCTGGGAAGGATGGACACGGTCATCTACGCCCTGCCCACGAAAGCATTGCTGGCGCGCACTCGCGGTCCCGATGCCGTACGATTCCTGATCGAGTTGCACAGCCGCTTCTCTTATCCCGCGGCCTGCCTGGTGCTGATGCTGGTGGGCGTTCCGCTGGGCGTAGCCTCGCGCCGAGGCGGCAAGAGTTCCGGCTTCGTCTTTACCATTCTGCTGGTCTTGTTCTATTACATTCTCTCTTACACGGGCATCGCCCTGGGCCGTCAAAACAGGCTTTCTGCCTTCTTTGCGGTATGGCTGGCCAACCTGCTCTTCGCCGGGGCGGGCATATTTCTGCTGTGGCAGATGGCTACCGGCGGCCGCGTCCTGAATGCATTCACCAGTTGGGCCTTGCGATCTCCCAAACCCAGACCCGCCGCTCCGTCCAGGTCTTACGGCGCCTTCCTCTTCGGCCTCCTGAGCAGGTTTAAACCGCGCCCCCGGCGCGCCAAAGCCCGCCACGTCTTTCCGCGCATCCTCGACGAGTATGTGGTGCGCGAGTTTCTCAACACCTTCTTCATGGTGCTGGCCGCCTTTGTCATGCTCATGCTGGTCTTTACCTTCTTCGAGCTGGTGGGCGACATTCTGCGCAATCATATTCCGCTCTCCACGGTCGGCGCCTATCTCATCAACCTCACGCCCAGCATGCTATATCAAATAACTCCGCTGGCCGTGCTGATCGCCGTCCTGGCCACCTTTGGCGTGCTCAACCGCAACAGCGAGCTGATCGCCATGAAGGCCACCGGCATCAGCCTTTACCGGCTGGTGATTCCCATCGTCTCCATCGCCGCCGTCCTGGCCGTAAGCCTCTTCCTCTTCGATGAGTTCTATCTGCCCCAGGCCAACCGCAAGCAGGAGGCGCTGCGCAACATCATCAAGGGCCGCCCGCCGCAGACCTTCCTGCATCCCGAGCAGAAGTGGATCTTCGGCCAGCCACGCCCCGGCGAGCCAGCCCGCATTTTTTACTACCAGTTCTTCGATCCCGACCACAACGAGTTTGCCAATCTCTCGCTCTTCGAGTTCGATCCCTCGACTTTCGCGCTCTCGCGGCGCATTTTTGCAGCCCGCGTCTTCTGGGACTCGGGAACCGGCTCGTGGCGCTTCCAGAACGGCTGGAAACGCGATATCGACGGGGCCAACGTGACTGAATACAGTGAATTCAGGCAGACCGCCTTCTCCGAGATACACGAAGAACCCAGTTACTTCAAGAAAGAGAGCCTGCAATCGCAGGAGATGAACTTCGGCCAGCTCGATCGCTACATCCGAGACCTGAGCCAAAGCGGCTTTGACACCAAGCGCCTGAGCGTCGCATTGTGGCACAAGCTCGCCTACCCGCTCATCGCCATCGTCATGGCGGTACTGGCCATACCCTTCGCGCTTTCCATGGGTCGCCGCGGCTCGCTCACCGGCATCGCCGTAGCCATCGCGGTGGCGCTGGCCTACTGGGTGGTCGATGGCCTGTTTGGCGCCATGGGCACCGTGAACTATCTGCCCACAGCCCTGGCCGCCTGGTCCTCGGATCTTTTGTTCGGATTGGTAGGCGGCTATCTGCTGCTTAGAACGCCGACATAAGGCTCGTATCAGCGAGCGATCCTATCCCGCTTTCCGATCGGCGATCCAATTCGCTCTCCCGTCCCCTTAGAATGGAAATGTGTTCCGCGACCTGGCCCCTCTCTTCCCATACATGCGCCGCTACCGCTGGGGATACCTGTGGGGCACCCTCTCGTGCATTGCCACCAATGCGGCAGCGGTCCAGTTTCCCAGAGTCCTGGGATGGGCCATCGACAAGATGCAAAGGAACCAGGCCACCCGCGAAGCGATTCTCGGCTTCGCAGGCCTCTTGGTGGCCATATCGCTGACCAAGGGCGTCTTCCTCTACGCCCAGCGCTGGATTCTCATCGGCATCTCGCGGGAGATCGAGTTCGACCTGCGCAACGACCTGTTTCTCAACCTGGAGCGGCAGGATTCGGGCTTCTATCAGCGCTACCGCACCGGCGACATCATGGCCCGGCTGACCAACGATCTGAATGCCGTGCGCATGCTGCTCGGCCCGGCCCTCATGTACAGCGCCAATACGGTCTTCTTCACCGTGTTCGCGTTGTATTTTCTGCTGCACCTAAGCCCCTGGCTTACCCTGGTGGCGCTGGCGCCGATGCCGCTGGCCAGCATCCTGGTGCAGTACCTTGGCCACAGGATTCACGACCGCTTCGAGCGCATCCAGGCCAGCTTTTCAGAGATCTCATCGCAGGCCCAGGAAAACTACTCCGGCGCGCGCCTCATCCGCGCCTTTGCCCGCGAAGACTCCCAAATCGGCCTCTTTGAGCGGCTCAATCGCCGGTACATCGCCCGCTCCCTGCGCCTGGTTCAACTGATGGGCATGTTATGGCCCACGCTGGAGTTTGTCCTGGGCGTTTCCATGGCCATCACACTGCTGGCCGGCGGCCACCTGGTCATCGCGCATCGCATCTC
>Ga0182027_10011413_pt1 | contig 12556 bp, 7 predicted proteins | sample 712E1DmetaG_FD_121300 | JGI IMG/M metagenome (GOLD analysis project Ga0182027, IMG submission 121300) | Permafrost microbial communities from Stordalen Mire, Sweden - 712E1D metaG (Illumina Assembly) | ecosystem: Environmental > Terrestrial > Soil > Wetlands > Permafrost | place: Sweden...
GTATGTTCGCCTTTTTTATTTCCGTTTTTTTGACTCTTTCGTGGACCGTAGCGGGATCGAACCGCTGACCTCGTGAATGCCATTCACGCGCTCTCCCAGCTGAGCTAACGGCCCTTTCGGTGCATTAATATACGAACGATTGCCCGATTTGTCAATGGAATGTTGGCCCTGGAGAGATCGACAAACTTGTTTTCATCACCGTAGATAAGATGTTCTAGCACAAAGACTTGTTGCACCTTTCGGGACTTTCCTGTTCATTCTTAATTTTTTGTTCAAAATTTATCATTGTTCAAGTATTGTGAACATTGTGATTTATTGAACACTTTACTTGACATTCGTTCAAAATATTATTATGTTCATAATAAATGAACATAAACAATTATTGAACATGCTAACACGCGAAACAGAAATACTAGACCAGGCAATAGCGGCATTCCAGAAAGAAACAAATCTTGTCGTGGAGAAGGGAGCACTGCAACTCCATTTAAACCAAGACATCAGAGCGGACGCAACGATGAGAATTGATCTTCCTGGACGGACGGCCGAGTACTGGGTAGAGATAAAGGCCACACTAACAAACACAACAATTGGTCAGCTCGCACACCAATTTGCGGTGAATCATGAGAAATGGCTTCTGGTGGCTCGCTACGTTGATCCTCACTTAGCAAGAACTATGAGGGAACTTCACATTCAATTCATGGATACCGTAGGCAATGCGTACATCAACACGCCTCCAGCCCTCATTCTAATCCAGGCAAACAGGAGGCAGGCGAAGATTTTTGAAGCAAGAGAAGAAGGAATACTTGGGCAAGCCGGACTTAAAGTTGTTTTCGCTCTCATGTGCGATCGCGAGCTGTGGAATGCGCCATACCGAAAAATCGCGAAACAAGCCTTGGTTGCTCTCGGAACGGTTGCAGGAGTGATGAAAGATCTTACTGCGCAGGGGTTTCTTGTTAAAAAAAATAACAAAGAACTCCGGCTCATCCGGAAAAAGGAATTGCTCGATAAATGGTTGACAGCGTATGCAGAAAAACTCCGTCCCAAAAAACTAATCGGCAGATACAAAGCGACGAAACCGGAATTCTGGCAGCAAGAAGAGATCGATCGTGTTGACGCACAATGGGGAGGTGAGGTTGCGGCATACCGCCTGACGCGCTACCTCAAACCCGAGATCGTCACGATCTATACGAGAAAGCCTGTGCATAATCTCACGCTTGATCTCAAGCTCCGTCAGGATAAAAATGGAGATGTTGAATTGCGGGAACGGTTCTGGAAATTCGATCCGACTGAGCCAAACAAGAATGTCGTTCCCCCGCTTCTCGTTTATGCCGATCTGATGGCGACGGGAGATCCCCGAAATATCGAAACAGCAAAAATGGTTTACGATGATTATTTACAAAGATATATCGGGCAAGATTGAGCGTGAGATCGTCGATGCTCTAGCATTGATCACGGAGATTGCCCATCAACTTGAGATCCCTTTCTTCTTAGTAGGAGCGAAAGCGCGCGATATTTTTTTCTCGGCCATACACGATATTAAAACGACCCGGGCATCACTTGATATAGACATCGGTATCAGCGTGAATTCATGGGATGATGTGACCCGATTAATTGATGCGATGTTGTCAACCGGGCAATTTGAGACCGTGAACAAAATCGGTTCTCGGTTCAAGCATAAGAACGGCGCACTAGTTGACATCGTCCCCTTCGGTAAGATCGAGAATCCTCCGGCGAGTATTCAATGGCCGACAGGTGATCACGCAATCATGAGTACGATTGGATTCAGCGAAGCTTTTGAAAATTCAATGACTATTCGTCTAAGAAATGATCCAACATTGGATGTGCAAATATGCACCCCTTCTGCGATGGTACTTTTGAAACTGATTGCGTGGGATGAAAAGTACCCAAATCGATCAAAGGATGCTCAAGATATTCAATATATTCTGGAAAAATATATTGATGTAGATGACTCCCGACTATATGAGGAAGATATTGATCTCTTGACAGAAGATGATTTTGATTACGGTCGCGCAGGTGCAAGAATTATAGGCAGGGATATTGCGAAGATTGCTGAAAAAGATACCATGACCGCCATAACGGAAATCTTGGAACGAGAAACGGGTGCCGATTCAAATTTGAAGCTAATTGTCGACATGAACACGGGTAGGCGGGATCTTGAGGGTCAATATCAGGCAAGTCGCGCACTCTTGAACCAGCTCAAGCGCGGACTTACAGAATCGGTGAAGAAGGAAAACTAATTATGGAAAACATCGAAGCTCTCGAAAGACGATTATGGGATGCCGCCGACCAGTTGCGCGCTAATTCCGGACTTGGCCAGAATGAATATTTTATGCCGGTCATGGGATTGATTTTCTTGCGTCATGCATTTAACCGGTTTCTCAAGGTTAAGGCTGAGATTGAGCCGAAGCTGTCTAAACGACAGGGAGTAGCGAGACCATTGACGAAGGAAGATTTCGCAAGGAAAACAGCAATTTACTTGCGCGACGAAGCGCGCTACGATTTTCTTGTCTCACTTCCTGCCGACAGAGATCCGGGCACGGCGATCAATAAAGCCATGGAGGATATCGAGGCGGACTATCCGGTGCTGACGGGAAACCTCCCAAAGGAATACACCAAGTTCGAACCCGATGTTCTTCGTGGTCTGCTGCGAATTTTCAACGACTCGGCTCTGAACACCACGAACGGCGACATTTTCGGGAGGATCTACGAATACTTTCTGATGAAGTTTGCGGCCGAAAAGGCCCATGACGGCGGCGAGTTTTATACTCCCGTTTCCATTGTCGAAACCATCGTCAATGTGATCGAGCCGGACCATGGAAAGGTTTTCGATCCCGCTTGCGGTTCAGGGGGAATGCTTGTACAGTCGAGTCACTTTCTTGAAAAGGTCGGCAAGCGGGCGCATGAAGTTGTGACATTTTACGGACAGGAAAAGAATGCCACAACCATCCGGTTCACGCTCATGAATCTTACCGTTCACGGACTTGAAGGAAAAATACTCGAAGGGAACACTTTCTACGAGGATCAGCACGAAATGCTTGGAAAGGCTGATTTCGTTATGGCAAATCCGCCGTTCAACGTGGATGGCGTCGATGCGAAGAAGATCGCCAACGATCCCCGTCTCCCGTTCGGACTCCCGGGAGTGAATAACAAAGGAGCGGTCTCAAGCGGTAACTATCTCTGGATTTCGTACTTCTACAGCTATTTGAATCCCAAGGGCCGAGCGGGATTTGTGATGTCGTCTCAGGCGTCGAGCGGAGGACATGGTGAAAAGGAAGTCCGGCGTAAGATTGTGGAAACCGGACACGTCGATGTGATGATTTCTATTCGCCCCAACTTTTTCTATACGCGCGCTGTACCGTGCGAGCTTTGGTTTTTCGATAAAGGAAAACCGAAAGAGATGCTCAACAAAGTATTAATGATCGATGCAAGGAATATTTACCGCAAGGTGACCCGCAAGATTTTCGACTTCTCTCCCGAACAGCTGAAGAATCTCTCGGCGATTGTGTGGCTCTATCGAGGCAAGACGGACCGCTACCTTGCGCTCGTGAAGGAATATCTGAACGGTGTGTTAACGGAGTGTGGTCTCATTCCGGAAAAGTTAGAAGCGTTCGACAGGGCGCTCGATTCATTGAAATTAAAGATTGATGCCTTTGCCAAGATTGTGGAAGGAAAGAAAGAACTCAATGTAGAAAAGAAAAAGCTCTTCGCGGAGACACTAAAAGAGTGGAAAGAAACGGAATCGCTTTATGAGAAAGACCGGGATGGCCTCATAAAAAATCTCAAAGAATTCCGGAAGAAGTATGACGATGTAGTTCCCGACAAAAATGCTCCTCAACACAAAGCACGCGAAACGTTCGATCCGGTTGCCGAGAAGATCAAAGGGTTGATCAAGCAGATCGACCTTCTCTATAAGATTGCCGCGAGGGCTGCCGACATTGTGGAGAAGGACCTGAACGGCCATGAGGCAGATGAATGGGATTCGCGCGAAGCGAACAAGCAGAAGAAGGAGTTGGACTCGCTCCGCAAGGATGCCGTTGAGCAGCTTAAGCTTGCCTCGTATTACCACAGGCAAATCCACTGGCTGCAAGTGCGTTTTCCTGACGCGAAGCTAACAGATGTTGAGGGATTAGTGAAGCTCGTAGACAAAAAAGAGATTGCGAAGAACGATTGGAGCCTGACACCAGGACGGTACGTCGGAGTTGCTCCTCCGGAAGAGGACGAAGACTTCGATTTTGAAGAGGCGCTGCGCGACATTCATGTGGAACTCGCAGATCTGAACAAAGAAGCCGGTCAATTGGCAAAGACAATACAGCAGAACTTTGAGGAGTTGGGGATATGAACGATGGTGGGGGAATTATTCCGCCTCATGGCGGATATCAGAAACTGAAGTCGTATCAATCAGCAGAAATCGTGTACGATGCGACAGTGAAGTTTTGCGAGCGGTTTATTGATCGCCGCTCTCGCACGACGGACCAGATGGTGCAAGCCGCGCGCAACGGCAAACAAAATATTACCGAAGGGAGTATGGCTTCCGGCACTTCGAAAAAGATGGAATTGAAACTTGTCGGCGTTGCCCGGGCAAGCCTCGAGGAACTTCTGTTAGATTATCAGGATTACTTGCGGCAACACGGGCTATCACTTTGGGATAAGAATTTGGCTAAAGCAGATGAAATTAGAAAACTTGCTTACACGAATAATAGGTCCTATATGACGTATCGGACTTATGTTGAGAATTCATCCCCGGAGGTTGCCGCCAACACGATTATTTGCCTGATTCACCAGGCGAGTTATTTGTTGGACCAACAACTGCGGCAGTTGGAAAAACAGTTTCTGCAAGAAGGCGGGTTTACGGAAAGACTATACAATGTACGTCAAGCAGCAAGAAAAAGATCATGAACAGTAAAGACTTTGAGGAGTTGGGGATATGAAGTGGAAGGAATTGGAGTTTAAGGAGTTTGTGACACTTCAAAGAGGATTTGATCTTCCACAAGCTCTGATGCAAGAGGGTGAAGTGCCGGTGTTAGGTTCCAACTGCATTATTGGTTACCACAATCAGGCAAAAGTTCAGCCGCCTGGCGTTGTAACGGGACGCTCCGGTACGCTCGGTGTTGTGCAATATATTGATGTACCCTATTGGCCGCACAACACCGCGCTTTGGGTGCGCGACTTCAAACAGAACGCTCCGCGTTTCGTTTACTATAAGCTTCAGACTCTGAATATTGATGGGTTTAGCAGCGGTGCATCAGTTCCAACGCTAAACCGGAATAATCTTGACAATTTAAAAGTTACGATTCCTTCAGTCGACCTGCAGTGCCGTATCGCATCCGTTCTTTCGTCCTATGATGATTTGATCGAGAACAATCTTCGCCGGATCAAGTTGTTGGAGGAGTCGGCGAGGATGTTATACAAGGAATGGTTTGTCCGCCTACGCTTTCCAGGTTATGAGCACACGCGCAACATTAAGGGTATGCCGGAAGGGTGGGAGAAGAAAAAAATAGAGCATGTTGCTGTTGTGAACCAGAGTTCACTTAATAATTCTTTTGATGGAGAGATCGAATATGTTGACATAGCATCAGTAACTACAGGTCAGATCAATGAGACTACAGCTTATGAATTTAGGGATGCACCCAGCCGAGCTCGACGGATTGTCAAACATGGTGATATTATTTGGTCTTGCGTGCGACCAAACAGAAAATCACACGCTATAATTTGGAAGCCTTTGGAGAATCTAATAGTTTCAACCGGTTTTGCAGTACTAACACCATTAACAGTACCGACCTCCTATCTCTATTACTTCACGACGACGGACGAATTTGTAGGCTACTTACACAACAGAGCAGGTGGTGTGGCTTATCCAGCTGTAAAGTCATCTGATTTTGAGGATGCTAATATATTAATTCCCCCAGAGACACTTTTGAAAGAATTTAATGAATTTGTCACTCCGATTATTGATCAAATGCACGAGCTTAGGAGCATGAATTATAAACTCCGACAAGCCCGCGACATTTTGCTGCCGAAATTGATGAGCGGAGAGATAGAGATTGAATCGTTCTAGGAGTAGGTAAACATGAACACACCCAAATACCCACGTGGCTCTGAATGGAGAAAATGGGATCTCCAAATCCACACCCCCTTCTCAGTGCTAAATAATGGATTCGGAATTGACTTCGCTGATTACGTTAAGAAGATGTTAATTCTTGCTAAACAAAAGGAAGTTTCAACAATTGGTATCACTGATTACTTCAGCGTCGAAGGCTATAAGAACCTGAGAGCCTTACTGAGTGATTCATCAGTGATCGAGGCTTTAGTGGGCAAAGAGGTAGCTGAGTATGCTTCCACCGTTCTTTTTCTCCCGAACATTGAGTTTCGCGGCCCTGTGATTCCTGATGTGGAGGGCAAAGACAGTCGGGTGAATTTCCATGTGATCTTTTCCGAAGACCTGACTCCCGACGAAATTGAGCAACAATTCCTACTTGACATAAAATTCACAGCGGAGGGTTCGCCAAGCGGGAAGGACGAGCAATGGCCCCTCACGATCAACAATTTAGAGTTATTGGGCAAGCGCCTTAGGGCACAACATGAGAAGTTCCATGGCCTCGGAGACCTTTATGTAGGCATGATGAATGCGGTAGTCGATCACAAAGCGGTCACGAGTGTCCTTGAAGATAAGCCCTCGATTTTCAAAGACAGATACTTGTTTTGTTTGCCAAGTGATGAAGATCTGACCAAATATGGTTGGGATGGTCAGGGCCATCTGACTAGAAAAGTACTTATTCAGAAGTCTCACCTTCTCTTTTCTTCAAACCGTAGCACCCGGGAATTTGGTCTAGGAAGAAAACATCCTTCTGTAGAGGATTTTATTCGGGAGTTTAAGAGTCTCAAACCTTGTGTGCATAGCTCTGATGCTCACACATTCTCGGAACTATTTGAACCTAATGAAAGCCGTTATACCTGGATCAAGGCCGACCCGACATTTCTGGGTCTCCGCCAAGTTCTCAATGAACCCGAGGACAGAGTGTACATAGGTCTTAAGCCTCCAGCCATTGCGCGAATTGAAAGCAATCCTACGCGTGTTTTCACACAAATTGAAGTAAAAAAATTGGCAGGCGCTACACTTGCAGAAAAGTGGTTTGATACCACTCTTGCACTAAACCCAGAACTGGTTGCAGTAATAGGAAACAAAGGAAGTGGCAAGAGCGCGTTGGCCGATATCCTTGGCTTGCTCGGAAACACACCTCGCTACAAATCATTCAGTTTCTTGCAGAATGAAAGATTTCGTGCTCCGAAAGACAATCTTGCTGGTAACTTTGAGGCCACTCTCTCTTGGAGAGATCAATCGGTAGAAGGGCCTATTACTTTGGATGAGAATCCATCGCCTGATAGTGTTGAGAAAATCAAATACATCCCACAAAACTACTTGGAAGACATTTGTAACGAAATAAGCCTCGGCAAAGGGAGCAGATTCTACGGTGAACTCCAGCAGGTTATCTTTTCACATGTGTCTGAGGGGGAAAAGCTCGGATATGTCACACTGGACGAACTGTTGGATCACAGAGGCAAAGAGAACAGCGAAGCGATAGAATTGCTCCTGCTCGATTTGAAGGGCCTCAACAAAGAGATAGTTGCTACGGAGGAACGACTCTCGCAACCATTTCGAAAAACGATTGAATCACAACTGGCGGAAAAGCGTCGCGAAAGTCAAGCGCACGATCAGTCAAAACCCAAAGAAAAGCCCAAGCCCCAAGAGGATCCATCGACTCAGCAAAAATCTAAGCTAATTACTGAACAAGTGGATAGGAAACAGCAAGAAATCGAATCAATTCTCAAAAAGATAGAGGAGCTGCATAAAAGGGATTCTGATTTGATAAAGCTACAATCATCTGCGGAAAAGCTGACAGTGCGGTTGCAGAATCTGGAAAGGCAAGTGAAAAAGGTACTCGAGGATTCCAAGTCCGATTTTGCAGGTCTAGGTCTTAGTCAGGAAATGGTCTTTTCCATCACCGTAAACACCAAGCCCATCGAAGACCGTCTCTCGGCTATTCTTGCTGAAAGGAGGCAGATAGAACAACAACTTGATGCAACAAAGACGGATAGCGTTGAACAGAAACGAGCGAATCTGTTCATTGAAATGGAGAATCTCAAATTGGTGCTCAGTGCACCGGAGCGTGATTACCAGGCGTATTTGGAGAACCTAAGAGGTTGGGAAGCCAAAAGGGAAAGGATACTCGGAAGTGCTGAACAAGTTGGCTCGATCAGATACCTTGAAATGCAACTGACAGAATTAGCAAACTTACCGAAATCGTTAAATGATCTGCAATTACAAAGAAACGCGAAGGTTTTAGAAATCCATCTGGAAAAGGAAAAACTGCGCAGTTACTATTCATTCTACTACGGGGCTGTTCAGGAATTTCTCAAAGATCATCCCATCGCCAAAAGCGAGAATTTCAAGCTCACCTTCAATGTATCCATTGTACAGGATGGATTCTTGGATACCTTTTTGAAGTACATCGATCAACGCAAATTAGGGCCTTTTGCGGGTGTTGGAGAAGGATCGGGTTCACTAAAACGACTCCTCGATTCCACTGATTTTGATTCTCCGGATAGTGCTTTGGAGTTTACACATAAGTTGATGGAAATGATGATTGAGCACGACGGCAAAAAAATCGAAATCAGAGATCAACTCAGGCAAGATGTTTCGCTCCAAGCCCTATATGACTTCATTTTCTCGTTGTCATATCTACATCCCATTTACAATTTGCGATGGGATCAGAAGGCTTTAGAACAACTTTCACCTGGTGAACGCGGAAACCTGCTTCTCATCTTCTACTTGCTTGTGGATAGGGAAAATATCCCTCTTGTCATCGATCAGCCAGAAGAAAACCTTGATAATCAAACTGTCTATAAAATTCTTGTTCCTTGCATCAAGGATGCAAAAAAAAGAAGACAGATTGTAATGGTTACTCACAATCCCAATCTTGCAGTCGTATGCGATGCAGAGCAAGTGATCTACTCAGAAATAGCTAAGGACAAAGGAAACGAGGTCACATACATAAGTGGTTCCATCGAAGATCCAGTGATGAACAAGAAAATAATAGACGTTTTGGAGGGAACTCGCCCTGCGTTCGACAAACGTGATGCAAAATACCTTCCATAGCCAACTATGACATACGAATACTCCGAAGATCGTCTCGTTCAGCAAACCGTCGCTAACTATTTCCATGACAAGTTGGAATGGGAGAGCGTTTTCGCTTACAACGAAGAGACCCTCGGCGTTGACGGAACTCTCGGCAGAGTTTCAGAACGAGAAATTGTGCTCGTTCGCTATCTCAGTCAAGCTCTCGAGCAACTCAATTCCGGTCTTCCCTCCGAGGCCTACGAGTCTGCAATCAAACAAATCATCGAAACAAGCGCCACCAAGTCCCTCGTACAAATCAATCGCGAAAAGTACGACCTCTACAAGAATGGCATCCCTGTTTCCTTCCGCAACGAAAAAGGAGCACTTGAAGAAAAGAGATTGCGCGTCTTCGACTTTGAAAATCCGGAGAAGAACCACTTCCTCGCTGTTCGCGAGCTGTGGATACAGGGTCCCCTCTACCGCCGCCGCCCGGATATTTTGGGATTTGTGAACGGCATCCCTCTTCTTTTTATCGAGCTGAAGAACGTCCACAAAGACATTCGCCGCGCCTTCAACGAAAACCTGCGCGATTACAGAGACACGATTCCCCATCTCTTCGACCACAATGCCATCATTGTGCTGAGCAACGGCCACGACGCGAAGGTCGGATCGATCACGAGCAAGTTCGAGCACTTTGCAGAATGGAAACGTTTGGCTGAAGAAGACAAGGGCGTTGTCGACATGGAAACGCTCCAGAAGGGAATGTTCAGCAAACGGAACTTCATCGACATCTTCGAAAACTTCATCGCCTTCGATGAAAGCACAGGGAAACTCGTGAAGATTTTAGCACATAACCATCAGTTCCTCGGCGTAAACCGCGCAATCGAGGCTGTTCGCAATCGGGTAAAACGAAAAGGGAGGCTCGGTGTCTTCTGGCATACGCAAGGCTCGGGCAAGTCATACTCAATGCTTTTCTTCTCTCAAAAAATACACCGCAAGATCTCTGGAAAATTTACATTCCTCATCGTCACAGACCGCGAAGATCTCGATAGTCAGATTTATCAAACGTTTGCCGGCTGCGGGATCGTCGATAACAAAAGAGAGACCGTTAGGGTTTCGTCCGGGGATAAATTGCGAAAAATGTTGGCCCAGCATAAGCCATATCTATTCACGATGATTCACAAATTCAATCAGGACGTCGACCCCGAACACCCCTATTCAAAGCGTGACGACATCATCGTTATCTCCGATGAAGCTCACCGCACGCAATACGGCAGGCTTGCCTTGAACATGCGAAATGCCCTTCCCAATGCAAACTACATCGGATTTACAGGAACGCCTTTGTTTAAAGACGATGAAGTTACGAAGCGTATCTTCGGCGACTACGTCTCCACCTATGATTTCCAACGCGCCGTGGACGACAAAGCAACCGTCCCGTTGTTCTACGATAATCGGGGCGAAAAACTCCACCTAACGACGACTGACATCAACGCAAAAATAGCAGAGAAACTCCAGGACCTGCAGCTCGACGTCGACGAAGAAGCACATCTGGAGAGGGAACTCGGGCGAGATTACCATATCATGACAGCAGAAAAACGTCTCGACGCAATTGCTCAAGATATGGTACGCCACTATACTCAGCGATGGGAATCGGGAAAAGCGCTGCTCGTTTGCATCGACAAGATAACGACAGTCCGAATGTACGATCTTGTGATGAAATATTGGAAAGAACAAACGCGAGATACAGAACAAGACATCAAGTCTTCAAAGGACGAACAAGAGACAATTTTTCTTCAACGGAAACTCCAGTGGCTGAAAGAAACCGAAATCGCGGTTGTCATCAGCGAAGAGCAGAATGAAGTTGCACGCTTTAAGGAATGGGATCTCGACATCCAACCGCATAGAAAGAAGATCAAAGACGGATTTGAAACGCCCGACGGGAAACGGATTGAGATCGACCTTGCTTTCAAGGATCCGGAACACAAGTTCCGTGTTGCCATTGTCTGCGCTATGTGGATGACCGGCTTCGATGTTCCGAGTCTTGCGACTTTGTATCTCGACAAGCCTTTGAAGGCGCATACGCTCATGCAAGCGATCGCGCGGGCGAATCGTGTTCACGAAGGCAAAGTCAATGGTCTTATTGTCGACTATTGCGGAATTCTGAAACAGCTTCGTGAAGCGTTGGCTACGTTTGCGGTGGGAGGTCCCGGCACTGGTGAAGGTCAAGTTGATCCTGTCAGGCCTGAAGAGGAACTTCTCAAACAACTCTCCGAGGCGTTTGAGGAAATACGTGAGTTTCTTTCCGAGCGTGGATACGAAATTGACGAGCTGAAAGAAAAGGAGGGGTACGACCGCATAAGCGAAATCCCGAAGGCGAAAGAGGTGATCAACGCGAGCGAGGAGACCCGCAAGCGGTTCGAGATTCTTGCGAGAGAGGCGTTTAAAAAGTTCAGGGCATGTCTGACAATTCAGGGAGTCAACAAATATCGCTGGGATTACGATGCAGTCAATCTCATTTACCGGTCTCTGCAGAAGGATCGTGATGATTCCGATATCACAAGTATCATTAAGGAACTTCACACGATTGTTGACGAAGCCGTTACACCGCGGGGAATAGCGGATCATGCGGAAGACAATAGGACATACGACATCAGCAGGATCGACTTCGATAAGCTTCGGAAGGAGTTTGAAAAGCATCCGCGCAAGAACACACTGACCTATTCCCTGAAGGAGATGGTCGAAGAGAGGCTTAAAAAAATGATCGAACGAAATCCGCTCCGCACAGATTTTTACAAGCGTTATCAGGAGATTATTGCGGATTACAATACCGAGAAAGACCGTGTGACAATTGAGGAGACATTTGCCGCGCTGCTGCGATTTGTTGATCAGCTTGACAAAGAGGAAAAAAGAGCTTTATGTGAAGGATTGGATGAAGAAACGCTCGCGCTCTTCGACCTTTTGGAGAAGCCGAATCTTTCGGCGAGGGAACGGAACAAGTTGAAGTCCGTCGCAAAAGAGCTTTTGGAAAAACTGAAAACGGAACGCCTTAAGGTTCAGGATTGGCGTGAAAAGGAGGCCACGCGCGCAGGAGTAAAATCTTTCATCCACGACTTTCTCTGGAATGAGCAAACCGGCTTACCGGCCGAAAGTTACACACCTACCGATGTTGAGGAAAAGGTTGAACTTGTGTTCAATCACGTGTATCGGCAATATGCCAACGCGTGGAGTGTGATGGGATATGCGTACCCGTCGCAAAGTTAAGATCCTGCCAAAAAGATACCCCCATCGAAACTTTTTTCATTTTGTACTTGACAAATTCCTTTCGATAGTATATATTCCACCATAGTAAAAATATTTATACTATGTAAAGGATTTCACTATGTCATCGCCATCTCTTGAACTCACCTCCCGCCAGCAAAA
>Ga0182027_10011414_pt1 | contig 12554 bp, 11 predicted proteins | sample 712E1DmetaG_FD_121300 | JGI IMG/M metagenome (GOLD analysis project Ga0182027, IMG submission 121300) | Permafrost microbial communities from Stordalen Mire, Sweden - 712E1D metaG (Illumina Assembly) | ecosystem: Environmental > Terrestrial > Soil > Wetlands > Permafrost | place: Sweden...
ACACATGTTCTCTGCCTAATAAATCAATTGCGGTAGTTTCAATCAGATTGACTGCACTAGGATGATTAATCATGGGTGGAACGCCGATCTCAAAGCGTAATTCATAATCGCCTCCTAACGGTTTCGATAATTCAAATACACGTTTTATCTCATCGTGAATTTGCTTCTGTACCTTAAGATCTGTATATCGAAGTGTACCGGAAATATCGACATGAGCTGGAATCACGTTTTGGGTAAATCCGCCATTCAATGTGCCGATGCTGACTACGGCAGGATCGAATGGATGTAATCGTCGCGAAACGATTGAATTGAGTCCGATCATTATATGTGTCGTAATATTGAAGGGATCGATTGTCTCATTCGGTTTTGCACCATGACCACCTCTGCCGATAATACGCCCATACCATGAGTCGACACCGCCGGAAGCAGGCCCAGAACTTATATGGATATCGCCAACCGGCGTAGACGGATCGACATGAAGAGCCACGATCATACTTACACCATCCATGACGCCATCTGCTATCATGTGGGGCGCGCCACTTATCCCTTCCTCATCGCCGACTTCTTCTGATGGCTGGAAAATCAGCCGAATTTTTCCCGGGAACTTCTCTTTTGCCAAAAGTGTGGCAACCCCTAAGACCATGGCCGTATGAGAATCATGTCCACAGGCGTGCATAATTCCTGCTTTTTGAGATTTATAGGGGATTTCGTTTTCTTCTAAGATGGGCAAGGCGTCCATATCGGCGCGGATGGCAATACATCGAGCTTTAGCATCTCCCAGATCAGCGACTACGCCGGTCCGGCCGACATTACGACGAACGCGATACCCGAGTTTTTCAAGCTCGTCCGCAACACGACCTGAGGTCCGAATTTCTTGAAATCCCAATTCGGGATGCATATGAAAGTCGCGGCGCCATTCAATAATTTCTTCCTGTATGTGGTAAGACTGCTTTAACATTTTCACCTTTTTGCCATAATTGGCAACTTGGACATTCCAGCCATGAGAGCCAGTCCTTCGACCATGTGTGTCAATTCCTTTTCTTTTTCCAATGCAATTTGCGGTCGCTGGTAATCCTTTATAAGTTGGGTGGTAATGATTTTGGCACGCTCGAAAGTATCAAGGCTGCCTTCTTGCTGCCAACCGCGGACGGAATTGCGGTCAATTATAGCGGAAGGTATGTATTGTTCTGATCGGAATAATTCGCGAGTAGATTTTTGTTTAAGGAAGTCCCCTCTGAAATCCAAGTCATTAAAAAAAGCCGTTGCCATTGTTTCGGTACGTACTTCAATACCCGCTGGCAGGTGTCGAGCCATTGCTATGGCTTCGGCATCTATTACAAGTTTTTCTGCGCTCTGACATGCGAGAAAATCCAACATCTCGGCGCCTGAGATTATATTTATTCTGGATAAGGCGCCAATAACCGCAGTTACACCGCTTTCCAGCCCGGCTTGAGCATCGATAACCTTCGAATCGCTGGCACCAAGGTAGCAATGTGTGGGTATTTCCAAATATTTACCAACTTGCGCATAAGCAGCGTCAATCATCGCTGTCTCGACTGCGCTCATTGGCGTTGTGCCTTTTCGCATGTCAAAAATGGCGGGTGCTCCACCCCAGACAATCGGCGAACCGGGTTTCACCAATTGGTGAATCGTTATTCCACTCAGGCATTCGACGGCGTGTTGTGTCTCTGATCCAAGCAAGGTGACCGGACTGACAGCACCCGCTAAAGGCATTGAAACGATTTCGGCGGGTACTCTTGCGCATGCTAGTGCGATAAGATTATCGGCGCCAAACTTGCTCCAGATTAATGGAGGTGAGGGGCAGACATCGAATATTACCTGAGGCATCTCGGCAAGAGCAGTACGTCCTCCTGCCACCAAGGCTACCAGGTCAATCATGGCTTCCAAGGTCTTAATTGAGAATGCCCCCGTTACAATTGGTTTTAGAGAGTGCAACAATACAAGATATAAGCGATGCAAATCACCGATGTCTTTTGGTATATCGTCACACACAACGGCCGTAGATTGGGCATCGTATTGTGGAAGGATTTCTGCAACCTTGACAAGGCGAATGAGATTGCACGTATGAGCAAGTTTATGCTCCAAAGTTAAAGGGTTCATGACGTGCACAGCCGCGGAACCAGGGTCGAAATGAACTTTATTAACCCCATAGGTAACCTTGCTTTCACCAAGTCTGTTAAAAAGGAAAAATATCTTTGGAACGGTGTTCATTGCTGTTCGGACTACCTTCTCGGGTATTTTGACGACGTCGCTATTAAGTTCAATTTGTGCGCCCGCCTCAGCCAATAAAACACGAGCTGGCATCGATAATACCTTGATGCTGGGATTTATCATTAATTGATAAGCCTCATCAAGAATTCGCGAGATCAACTCAACGGAAAGGAGTTCGAGCTTTGGCTGCATTCCTTAAGCCTGTAAGGACTTGATTATCTTATTAAATTCTATGCTTATCTTGGGATCGAGTTGATCTGGTTGATGTTCGGCTAAAATTTTACGCGCTTTAGACAAAGCCCAATCACATGATCCATCTTTCTTCGATTCCCACTCATTATATGGGCGGCGATCCATGAATTCAGGTAAGAATAGATCGTGCATATGCTGGCGTGTGTGTTTCTGTGTAAGGAAATTACCTGATGGACCGACTTTGGCAATAACATCCAAGGCCAGCGACTCGTCATTGACGATAATGCCCTGCATCGTCTTGTGGATGATTGAGAAGATTTCGCAGTCCATCATCATTTCGGCATAGGACCAGATGCGACTGCCATGCAAGAAACCAACTCCGAGCAGCATATCGGACATTACAATACTTGCCATAAAAGTGGATAGGCTATTTTCGATCCCCGCCTGCCAGTTAGGTTCTTTGGCACCAGTGGCAAAAGAACCCATTGAAAGTGGAATGTCATAGAAATCGGAAAGCACATTCGTCGCAGCCCCAAAGAGAAAATCTTCCGGACCACCGCCTGTATAAGCGCCTGTCCGCAGATCAGACGCTGTTTGTGCGGCAGCATAAAACACGGGAGCACCCGGATATGCAAGCTGAAGGAGTGCCGTACCGGTGAGGACCTCTGCGTTTCCTACGGCCAAGGTACCCGCCAAAGTAGCTGGGCCAGTGGTAAGACAAGCAGCCATGGTCATGAAACCGGTGGGAATTCCCGCTTCAGCGGCCAGCAACGCAGCGTCGATAGATCCTCCATCATGTCCAAGAGGTGGTGCAGTGCATTGCATTAACGAAAGGACTGGTCGTTTGCGTAATGACTCTTTGCTGCCCGCGATCATGGCAGCCATTTCTATGGCAGCTTTAGCTTCGCGTTCCTTATAAATACTTTCGGTCTGTACGTGCTTCGTCGAATTCTCCCAAATTGATTTAATCTCGTATAGACCGCGTGTCTCGACCGGTGTATCTTGTGCAGAAACGGGCACCCAATGAAAAGCTACCTCCTCGGTCGCGTCAGCAATACGCGCGATATCGCGGATATCCTCCAGTTTAGATGTTCGCCTTAGACCGGTGTTAATGTCAATGACCTCGACCCCACAACCATCCGTACCCACGAAAACGTGATTACCGTCCAAAGGCAAGTCCTGATCTGGATCGCGAGCACCTAAGAGATACGCTGGCGGACATTTTTTCATTGTCGAATCAATCAATTCCCCTTTTACTCTGACGATCTTACTCTCGCGGTCCACCATGGCTCCGTTCGCGGCCCAAATATCCAGCGCACGTTCCGATGGGAATCTAACCCCTACTTTCTCTATTATCCATAAAGTTGCATCATGGATTTTTGAGATTTCTTCAGGCGTCAAAATCTCCAATTTTAGTTTTGGATTGGTAATTGATTTAATCTTCTTAGTCATTCACCCTCCCTTCACACCGCCTTTAACAAAAGGCTCGGTTGAAGTTATTCCACTCCCATGAATTGTTTGGCAATTGCCACAGCGCCGATCGCGTCTTCTGAGAAACCATCCGCCCCGATCGCAGTAACCCAATCGCGCGTTACCGGTGCTCCACCGACCATAACTTTAACTTTTTGACGTAATCCTTCTTTTTCAAGTTCTTCAATGACCTCTCTCTGTTTGACCATGGTTGTGGTCAACAAAGCGCTCATGGCAATAATATCGGCGTTTACTTCAAGAGCTTTGCCGATTATTTTGTCAGAGGGAGTGTCCACGCCGAGGTCAAAGACCTCAAAACCGGAGGCGCCTAACATGGTTGCCACAAGCGATTTGCCGATTTCATGAATATCGCCCTCTACGGTTGCGATAACGACTTTGCCGAGCATTTTGCGTTCCGTCCCCCGTTTCTTCAATTCCGGATCTAGAACAGAAACCGCTGCTTTCATTGCTTCGCCGGCCATTACCAACTCGGGTAAAAATGCTTCACCTCTTCCAAAGGCGGCACCGACTGTATTGACTCCGACAACGAATCCTTTTGTGATGGCATCCAACGGGTTGATGTTATCGCGTATTGAGTCCTTGGCAAGCAATAATGCCGCCTCCGAATCACCATCGATTATGCTTTGCGCCATTTTCTTGAACAGTTCTTCGCTCATGGGATCTCCTTAGAAAGATAGATTTTATGAATTCATATACTGGGTTAGAAGTGGTAGGATTCGAGCCTCTTTCGAACGGACCAGCTCTTTAGGAATGCCTAGATAACTCTCCAACTCGCGACCAAGATTTGTAATATGCTCAATGGTTCTACGGACCGCCAGTTCAGGGTGGTGTTCGGCAAGCGCGTTTACGATTCCCCAATGCTCGTGATATTCATTACCAATGCTTTGATCGAGAAGTTCCGGGTGACGAAATAAATACTCGTAGAGCATCCAATCAGGAAAAGTATTAAGAACAATTAGGTACGTTTTTTGGAGCAGTGCATTGCCCGAAGCCTTGACTATAGCTCCATGCAGTTCACGGCTCAATACTCGTTCATGTGACATGTCTTTGAGTTGTACAAGCGATTTACTTTGTGCGAGAATTTTTTCCAAGTTTAAAATTTCTACGGCTGATATATTAAATGCTGCAGTATATATGGCTGAACATTCCAGGAGCAAACGCATAGCGTACGAATCTACAATTTCCTGTGGTGTAGGTTGAAGAATCCGTACACCTCGGTATGGTATGCGTTCCGCAAGCCCTGTTGAAACGAGTAAGTCTAATGCCTCGCGAACAGGCGTCATGCTGATCCCTAATTGAGATGAAATGTCATCCTGGCGTAACCATTCACCTGGTGAATATTGTCCGGCGATGATCCGTTCATGCAAAATATCGAAAACCTCATCTTTCATGGATTTTCGAAGGATCGGGGCTGTTGCTTGCACAACCATCTTTTTTATCAAACTCCTCTTCAGTTGATTTGTATTGTACATTATATATAATTAGAGAAATAGTTCTTTTTGACATGTCAATTGTCACTTTTTTGCAAAGAAAGTTAGTGTTCTTAAAAATCCTTATTAAGTGATTCTCCATCGCTTCTAAGATGCAACTAATCTTGATTTAATCTTTCAATATAAGAAGACTGAATTCACAAGATATTTTAACGATTCGGGGCCATAACTTTTTTGCGAATCCAACGACTGAATATCATAGACAAAAATAAGTCTACTTATCTATTTTCTCGGAGGTTTCAATGATAAAAAGTGTGACCTTTATTTCCATGGCAGTAACCACATTTGTTCTCGTTCTTTTGGCCGGTGTGGTTTATGCATATCAAGGGTTTGCGGTATCCGCGCCTACGCCCACCCTTCAAGCAACTTTTAACCCTCAAACTGTAGATTTGTCCCTTAACACAAAATCTCAGACCAACACCTCTGATATATCTCCACAGGATGCAGCTTCAACAGCAGTTAAATTCTCAAATCGAACAGACTTATATTCGGTAGAACTCGCGGATTTTAATGAATCCCAGACCTATAAAGTGACTTTTGGTTCGGGTGACACCATCTACGTTTCTTTGAATGGGCAAGTGGTCGGATCCGCTCCCCCGCCACAATCACAATCTGTTGTTGCATCCCCAACAACCTCACCCACGCCTGCAGTTATATACCAAGGTCCAATTAAAAAGCGTCCTACCGCCGGACACGGTAGTAGCAGTTCTTCTAGTGGGGGCGGTGGAGGCGGGGGCAATCATAAAGGTGGGGTCGATTAATATCGCGGAGACTCAAAATGAATAATAAATCTAAAGGTTGGACCGACGTCCAACTGATCATCTCTTCTTTTTCGATTGCGCTCACCCTTGGCTTTTGGGGCTTATTTGCCTCGCAAGAAAAATCTGGTACCGGAGTAACTGGCGAAGTTTCCCTTCCGACACAGCCTGATCCCCTGGTTTCCTCTTCATCGCCTGCGTTATTACCCGGTCAAAAATTGTTGTTTGGTGGAACAAATCTCCAATTGCTATCTCGACAACAACCGCAAGTACAAGCACAACCAACACCAATCATAATTATACGAAAAAAACATGGTGGCAATGGGGGAGGGGGTGGTGGAGGTGGCGGCGCTCAGGCCAGTACTGGTTCTTCACACCCATGATGCATAATCACGAATTTCATGCCATGGGATGCAAAAACCTGGTGATCGTGGATGCCGATGTTCGGCCATCCATTCTAGACGAGGTCCCGGTATGGTTTGAGGAGTGGGAACAAACGCTAAGTCGCTTCCGTTTGGATAGCGAATTAAGCCAATTAAATCAGAAAGCAACCCTTGGATTTTCGGTTCAAGTCAGCCAGGACTTGTGGGACGTATTCCAAGCATCTAAAAAAGCAGAACGGTTGACTGGTGGATTAGTTAATCCACTGATCCTAGATGCCCTCGTTCTTGCGGGCTATGGAAAAAGTTTTGACCGGTTACAGATTGAAACAACGCCTTACTTATCTGAAATCAATGCATCGGTGCCCTCGTTAAAAGATGTATTTGCTGATGAAGTGGCTAAAACAATTTGTCTACCGAATGATGCTCACCTCGATTTTGGGGGAGTCGCCAAAGGGTGGGCTGCTCATCAATCAGTGGAGAGGCTTAAGATGACAGGACCGACTTTGGTAAGCGCTGGTGGTGATATCGAAGTTAGTGGCACGCGTTCGAATGGAGAATCATGGGTAATTGGAGTCGAAGATCCTTTTAATACAGACTCATATTTGGAATATATATATCTTAACTCTGGTGGTGTTGCAACATCAGGTAAAGATTATCGTTCTTGGAAGCGAAATGGCCTGTCTCGGCATCATATTATTGATCCTGATACGGGCTTGCCCGCTGAAACCGATATATTAACGGCGACAGTAATCGCGCCGACAGTTATGCAGGCTGAGGCAATGGCTAAAGCAATCTTGATCTCAGGTAGTCAATCTGGGATTTCGTGGCTGGATGGCGATGAAACTCTTGCAGGATTGTTTGTTCTCGATAGTGGCGAACGACTCCATAGTAAGAATCTAAGTAATTATCAGTAGGTCTACCAATTGAAGAGGAAGTATTATGTCTATCAATCCTGCAAATGAAGAAATCCAGGATAAATCATCCCTTACTATGGTTTCTCTTGTGAGTCTTTTGATGGCTGTAGCATTAGGGGTAATAGCTGCCCTGATTTTTTCACCGAGTGGAATTCCTCCACTTGCTCAATCATTGGTTGGAGCCAGTCCGAAGGCATACTGGTATTTATCGCGCGGTGCTGCTTTTGTGGCGCTCGGCCTCTTATGGATCTCGATGATGTTGGGCTTGTTGATTACGAACAAAATTGTGCGTTCATGGCCTGGTGCACCGGCAGCTTTTGCTTTACATGAATATGTTAGTTTGTTGGGGCTGGCCTTTGCTGCATTTCACGCATTAGTCTTAATTGGAGACAGGTACATCAATTACACATTAGCTCAAATCCTTTTGCCTTTTGGAAGCATTAATTATCATCCGATTTGGGTAGGAGTCGGGCAAATAGGTTTTTATACCTGGGCAATCATCTCAGCTAGTTTCTACATTCGCAGGGGAATAGGGCCGAAAACCTGGAAGTTAATACACTACGCCAGTTTCTTCAATTTTATTATCGCTATTATCCACGGTCTGGCCAGTGGTACTGATACAACCCTTTCCTGGGCTCAGGGAGTGTATTGGTTCCTGGGGGGAAGCTTCTTGTTCCTTACGGTTTATCGTATCGTTATCAGCTTACTTCCGCAAAAATCAGCTGTAGCACAACCAAAGTCTTCATCCTCACCATAACCAACCTTAATACCTAAAAGAGAAAAATTGAAATTATTAAAATAAGCTTATCCGTTCGTCATGAGAATAATATGACCATTAAAAACAGTTTGCAGACTGCCTTTTTCGTTGTAAAATCATCGAGATGTCTGAAACCCTGAATGTACTTTTTTTAGCAGCGGAGGCCGATCCTTTTATAAAAGTAGGCGGTTTAGGAGATGTTGCGGGATCTCTGCCGCGGTATTTACGAGGTTTGCCGCTTGACATCACGAATGGTATCGTTTTAGATGTCCGCCTTGTTTTACCGTTACATCCAGCGATCAAAAATGATTCTCATGGATTAAGGCCGCTTTTGATATTTCCACTCTCATTGAAACACGGCGATATTCAGGTGAAAGTCTTTGAGACAACATTAGATGGTCTCCCGGTATATTTTCTCGATGGTAAACCAATTGCTTCGAGTGGTTCTGTTTACTCGTCGGAACCCTCCTTAGATGGTGAGAAATACACATTTTTTTCCCTTGCTGCGCTCGAGTTGACTCGTCAATTGGATTGGAAGCCTAACATAGTTCACGTGAATGATTGGCACACTGCGCTTGCCAGTTATGCGTTATTACTTAGAAGGTGGGAAGGAGCTTTCCCAGGCGTTAGTTCTGTTCTGACTTTACACAATTTGCCATTCATGGGCCCGGATATTTCAGCGACAATGGAGGAATATAACCTTCTGCAAGTACAAACTGGCTTGCCGGAATGGGCTAACACCAAACCGCTGCCATTGGGCTTGTGGGCTGCTGACGCCATTGTCGCTGTTTCTCCGACGTATGCGCGCGAAATTCTAACTCCTGATTACGGGTGTGGATTGCAGGATTATCTCCACGCACGGCGCGAATCTCTCAACGGCATATTGAACGGGATAGATGTTGATTCATTCAACCCAGCTCTAGATTCTGCGATTGGGGCAAATTTTGGTATTCCAACTCTTGAGAAACGTTCATTGAATAAAACCACCTTGCAAGTCCGGCTTGAATTGCCAAACGATCTCGATGTGCCATTATTAAGCGTTATCTCACGAATGGATCCCCAAAAAGGTATTGATATCATCCCAAAAGCCTTGCGGAAATTGAAGGATTTTAAATGGCAAATGGTAATTCTTGGAACTGGGAATCCGGAATTGGAAGAAGTCATAAAGAATATGCAGGATGACTTCCCCGATCGTGTGCGCGTTGAATTCAAGTATGACCCCGGCTTGGCTCGACAAATTTATGCCGGGTCAGATATTTTCCTTATGCCGTCACGGTATGAACCATGCGGACTTTCGCAAATGATAGCCATGCGATATGGATGTGTTCCAATTGTTAGTGCAGTGGGCGGATTGAAAGACACTATATACAATAACGAAACTGGTTTTATTATTGAAAAGCCAACCCCTGGTCGCCTGGCAACGGCGATAAAAAAAGTATTCACGGTATTTGCTGACCATACTCGTTGGGAAGAGATACAGAAAGCTGCGATGTCGCAGGATTTTTCCTGGGCGGTTTCAGCACGTCAATATTTTCAATTATATCAACGGTTATTGACAAAACTCCCTAATCAATAATCGAACCTTCATAGAAAAGAAATGAATTTTATTCGTTCCGGCGGTATTCTTCTACATCCCACCAGCCTGCCTGGTCAATATGGCATTGGCGACCTCGGTCCGAATTCCTATCATTTTATTGATTGGTTATCAGGTTCAGGTTGTAAGCTATGGCAGGTCCTGCCATTGGGGCATACAGGCTATGGTGATTCGCCTTATCAATGTTTCTCTGCATTTGCCGGTAACCCTTACCTCATTAGTTTGGAATTTCTAATCAAGGATGGATTGCTTTTTTTATCAGAGCTCGAAGAAAAACCCGACTTTTCTGCAGTACGCGTAAACTACGGATGCCTTATTCCCTGGAAACTTTCTCTATTAGAGCGAGCTTTTAGGCGATTTCAGGAAACCGATCCGATCAATTTACGAGAGGATTTCGCGGTTTTTCGCGCAGAGAATTCCAATTGGATTGAAGACTATGCTCTTTTTATGGCGCTCAAAGAATCGAATGGGGGTGGATCCTGGATGGATTGGCCTTCTCCAATTCGCAAGCGAGATGAAACAGCATTGGTGGAAGCGCGTAGAGCATTAGCACAATCAGTGCTGAAATTTTCTTTTTATCAATTTATTTTTTTTCGTCAATGGTACGCATTGCGCGATTATGCTCATGAAAAGAACGTTATGATTATTGGTGATATTCCTATTTTTGTTGCCGCTGATAGTTCGGATGTATGGGCATATCCCAATCTCTTCCACCTCGATGATGAGCGGAGGCCCAATGTCGTCGCTGGAGTTCCTCCGGATTATTTTTCTCCGACCGGTCAGTTGTGGGGAAACCCTCTATATGATTGGGAGGCTCATTCATCTACTAATTATGCATGGTGGCTGGAAAGATTTCGAGCCATTTTAAACGCGGTGGATATTGTACGTCTCGACCACTTCCGGGGCTTTGCTGCTTATTGGGAAATACCTGCAGGTAATCCTACAGCTGAAATAGGACGCTGGGTACCTGGGCCGGCCTCTGATTTTTTTGATGCTGTTGCAGATTATTTAAGAAGCCGTGGAAATGGCGATTCGTTGCCTATTATTGCCGAAGATTTGGGAGTTATAACATCAGATGTCGTGGATCTGCGAGAGCAATATAACCTACCTGGTATGAAGGTACTGCAATTTGGTTTTTCCACGCCCAAGAATCCTTTCCTTCCTCATACATATATTCAAAATTGTGTCGCCTACACCGGTACACATGATAACGACACAGTTCGAGGCTGGTGTGATTCGGTGTCAGGCATGGAACGCGAATTTGCCCTTCGCTATCTGCATTCAAACAAACGCGATCTTGTTTGGGACATGATCAGATCCATTTGGTCCTCAGTGGCGATCTTTGCCGTGGCACCCATGCAGGATTTTCTTAATCAAGGTACTGAATCGCGTATGAATTATCCCAGTCGGTTGGGAGGAAACTGGGAATGGCGGATGGAAGATAAAGATTTTTCAAGCGATTTGAAGAAGAAAATTTCGGAACTGAATTATTTGTACGATCGATGAGAGATTAATCTTCGTCGTGACGATATTTATCAATCAAGATAAGGCGGGAGTGGTAATTTTGGTGTCAATCTGTTAAAGGTTTTCGCTATTAACTGTTGCTCTTGCGGCAAAATAAATGCCAATCAATATTAATAAGCCGCCGAATAAAATGGCAGGTCCGGGTCTTTCGTGCAGAATAATATAAGCAAGAATTGCCGATCCTATAGGTTCTCCCAATGTGGTAATGGCAACGAGCGTGGCGGGGAAAAAACGTAATGACCAGTTATAAATTGAGTGACCGACGAGTTGTGGTAAAAATGCCAAAAGCAGTAGCCACAGATAAGTCATCGGCTGGTATCCAACGGGAGACTCGCGGGCGATGAACATCATGGCGATCAAAACCAAGGCGGCAATGCTGTAAACAAGAAAGATGTATGGGATTATTGAAATATTTCCCCGAAGACGACGACCTATCATCAAATATCCGGTAACCGCCAAGGCGCCGCTCAGGGCAAGGAAATTACCCCACATAGCCCGTCCGTGGAAAAATGCTGATAAATTTGGACAAGACAATCCGTTTTTCCAAATGCAAGCACCAGATAGCGCAATCAAGGTTCCTCCTACAATAGTTAAGCCTAAACCTAAAAAGGCCGGAGGTGACAGTTTTTCCTTGAGGAAAGTTGGTGAGAGCAAGGCAACCCATATCGGTCCTGTGCTGACAAAAAGCACGGAGCTGGCTACGGTTGTATACTCAAGGGATGATATCCAAGTGGCGAAATGTATTGCAAGAAATAAACCTGAGAATAGTCCCAATACTAGCTCGCGGCGGGTGAGGGCAAATAATTCTGACCTGTGATATTTCAATGCAAATGGAGCCAAGGCAAGGCTTGCGAAAAACAACCGCAATGCCGCGATCGTCAAAGATGGCGCATCCTCCTGTGCAAACCTGATAAAAATGGAGGCTGTTGAAACAGCGAGGATTCCAATGGAAAGAATAATAGGGTAAATATAACGATTTGGTGGGGTATTCATTTGGAATGGAAATAATTAGTAATTAGTTTTCTCAAGTATACACTTGCCAAATAGAAAATTAGATAATATAAAAAGTTGAAGCTTCGAAATCATAATAAACGTAAACATTAAACGCCTTTTTGTTATATATAAATAAATTATTAACGTATTGTATTGATTGCTGTCAACCCAAAGTAAGAATGTCCCCTGAATCACAAAGTAGAGATGTCCCCTTTATGGGGAGGAA
>Ga0182027_10011415_pt1 | contig 12552 bp, 10 predicted proteins | sample 712E1DmetaG_FD_121300 | JGI IMG/M metagenome (GOLD analysis project Ga0182027, IMG submission 121300) | Permafrost microbial communities from Stordalen Mire, Sweden - 712E1D metaG (Illumina Assembly) | ecosystem: Environmental > Terrestrial > Soil > Wetlands > Permafrost | place: Sweden...
GGCCCGGCCCGGCCCGGCCCGGCCCGATGACGAAAGTAGGCTCCACAGTTATGCCCGACTTCATGCCGGCCGTAGTGTGCCACGGCCCTCACGACTACCGGTTCGAACAGGTCCTAGTGCCCCAACCCGGACCGGGCGGCGCTCTGGTCAAGGTCGAGGCCGTCGGCATCTGTGCCAGTGACCTCAAGTGCTACCACGGGGCGCCCAAGTTTTGGGGCGACGAGAACCGCCCGGCCTACGCGGAGACAGAGGTGATACCCGGCCACGAGTTCGTGGGCACCGTGGTCGCCCTTGATGATGAAGCCGCCGACCGGTGGGGCGTCGGCGTCGGCGACCGTGTTGTCTCCGAGCAGATCGTCCCGTGCTGGCGTTGTCGCTACTGCCGCAGAGGCCAGTACTGGATGTGCACCCCGCACGACCTCTACGGTTTCAAGCGCCGGACCCCGGGCGCCATGGCTTCCTACATGGTTTTCCCGCCGGAGGCGATCGTGCACCGGATCTCGGCCGACGTCCCTGCCCACCACGCCGCTTTCGCCGAGCCCCTTTCCTGCTCGCTGCACGCCGTCGAGCGGGCCGGTATCAGCTTCGGCGACGTCGTGGTGGTCGCCGGCTGCGGGCCGATCGGGCTCGGCATGGTCCTGGGCGCCGTCGCCAAGTCCCCGGCCCACGTGGTCGCCCTCGACGTTTTCGACGCCAAGCTCGAGGTGGCCAGGCTGTGCGGGGCGGACGTCACCGTCAACGTGGGCAGGGACGACCCGTTCGCCGTTGTCGCCAAGCTCACCGAAGGCGCCGGCGCCGACATCTACCTTGAGGGCAGCGGCCACGCCGGCGCCGTCGCCCAGGGTTTGCGGCTCTTGCGCAAGCTCGGTACCTATGTCGAGTACGGCGTTTTCGGCAGCGAGGTCACCGTCGACTGGAGCATCATCAGCGACGACAAAGAACTCGATGTCCGGGGCGCACATCTGGGGCCCTACTGCTGGCCGGCGGCGATCCGGATGCTCGAGTCGGGGGCTCTCCCCATGGACCGGATCTGCAGCCACCAGTTGCCGCTGGCCCGTTTCCAAGAGGGCCTCGACCTGGTGTCCGACGGTAGCCGCTCGATGAAAGTGAGCCTTATACCGGAATAGCGGGGCCCGCGGCGCGGTGAAGACCACTGCCCTTTTATTAATCAGGGCGCCTTTATATCACGGCGCTTTTATCAGCTGTACCAACGCGTCTTCATCGGCACCGAGGGCTTGGACGGACTCGTAAACGGCGGGACCGTAACGACCTTCGACCATCTCGAGAAGCCCGCTGGCGGCCCTGGCTTTCCGGAAGGCCAAATTGTACAAGGCGAGAGATGCCTGGCCCGCCTCAGCTTTCTCCTGCAGGCCCCAGACCTCATCGTCGAGAGACCAGACGAGGTGTTCCAGGTCCTTTGGGCTGCGGCTGGTCAGCTGCAGCCCGGTGGCCGACAGGCCCTCCTCGACGATGCGGCGGACGGCCTCGTCAAGCTCTGGCCCCGACAGCTGCCCCAGTTCGGCGGCCAGGTGGGGGAACTGGACAGTCAGCTGGCCAAAGGTCATGACAAAGTCTTGCACCCTAGGCCGAGCTGGCGCAGGAAGTGCCCGGCGGGGGCATCTCCAGGGTGGCCAGGTAGCGGTCCGTCCAGCCCTGGATGCACGTGCTGTTGATGTAGCCGGTGTGGCCCGGGCCGGTCCGGGTGAGAAGCTCGGCGTGGTCGAGCTGGCGGGCCACTGCTTGCGCCCAGGGGTAGGGGGTCGCCGGGTCGCCCGTCGAGCCGATGACGAGGATGGGCGGGCTGCCGGCGGCGGGGATGGGGGCGACGGGCCCCTGGGCGGGGACGGGCCAGTAAGCGCAGGCGACGTCGCTCCAGGCACTTATCCCCCCGAAGTCAGGGTCGGCTTTGACCAGACGGGCAGCCAGCTGCTCGTAGGCGGTCACGGTCTTCAGGTAGGGCCGGTCCACGCAACTGATGGCGTAACTGGCAGCCACCAGGTTGGAGAACTGCCCGTTCAGCATCATCCCCTGGAAGACATAAGCCAGTACGGCGAGCAGGTAGCCGTTACCGGCCAGGCCCTGGGCGATGCCCGAGGCCAGATAGGACCATGTCTGGTCGGAGTAAAGCGACCCGGCCGCGGCCGTCTCGGCCAGGCCGAGGGTGACCTGCTGTGACCCCCCGTACTGGGCCGGCAGGTCCGCCATGAGCCGGTCCCCGGCGGCCAATCCCTGGAACAGCTTTTCGTAGGCCACCTTCGCGCCCTGGGGCAGTTCTGCGGCGCAGGACTTGTTGCCTGGGCACCAGGCGAAGAAGTCCCCGAGATCGGTCTCGAAACCCTTCGCTTGCCCGCTCACGGTGGCACTGCTCGACAGGGCCGGGTCCACGGTCCCGTCCAGGACCATGGCGCGGACGTGGCCCGGGAACATCTGGGCGTACAGCTCGCCGATGTAGGTCCCGTAGGAGAAGCCCATGTAATCGAGCTTGGGCTGGCCCAGGGCGGCGCGTATGAGGTCGAGGTCCCTCACCGTGTCGCGTGTGCCCACGTTTTCGAGCAAGGACATGGACGTGTGCTCGGCGCAGGAGCGGTCAAAAGCCTTCACGGTCCCGACGACCGTGGCGACCTGAGCGGGGGTCTGTGGGTCGGGGTCGAGCGCGATCATGTTCCTTATGCCGGCCGCGTCCTCGCACGACACGGGGTCGCTTTGTCCCGTCCCCCGAGGGTCGAAGCCAACGAGGTTGAACGAAGACCGTAGAGCGGCCGGGAAGGTGGTGGTCTCGAGGAACTGCACCCCGGAGGCGCCCGGGCCGCCCGGGTTCATGACCAGGTCGCCGATGACATGGGCGCTCGTCGCCGGTAGTTCGGCCAGCGCCAGGCTGAGGTGGGCACCGGTGGGGTCGGCGTAGTCCACCGGTACGCTGAGCTCGCTGCAAAGGTAGTGGACATCGCAGCGGTGCCAGCTGAGCCCGGGGGCCACGGCGGAGGGGGCGACGACCGAGGACGCCACGGCAGGGACGCCGGTCGCCCCCGAGACGCTCAGCGCGGCGACGACGAGGCCCGCTACGAGCCGCCTGCCGGCCCGTTTCAACCTGCCACGACCTTGACGCTCGTGCCCTGGCCCAGCCAGCGCTCCAGCTCCTCGAACGCGGCGGTTTGCATTGCCTGGTCGAAGCAATGCCCGCCATCGAAGAACTGCCCGACGTAGGCCTGCGGGGCGCCTTCCGCCGAATATGTCGCGGCAATGCGCTCGTGGGCGGCCGTCATGCCCGCCAGGGGGAACAGCTCGTCGTCGCGGGTGTACTGCACGACCAGGGGAGAGGGCGCCCGGCAGGCGGCCAGGTCCGGCCAGTCGGCCCGTCCCGCCAAACCGGGTGGGAAAAACATCCAGGTGTGGGGGGCGACGTGGGCATCGAGCAGGTGGCCGTAGGTCGACATCATGCAGACGATGACCGAGACCGAGATATCTACCGACGTCGCTTGTAGCAGGGCGGCGCGACAACCGCCCCCGGACAGTCCTATGCAGCCGATGCGACCGTCGACGACATCGTGGCGCGACCTTAGGTACTCGAGCGCGACGCGGTCTTCGTAGGCGACGACGCCGGCCAGGCTCGTGGACAGCAAGCTGCAATATTTGGCCACCAGGTGCTCATGGTCTATGGCCGCCCGGTTGTACGCCATTATTTCTTCCGGCCCGTCGCCCTCCGGCCGCCCGTCACCGCCCAGGTCGAAGCGGCGGCTTCCCCAGAGAAAGACATCGTGCACGAGCACGGTGAAACCCCGGCGGGCCAGTTCGTTGGCGAAGGCCACGCCGCCGTACTCGCGCCGGCGCAGGTCGGATACGAGCGGGCCGGGGGGCCCGGGCCCGTCGGCGATCTTCTCTTTGCCGTAGTACTTGAAAGCGCTGTGGTCGTGCAGGGCGAGCACGCCGGGCAGTGGTCCGGGCACACCCGCAGGGCGCAGGAGCCACGCTTGCGTCCGGGGCCCGTAACCCACCGACCAGGACACTTCTTGCCCGACGACGCCGTCGCCGGCCCAAGTGGAGCCTGCAAACGGGTCGATCGGGGGCCGGTCACGGCCGAAGCCAACAACGTCGCGCACCAACGATGGCGTCAACCTGATGGCCGCCGGGCCGGAGGCGGCGGTTTTCTCCTCCCGGGCGAACTCGACCCAGTCGCTGTACATGCCGAGGTCTCGGTACCTCGGCCTCGGAGGATGAGGTCCTTGGCCCATGGTCCGGATCTTAACCCCGAGCCTCGGCAACGCCCCGTGTGTAGCGTCGGGGAGCGTGGAAGTCGAGTTTGCTTACGGTACGACGGGCCTGCGCGTCGAGCTGCCCGAGGACCGCACGGACGTGATCGTCCCCGCCTACCCTCCGCCTGCACCTGACGGACGGGCCGAGGTCGTTGCCGCCCTGCGCCGGCCGGTGAGCGGGCCACCTCTCCGCCAGCTCGTGCGCCCGGGGCAGACGGTCGCCATCGCCGTCTGCGACGGGACGCGCCCCCAGCCCCGGCGCACCGTTGTCCCCGCCATCCTCGAAGAGATCGAGGGGACCATCCGCCTCGACGACGTGGTCGTACTCGTCGCCACCGGTACCCATCGCGGCAATACCAACGAGGAACTGCGCCAGATGTTGGGTGACGACGTCCTGGGGGCGGTGCGCGTCGTCAATCACGACGCCCGCGACCCTGCCACTCTCACCTGGGTGGGAAGGCTTGGTCGCGACGTCCCCGTCTGGCTCAACTCCGAATGGTTGTCGGCTGATGTGCGCATCACGACCGGTTTCGTCGAGCCCCACTTCTTTGCCGGTTTCTCGGGGGGGCCGAAGCTCGTGGCGCCGGGGTTGGCCGGGCTCGAGACCACACTGACGCTCCACGACGCCTCCCGGATCGGCCACCCGGACGCCCGCTGGGGCGTCATCGACGGCAACCCGGTCCAGGACGACGTCCGCGCCATCGCGGCGGCGACGGGCGTCACCTTCGCGCTCGACGTGGTCCTCGACGGCGCTCAACGCATTGTCAGCGCCTTCGGCGGAGATGTCCTGCCTATGCACGCGGCCGCGTGCGCCAAGGCCGGCGCCATCGCCATGTGCCCCGTGACGGGGCCCTTTGACGTCGTGATCACGTCCAACGGCGGTTTCCCTTTGGACCAAAACCTCTACCAGTCGGTCAAGGGCATGTCGGCGGCGGCCCAGGTCGTAAAGCCCGGCGGCATGATCGTGTGCGTGGCGGAATGCCGGGACGGGTTCCCGGCCCACGGTGCGTACCGGTCCGAACTGGCCGCGGCTCCTTCGGTCCAGGCGTTGCTGGACGCCATCGTCAGCCGCCAGAGGACAGTGGCGGACCAGTGGCAGATCCAGATCCAGGCCTCGATCATGGCGCGGGCGCGTGTCGTCGTCAGCACGTCCTACCTGTCCGACGCCCAACTGGCCGAGGCCCACCTCGAGCAGACCCACGACGTCACGCGGACCGTCGCCGACGCCGGGCCGCAGGCCCGCATCTGTGCGCTACCTCACGGACCGATGACGGTGCCCTACATCGCGCCGCCCACCCACGCCTGAGAGGCTGGGAGGGCCCGGAGGTTTACTTGCTCGCGCAGGCGGACGCCTTGGCCTGCTCGAGTGCCAGCAGGGCGCAGAAGCTCTGGTCGCCCACCTTCCAGGTCCCGCCTTGGAGGACGGCCACGCCCGTCTGGTTGGAGAGGGCGGGTTGGCCGCCCAGCGTGATCGTGTAGCGCACCTTGGCCTGGGTCTTCGAGGTCAACGACACCGACAGCACCTTGGCGCCGGAGCTCTTTGACATCGGGTTGGACGCCTGGTCATTGATGACGGCAGCAAAGCTCTGGCCATTTTGCAGCAGGGCGACCTTGTGCTGGGCCGTCGTCGTGCCGGCGAAAAACGTGACCCAGTCCGTCTTTATCTTGGCCTGGGTGGCCGTCATGCTCGTGGACATTAAGGTACCCGACGAAAGTACCAGGGCGAGGACGACCATCAAGAGCCGAGGCCGGGCCCGTAGGCCCTGCAGCGGCGAGCTGCCCTTGGTAACGATCGACCTATAGGTCACCGTGTGTTACCTCCCTCTCGGCCCGACGGCAGGCTCGATTAGCACTATCGCCCCCGTCGCGACACCCGTAATGTAACGTGTCCGCCAAGCCACAGCAAGGATAGAAAGGCCGGCCGCCATGAGACGCTGGGGCCGCGACGGCTCGACCAATTTCACCCTCGCCGTCGTCTGCGCCGTCCTTTTTCTGACCTTCCTCGACACGACGATCGTGAGCGTGGCGCTCTCTGACATCCAGGCCCGCCTGCACGCCGGTGTCAGTGCCTTGCAATGGGTCGTCAACGGCTATGCCCTCACCTTTGCCAGCCTGATGCTGACCGCCGGGTCACTGTCCGACCGCTTCGGCCGCCGCAAAGTGATGCTCGTCGGCCTGGCCATCTTCGCCTGTGGCTCCCTGCTCGGGGCGCTGGCACCCAACAGCTCGGTCCTCATCGGCGCCCGGGTCATCATGGGTGTCGGCGCCGCCGCATCGGAGCCGGGCACGCTCTCGGTGATCCGTCATATCTACCCCGACCGAGAGGAGCGGGCGCGTGCGCTCGGGGCCTGGGCGGCCGTATCGAGCCTGGCCCTGGCCCTGGGCCCGGTGATCGGAGGTGCACTGGTCGGGATCGGGACCTGGCGGGCGATCTTCTGGTTCAACGTCGTCGCCTCGGTGGTGGTCGTGGTACTGGCCGCCGTGACGCTGCCCGAGAGCGCCGACCCTCAAGCGGCCCGCCTTGACATCCCTGGCTTCGTAGTCGGCGCGGTCGCGATCGGCGCCCTCACTTTTGCCGTGATCGTGGGCGAGACGGACGGGTACGCGGCCCCGCTCGTGGTATCGCTCTTCGTCGTCGGGGTCGTCGCCATGGTCGGCTTCGTGCGCGTCGAGCGGGCGAGCCGTGCCCCGATGCTCGAGCTCGACTACTTCAGGTCCCCGGCTTTCTCAGGGGCCCTGATCGTTACGTTCGTCGCCTTTTTCGGCATCTTTTCCATCTTCTTTTTCACCGCCCTTTACCTGGCGGCGGTCATCGGGTACTCGCCCTACCGGGTCGCCGTCGAGTTCGTCCCCATGACCGTCGCCATGATCGCCGCCGCCGGTCTGGCCGGGCGGCGCGTGGCCCTCGGCTCGCCGAGAGTCCCCATGGCCGAGGGCTGCGTGCTGGCCGGGGCCGGGATGTTGCTCTCGGAGGTGCTGCTCAGCGCGCCGAGGCCGTCGCTGTGGCTGATGGCGACCCTGGCCCTGGCCGGCTTCGGGTTCGGCACGGCCGTGGTCCCGGTGACCTTTGTGACCCTCGGGGTGGTCCGGCCCGAACGCTCCGGCATGGCCGCCTCGGCCACCAACACCAGCCGGGAGCTCGGTGCCGTCTTCGGTGTGGCCGTGTTGGGCGCCCTCGTCAACGCCCACCTCACGGCCGGCCTCACCCACCGTCTCCATCTGCTGAACATCCCGGCGAACTTCATCTCGGTCATCATCAACGCGGTTGAGACCGGGATCGTGCCCAGCGGCGTCAAGGGTGGGGGGACCATCGAAGACAAGGTCATCGTCGCGGCCTACGCCGCCTTTCGCAGTGGCCTGCAGACGGCACTGCTGGCCTCGGGGTTCGCCCTGCTGGGGGCGGCGATCGTGGCCGCCACAACGCTCGCCGACCGTGGCCTGCGGGGCGAGAGCACCATCGGCACCCCGACCGGCTGATACGGCCGGCTAGTGGCGACGAATAGTGACCCGGCTAGAACAGGCGTGGGCGGGGGCCGTAGAGTTTGTCGACCGATCGAGGTCCACTGTTGTTGTCAGAGAGAAAAGAGGCGGGAATGGCCCGGGTATTTTCCGACGGGGTAGAGGTCACCGGTGAGTGGGGCGACCGCTACGACCAGGTGCTGAACGAGCCATCATTAGGGCTGCTGGGCCAGCTCGAGCGGCGCTTCGGGGCCAGGAGACGAGAGCTCCTGGAGCGGCGGGCCGAGCGCCAGTTGGCCTTCGACCGGGGCCGGCTGCCGGAGTTCCTGGCCGAGACCCGGGAGATCCGCGAAGGGCGCTGGAAGGTGGCCCCTCCCGTCGCCGCCCTCACCGACCGCCGGGTCGAGATAACCGGGCCGACAGACCGCAAGATGACGATCAACGCCCTCAACTCAGGCGCCAATATCTGGCTGGCCGACTTCGAGGACGCCAATACCCCACGGTGGCAGAACATGGTCGAGGGCCAGCTCAACCTGCGCGACGCCCTCGACCGGACGATCGAGCTCACGACGCCCGAGGGCAAGCATTACGAGGTCGGAGAAAAGCCGGCCACCATTGTGGTGCGCCCCCGGGGTTGGCACCTGGTCGAAAAGCATGTTCTCGTTGACGGCGCGCCGGTCTCGGCCGGGTTGTTCGATTTCGCCATGTACCTGTCGCTGTGCGGCCGGCGGCAACTGGAGCTCGGGGCCGGGCCCTACTTCTACCTGCCGAAGATGGAGAGCCATCTCGAAGCTCGCTTGTGGGACAACGTCTTCAGCGACGCCGAGGGCTCGCTGGGTTTGGAGCACGGGACCGTCCGGGCCACGGTGCTCATCGAGACGCTGCCGGCTGCGTTCGAAATGGACGAGATCCTCTTCGAGCTGCGCGACCACGCCGCCGGGCTGAACGCGGGCCGATGGGACTACTTGTTCAGCATCATCAAGAAACTGCGGAACCTGGGCGAGGAGTTCGTTGTCCCCGATCGCAATTCGGTCACGATGGCGGCACCGCTTATGCAGGCCTATTCAAACCTGCTCGTACGGACCTGTCACGCCCGGGGCGCGCACGCCATTGGAGGCATGGCGGCCTTCATCCCGAGCCGTCGCGACGTCGAGGTCAACCAGCGCGCCCTGGCCAAGGTGCGAGAGGACAAGGAGCGCGAGGCGCGGGCCGGTTTCGACGGCTCTTGGGTGGCCCACCCGGACCTGGTGCCCTTATGCCGGGAGGTGTTCGGCTCGGTCCTGGGCGAGCGCCCTAACCAGCTTGACCGCCAGCGTGATGACGTCGAGGCGTCGGCCGCGGCGCTGCTCGACGTGAGATCGGCGGGGAGCGCGCGCACCGAAGAAGGGCTTCGCAACAACGTGAGCGTCGGTCTCCAGTACCTCGCCTCGTGGCTGGCGGGGTCGGGGGCGGTAGCGATATTCAACCTGATGGAGGACGCCGCCACGGCGGAGATCGCCCGGTCCCAGGTATGGCAGTGGCTGCACAACGGGGTCGTGCTGAGCTCGGGCGCCAAGGTGACGCGACCGCTTGTCGAGGAGATCGTGGCCGAAGAACTGGCAAAGCTCAGAGCCGGTCTGGGCCCCGAGTTTGACGAGGCCCGCTACGAGCAGGCCCGGGCCCTGTTCGTCCAGGTCGCTCTGGACGACGATTTCGCCGAGTTCCTCACGGTCCTGGCCTACGCCCTAGTGGCGTGACGGCTCGGCTGACGGCTTAGGTGACAGTTCCGGTGACAGTTCCGGTGACAGCTCCAGTCGCGGCCCCGGGTGCCGTGGCCCGGTTAGCCGAGCGCCTGGCGTCTCTTGTCGGGGCCGACAAGCTGATAACCGATCCCGTCGAGCTGGCCACGTACGAGTGCGACGGGCTGATGCAGTACCGCGTCGTGCCCGCTCTGGCGGTGGCGGTGAGGACGGCGGACGACGTCCGTACTGTCGTACGCGAGTGCGCCGCGGCGCACGTCGCCTTTGTCGCCCGGGGCGCGGGCACAGGTCTTTCGGGCGGCGCCGTCCCCCAGGCCGAGGGCGTCCTGGTCGTAATGGCGAAGATGCGCCAGCTGATCGAGCTCGACGTGCCCAACCAGCGGGCCGTCCTGGAGCCCGGCGTGGCGAACCTCGACATCACCCGGGCGGCGGCGGGGCATGGTTACTACTACGCCCCCGACCCGTCGAGCCAGCAGGTCTGCTCGATCGGGGGCAACGTCGCCGAGAACTCCGGCGGTGCTCACTGCCTCAAGTACGGCTTCACCACCAACCATGTGACCGGCCTCGAGCTGGTCACTCCCGAAGGGGAGCTCGTAGAGCTGGGAGGCAAAGCGGCCGACCCCCCGGGCTACGACCTGATCGGGGCGCTGGTGGGGTCCGAGGGCACGCTGGGCATAGCTACCAGGGTCACGGTCCGCCTGTTGCGCGCTCCCGAGGCCGTCCAGACAGTCCTGGCCGCCTTCGACGGCACCGCAGGCGCGGGAGCGGCGGTGTCGTCGATCATCGCTGCCGGCCTGGTCCCGGCGGCGCTCGAGATCATGGACGCCCTGGCCATCGCCGCCGCCGAGGCCACCGTCAAATGCAACTACCCGCCAGGCGCGGGCGCAGTCCTGATCGTAGAACTGGACGGGCCGGCCGTCGACGTGGCCGCCGGGTTGGAAGAAGTGGAGCGCCATTGCACCGCCGCCGGTGCCTTCGAGATCCGCCGAGCGGCCGACGCCGTAGAGCGGGCCCGCATCTGGGTGGGCCGGAAGTCGGCCTTCGCCGCCGTCGGCCGGATCAGCCCCGACTACATAGTCCAGGACGGCGTCGTGCCCCGCACCGCCCTGGAAGAGGTCCTGAGGGAGATCGGTGCCCTGTCGGCGGCGGCGGGAGTCCGCGTGGCCAACGTGTTCCACGCCGGGGACGGCAACCTCCATCCCCTGGTGCTCTTCGACGCCCGCGTCGAGGGCGAACTGGCCCGGGCCGAGGAGGTGTCGGGGCGGATCCTCGACCTGTGCCTGGCGCACGGTGGCTCTATAACGGGGGAACACGGCGTCGGCCTGGACAAGTTGAAGGCCATGCCCAAGATGTTCGGCCCCGACGACCTCGCCACCATGATGCTCCTGAGGCGCGCCTTCGACCCGCAGGGCCTCTGCAACCCGGGCAAGGTGGTCCCCATGCCGCGGCTGTGCGGTGAGCCGGCCGGCCACCACAGTGGCGTGCACCCGCTCGTCGAGAGCGGTCTGGCCGAGCTGTTCTGATGGAGCTCATCGACGAACTCGTACGCTCCTGTCCTGGCTCGGGCCCACGGCCGGCGGGCGTTAGCGATGCCGTGGACGGGGTGGCGCCCGAAGTCGTCGTGTCGCCGCGCAGCAGCGAAGAAGTGGCGTCGGTCATGACCCTGGCGGCGCGGCACCACTGCACCGTCGTGGCCCGGGGGGCGGGCACCAAGCTCGATTGGGGGAACCCCCCGAGCTCGGCCCAGGTGGTGGTCGACCTCTCCGCCATGAGCTCGGTCCTCGAGCATGCCCGGGGCGACCTCGTGGCCCGCGTGCAGGCGGGCGCGGCCCTGGCGGCGCTAAACGGCCAGCTTGCCGGTGGGGGCCAGTGGCTCCCGGTGGACGAGGTCGTCCCCAGGTCGACCATCGGTGGCGTCATCGCCACAGGGATTTGCGGACCGGCCCGTTATTTCTACGGGGCGGTACGTGACCTCTTGATCGGTATCACCGTCGTGCGGGCCGACGGAGCGATCATCCGTTCCGGCAGCAGGGTCGTGAAAAATGTCGCCGGCTACGACCTGGCCAAGCTTTTCACCGGCTCGTACGGCACGCTCGGGATCGTGACCGAGGCCATCTTCAGGCTCCGGCCCCTACCTCCCCAACGGCTTTACGTAACGGCCGCGTACGCCGACGAGGCCGCGCTCGAGCCGGTGCTGGCCCGCGTGCTCGGTTCCCAGATGGCGCCGGCTGCTATCGAGTTAGAGCGCGCTCGCCCGGACGGGAGCATCGAGCTGTCCGTCCTCGTGGAGGGCGGGGCTGGTGCCACGGACGAGCGGGCGGCAGCTGTCGCTCAGGTCCTTGGTGGGGCGGACGTCTCCGATCGCCCTCCTCCCACCTGGGGGTCTCTGCCGGGGCCGGTGACGTTCAAGGTGACCACCGAGCTCAGCCGGGCCACGAGCCTGCTCGGCCTGGTGCGGCGCCTGGCCGCCGCGTACGGGCTGGTGCCGGTGCTGCGGGGATCGGCCGGTGCCGGGGTGTTTTTCATCGGCCTGGGCGAGGACGGGGCACCGGCGGCCGTGGCCGGCCTATTGGGCGACCTGCGCGATGGTTGCCGCCATCTGGGGGGCAACGCCGTAGTGGTCCGGGCCCCGGCGGCGACCAAGGCGGCACTCGACATTTGGGGGCCGGTGCCGGGGCTCGACCTGATGCGCAGGGTCAAGGGGGAGTTCGACCCTGACCGCCGGCTTGCCCCGGGCCGTTTTGTCGGGGACATCTGATGTCCTTCGACGACCACCGCCCGCCCGAGCGCGCCCTGGTCGATGACTGCGTGCACTGCGGGTTCTGCCTCCCCAGCTGCCCCACTTACGCCTTGTGGGGCCAGGAGATGGACTCGCCCCGGGGCCGCGTCCACCTGATCGCCCAGGCTCTCGACGGTGCCCCGCTGGCCGGCCCGGTCACGGCTCATATGGACAGCTGCCTGTCGTGCATGGGCTGCTTGACGTCATGTCCGTCCGGGGTGAAGTACGACCAGCTCGTGACGGCCACGCGGGCACAGATCGAACGCCAGGTCCGCCGCCCGCCCGGGGAGCGGGCGGCTCGTGCGCTTATCTTCGGCCTCTTCCC
>Ga0182027_10011417_pt1 | contig 12551 bp, 12 predicted proteins | sample 712E1DmetaG_FD_121300 | JGI IMG/M metagenome (GOLD analysis project Ga0182027, IMG submission 121300) | Permafrost microbial communities from Stordalen Mire, Sweden - 712E1D metaG (Illumina Assembly) | ecosystem: Environmental > Terrestrial > Soil > Wetlands > Permafrost | place: Sweden...
AAGAAAACCAGGGCGATTGCCAGGCCTGCATCTGCCAGCATCAACGTCGTACGGAACGCCAGTGCGTGACGTCGGATCATCTCCCCCCGCCTCCAACCTACATCCGGGCGACACAAGGGCGCCCTGCCCGATGTTTCAGATCGGTCCGCGTGCCGGACTGTGTGCTGTGAGCGGGCTGTCCCCCGTTCGGCGCTGCGTTGCCATTCTACTCAGGTCGCCGGGGTCCCGGATACCAAAACCGGTTCGGGCACTGGTGGGAGGCGGTCTTCCCCGGCGCCGCGTTTGCCGGCAGATCAGTCCCTGTCCTGACGCGGAGCCCTGCTGCGCGCTCGCCGGCCCCGCAGCCACAGCGCCAGCGCCACCAGGAACAGCAGCGCTCCGAACGAATCGATCCCGACGTCTACCGGAGAGGGGTGACGGCCCGCAGTGAACGACTGATGGAACTCGTCGGAGGCCGCGTAGGCGACCGTCAACACCCAGCTCCACACCATGGCGTGCCGAACCGCCGAGGACTCCAGCGCGCGCCAGACCAGTACGGCCAGCACGCCGAAGACGAACATGTGACCGGCCTTGCGCACCACGAAGTCCACGTCGGCCGCCTGGGCCACCCGCAGGTTCGGCGTGGCCGAGAAGGCGAAGATGACGCCGGCCCAGACGAGGACGGGCAACCAGTGGAGCGCGGCACTGCCCCAGCTCCACCTAGGTCCCACCGGTCACCAACGTGCGGAACCACTCTTCGTAGTCATGGGTGATCGCATCCCAGCTGTAGCTCTCGGCCGCTCGGTGTCGGGCTCGCTCTCCTAGCCCGGCTCGCAGCGGGACGTCATCGATCACTGATTGGAGCTGAGCAGCCAGCTCGGTCGCGCCGCGGTAGTAGAGGCCAGCGTCTGCTAGTGCCTCCCGGTGCTCAGGGACATCGTTCGCCACAATGGCGTTTCCGCGCCCCATCGCCTCCACCAATGCCGGGTGCGTGCCTCCGACCTCCGTCGCCTGGACGTAGGCCCGGGCGTGGGAGCCAAGTATCCGATACCCGCGACCATAGACGCTCCCGAGGAACCTGACGCGCGGGTCGGTGGTGGCCCTCAGCCGGGAGATGTACTCGGTCGCGTATGGAGCATCGCCAACGATCGCGAGGGGAAGGTCCGTCTTCACATGCCGGTAGGCCTCGATCACTACATGCGCGTTGTTCTCTGGCTCGAGCCGGCTGACGAACAGTACATAATTCCCGGCAGACAGACCGAAGGCGGCCAAGGCTCCGTCCTCCGGCGCCACTCCCAGATCGGTGCCGTAGGGGAAGTAGCGGCTCCGGCGTCCCCAGCGCTCCTGGTAGTAGCGCTGGATTACTCGCGCGTCGGTCACCAGGTGAACGGGAAGACGGGCGGACAGCCAGGCGCAGGTCTTGTAGTAGGCCTTTCCCGGTCGGCTCCACTTCTTCCTCTCCCACTCCAAGCCGTCCACATTCAAGACAACGCGGCGGCCGCACAGCCTGAGGAGGACCACGGCCGGGACATTGGCCGAGTTGCAGACGTAGATGAGGTCATAGCGCCCACCCAGCGCATGGACTGCCGAGAACAGAGTGTGGACGACCGTTTCGAGGTACTTCGCCCGCGGTGCGGGCAGTCGCACGACGCGGATTCCCCTGTGTGCGGTTACGCGTTTGGGGATGGAATGATCCCGTCCGTAGACCGTGACTTCGTGGCCGCGCTCGACGAGCCGTGCCCCCAGCTGCTCCGCAAAAGTTTCGAAGCCACCGTAGTTGGCCGGGACGCCCCGCGTGCCGAGGATAGCTATGCGCATAATGAAGGGGATGATAGCGGCAACCCCCGAGATCCGGCCGGCCATTGACGCGCATATGGTCGGTAGGCGCAAGACCGGGAATGAGACGTACGTAGTCAATCTGGCCACTGCGCTCGCGCGACGCCCCGACGTCCGACCAATCGCCTATGTAGATGCCGGCGTCAGCTGGCCTCTACCAGATGGACCGGAAACGCGCGAATTGAGCTGGCGATCGTCCTTCTCCGCATTCCGATCGAGCTGCCGACTCCCGCTCAGCCCGACCATTACGATCTTCTACACGTCCAGAACGTCGCACCTCCGATCTCGCGTCTGCCCATCGTGACGGCGATCCACGACGTTTCGTTCGAGGACGTGCCAGGGCTCTTCCCCCGCGGCACCGAGCTCCGCCTAAGCTCGCCGTCCACCGTTCGGCCTGGCGTTCTCAAGCGGTGATCACGATTTCGCAATTCACGCGTGGACGCATCGCCCACCTACCACATGGATCCGGACCGCATCGTCGTCACGCCCCTGGGAGTAGGCGACCAATGGCGGCCGTTGCCGAAGGAGGATTCCCTCGCGAGGCTCGCCGGCCTGTCGCTGGCGGCCCACTTCGTTCTCGCAGTAGGCAACCTCCACCCCAGGAAAAACATACCGCGCCTCCTCAGAGCTGACCTGCATCTGGTACTCGCCAGCCAGCGTTCGTGGCGCATGGGCAACATCGATTGGGCCATCGAAGAAGAGTCGGCGAGCAATTGGGTCCGCTTCCTTGGCTACGTCGACGACCCTTCGCTGGTCGCCTTGTACTCGTGCGCCGACGTCGTCGCCTACCCATCCCTCTACGAGGGCTTCGGGCTGCCAGTCCTCGAGGCGCTTGCATCCGGTACCATGGTGGTGGCCTGCAATACAACGGCGATCGCAGAGGTCGCCGGGGAGGCTGCAATTCTTGTCGATCCGCTGGACGAGGCTGCGATCGCCGAGGCGATCGCCACCGCCATGACTGACGAGCGAATCCGAACCAACCGGCGCCGGGCTGCTCGCCTCCAGACCGCGCGTTTCACCTGGGATCGGTCTGCTAACCTGACCGTAGACGCCTCTCGGGCAGCCTTGGCACGGTGCCGATGAGGGCCGTTGAAGGGCTCAGCGCCCGGGCGCGTGCCCACGGCGCGTTGCTTCTGAACCGTGGCCGCTAAACCTGGCCCCTTATTGGGCAATCGACATCACAGCGTGCCCAGGAGCGGACGCATCGGTAGGCGCTTCTTGGCTCGCTTTCGTGGAGAGGGCAGTATCGCAATGCCAGCATTGAGTGGGCTCGATTGACTGTGAGCCCGGGAGTGGAACAACGCGTCGGGCCGTCCGTCGTGTCTATCGTCGTCAATTACCGCGGTCTCGAGGACACTATCGGCTGTCTTCGGTCGCTCTTAGCCGCTGAGTGTCCGCGCCATGAGATCGTTGCGGTGGACAACGGTTCGGATCCGGAAGAGGCCTCTGCGATCCGGTTCGCCGTGGGGCCGCTCGTTCATGTGATCAGGTCCGAGCGCAACCTCGGATATGGCGGAGGGGCGAACCTGGGGCTGAGGTGGGCCATCGGCGCAGGCGCCAAGTATGCGTGGGTCCTCAACAATGACACGACCGTAAGCGTGGACGCACTGGCCAGGCTCGTGGCGGCAATGGATCACGAGCCACGCTATGGAGCGATCAGCCCAGAGATCGCGGCCCCGATCGGGCCAGAGGCACCCCGCGGCGTCTGGTTCGCCGGCGGAACCATCAGGCTCCGTCGCGTGATCACTGGACACAAGATGGACTGGCTGCCCGATGGCAAGATGATCGTCCCGACTGATTACGTAACAGGCTGTGCAATGCTGCTTCGCTGCGAAGCACTGGCCGCGGTGGGTCTCTTCTGGGAGCGGCTCTTCCTGTACTGGGAGGATGTCGAACTGTCTCTCAGGCTGCGGTCGGCAGGCTGGCCGCTTGGCGTCCTGCCAGGAGCTCGCATCTGCCATCACGCCCACGGCAGCGTCGTGTCGCAGGTGGCTCAGTATCACTACTGCCAGAATGCCATCCTGGTAGCCCGCCGCCACGAGGGACGGGTCGGTGCCCTTTCCGCGTTCGTCTGGCTTTCCTGGCGCGTCGCTCGACGCTGGCTGGCCTGCACGCTGCGTGGCTATCGCCCATTCCCAATCTTCGAGACGCGAGGACTGCTCAAGGGCGCGTCGGCGCTCGGTCGCTCGTCCGCTGCCTTGCACTCCGACTCCGATGTTCGGGCTCATGATTGAGGTGGGCGCCAAGGTTACTTGTCGGCGCCCGCGGTTGGTCGGGGTGTCGTCGATCCGGAGCGAGAGGCCGTGGAACGCGGCCGTGGTTGCCATCCGCCTTGGCGTCAGAGGTATGCTTCCGTCCCACATTGAAGCTGCGCGTCCGAGCCATTCAGCCGCCACTAACTCGCTTGAAGGGTAGCCAAGGCTTGAACCAAGCTCTGGACACCACTCCCGCCGCGCAGTCGTCTGCCGAATGGACGCCGCAGTCCATCCGGCGGCAGGTGTTTCGAGGGGCGATGGCGCTGGGCTTCCGGCAAGCTCTCGCGGCCGTGGTGAGCCTTGGTGGAGGCGTAATCCTTGCTCGCCTCCTGTCGCCGTCGCAGTTTGGCCTCTACGCAGTGTTCGTGTTCGCGCTCGGCGTCCTGAGTATCTTCGGGGACGTTGGCTTAGGGGCCAGTCTCATCAGAAACGTGACGGAGCCGAGCACTCACGAGTACCGGGCGGTGTTCACGGCCCAGGAGTTGCTGCTTGCGATCTGTGTCGTGGCGCTCTTCTTTGCAGCCCCCTTCATTGCCGCAGCCTACCGCCTGCCGCCCGACGACGCCTGGCTGTTCCGCCTCGCGTCTCTTTCGTTAGTGCCAACCTCTCTCCAGGTAATCCCCTCAATACGCCTCGAGCGCGATCTCCGGTTCGGTCGGCTTGCCCTGGTGGAGGTTTCCCAAACCGTCGTCTACAACGTCACGGCCGTACTTCTCGTCCTGCTCGGATACGGCGTCTGGGGCCTGGCGATCGCGATCGTCGCACGATCGACGGTGGGGGCGCTCCTGGCAAATCTGGTCAGCCCGTGGCGAATCGGGTTTGCCTGGGATCTGGCGATGGTGCGAAGGCACATTGGATTCGGCCTGCCGTATCAAGCCGCGTCGTGGGCGTCGCTGGCCAAGGACAGCATTAACCCAGTTCTTGTGGGCCTTCTTCTGGGGGCGGCCCAAGTTGGATACCTCAACTGGGCGGGTACCCTGGCAGCCTACCCAGTGCTGGCGCTGATGGTGCTGCAGCGGCTTTATCTCCCGGCCTTCTCCAAGATGCGGCAGTACCCAGCGGAACTCGAACGGTTGGTCGAGATGGTAGTGCGTGGAACGAACACGATCGTCGCTCCGTTTGCGATCTTGTGTCTGGTCCTGGCGGTCCCAATCACCAGAATCGTGTTTGGGGACAAGTGGCTGCCCGCAATCCCGTTCTTCTATCTGTTGTGGCCGGCGAACGTCTTCGTGGCGACGGTAACGCCGCTCTACGGACTGCTCAACGCGCTCGGACGGTCAAGGACGACGCTCGGATTCGCCTTGCTCTGGATGACAACTACGTGGGTCTTTGGCGTGCCTCTCATTGCTGTGCTGGGGCCAATCGGGTTCGCTGTCGCCAACCTGCTGGTTCAACTGACCAATTTCCTTGTCTTCAGGGTCGCCCGTCAGGCCGTGCCCCTTCACCTCGCCTCAGCAATCCTTCCAGCATGGACGACCGCATGTGCTGTAGGTGTGCTCGTCGGCGTCTTTGCCTACATCGTGCCTATTACCAACGTGGTGGTTCTGGGAGTGGTTGGACTTGGCGGGCTCACCCTTTACGCGGTCGCGACGGCCACGCTCAACGCAGCTGACACTCGCGCGGTCTGGGCACTGATCCGGGAGAAGCGGTGACGACCTCCATCTCTGTCGTGATGAACACGCTCAACGAAGAATCCAATATTCCGTACGCGCTCCGATCAGTCCACACGTGGGTCGACGAGATCATCGTCGTAGACATGCACAGCGACGATCGGACCCGCGAGATAGCGGAGGAATACGGCGCGCGGGTCTACCTTCACGACAGGATGGGGTACGCAGACCCCGCCAGGGAGTTCGCACTGGCCAAGGCCACAAGCGACTGGATCCTGATACTTGACGCCGACGAGTTGATCCCGCGTCGCCTGGCGGGGCGTCTGCTCGACATCGCAACGGCCGGCGAGGCAGACGTCGTGTCGATAGCCAGGTTGAACTATTTGCTTGGAAAGCCGTTCGTGGGGACAGGCTGGGGCCCTACTCAGGACCATCACGAGCGGTACTTCAAACGAGGGTGGGTCGAGGCCCGGAGCAACATCCACTCGTTCCTGCAGGCACGGGAGGGGGCGCGAATCGTCCGACTCCCTGCCGAGGAAGGCCTGGCTATGGTCCACTTCAGCTACCTGGATACCTCCCATTTCCTTGAGAGGCTCAACCGATATACGTCGATCGAGGCCCAGGAAGCTCTTGAGCGAGGCGAACGCTCGACGATTCCAAGAGCTGTCCGAAGGGGGGCTCGCGAGTGGTGGCAGCGGTATGTTGCGGGTCGTGGGTACCGCGACGGATGGCGCGGCTTCTATCTCAGCGCGTTCATGGTTCTGTACCGCATCGCCGTTCAGGTCAAGCTCAAGGAGTTGGCCGATCTTGGTGGGCGGGCCACTATCCAGGCTGGCTACCACCGGGAAGCCGAGCGCATCCTGGCCGAGTATGGAGAACCACCCGATCGTGGTGAATGAACCGCCCTTGGTTTGATGGAGACCGCCGACGCGACACTCCCGCGAGGTGCCCGGACGCGACCGGGGAGGCGGCGCGGTCAGGCCTCGGAGCGACGCTTCATCGCCGGGGTGGAGGCCCGCAGTCTTGATCGCAGCCGAGCCCGGAGGGATCTATCGAACACTCGGGCTGAGCGGGGGTGGGGCGGCAAGACGTTCGATGGCTCCCTGTTGGCGCCCTTCTGAATGAACGCAATGTTGTGGTAGAGCGTGAGCGATTGGACCCAGACGTCGGAGTAGCTTGGCTCGTATCCGACCACATCAAACTCCGCATAGTTCAAACCATCCGCGAGTCCCTTTAGCAGGGCCATCGTGGTGCCTGGGGGAGTGAATGGGTTTGCATATGTCGCCCAGTACGACGTCTGAACGTCCTCGATCACGTATACACCCTTGTCGACAACATGTGGGAAGAGAGTCTGGAAGCTCTTGATCACATGAGCGCACAGGTGGCTGCCGTCGTCGATCACAATATCAAAGGGTCCGCGCTCCGCCGCTAGAGCCTCGAGGTAGCGCTCGTCACCTTGGTCTCCCTGAACAATGGTGATCCGCTCTTCGGCGAGCGACGACTTGTCGTAGATGTCGAGTCCGAAGATCTGCCCTTGCGGGAAGTACTCTTTCCACATACGCAACGACTCTCCTCCCTGGTCGGGGGCTTCGTACCCACCGACGCCGATCTCGAGGAGTCGCACCGGACGATCGCGGAATCGTCCGAGATGCAGTTCGTAGGCGTCTGTGTAGGAGTGGGCGCCGGCCTTGTCGGTGCCGTGTGCCAGCGCGAGATCATTTAGGGACCGCGCCACGTCACACCCCCGTCTTGGCGGTAGAAAGCGGTAACCAAATCTTCGAGCAGCCCATTATTGCTGGGGAGTATATATGGCGAGGTTGACTTCCGGCTGGACTGCCAAAGCCCGATAATCAACTCGGATAACCGCAACGTCAACGGCCCACGAGGCGATGGCCGCAGCCTGGAGGGCCGCGTCGCTCCATGAGTGCGGGCTCACGCCCATCGATCTCCTGCATGGGCGACGGGCCGTCTGGCCGGTCAACAGCATGTCGGGCATGCGATTTCACGATCGCTTCAAGATGCTAGTCATCCACTCGCGCATACCGTGGTCGTACAGCACCTCGGCGAGGAAGCGCTGGCCCTCCACGGTCAGGTGCACGCCGTCGGCCCGCGTGAGCGGGCGACCAGCCGCATCGTGCGCCTGATCGATGAGCGCGAACGGCACCTCGCCGCCGGAGAGATGCCGGCGTATCAGGGCATTGGCCTTGCGCACGATCCTGCGGGTCCAGTACGAGTACTCGACGGGCAGCGGACCCACAGCGAAGAGCGGCAGGCCGCACTCCCGGCACGCCTTTTCGAATTCGTCGAAACGGCGCAGCTCTTCTGCGATGGCCCAGTTGTCCAGACCCACGAGCGCACCCAGGGCGAGGTTAAGGTTGCGCACCCGAAAGCCAAAGATGCGCGGGCCCCGGGGCGGGCGGTCCTGGGAATCGGGGGAGTCGCCGTAGGCGTCGGGCCCGCGCAGCTTGTCCCGTCCACGACCGCTTCTGGGCTGCAACGACAACGCGGCACTGCTCGGATGCTCCCTTGACAAGAGCGCCGGATTCAGGACGCTGTGGGGATTCGCACCGACGGTGGTCAGGTGCCGGACGAGGCGGCCAGGGACGACCATGTTTGCCGCCCGAATGTGCACCAGCACGCCGTCCATCGGAGGTCCCGCCAGAAGCCGGTCCAGCCGAGTGCGCAGGTCCAACTCGAAGTCCCGGACTATGTAGGGGCGCAGCCGAATGCCGGGATCGGCCTCCAGCATACCGGCGAGCTGCCTCTGATAGAGCGCGTTGAGCGGAATGCGGTGCTGGTGCGACGAGCAGCCGCCGACGATCCCGAGATGGAACTCTGGCAGGGACTCACTCATAGGTCACCTTGCGTCAGGGAGAAGCTGGTGCTGAGCCAGTGAGCGGCCCGGTAGGCCGCGGTGGTGCGGCGCGCCAAGACGAGGGAGATCCGGACGGGCGGGCGTTTCGGACTCGCCAGCGGTCGGGAGGTCGGCGGTCGAAGGTTCGCCTTTCGCCAGGCTACCGCCCTCTCCCAGTCGAACGGCCGTCGGTGCTTATTGCAGGCAATGGTAAGGATTCCGAACTCCAGCTACGCAACCAACTCCGCCTCCTGCACCGCCAGGAAAAGACGGGCGCTAGCGGGGCTATTATCGGCCGACCGCGGCCAGGCTGCCGGGGCGGACTCGGCTCGGCCACGGGCGAATGGCAGTTCGTGCCGAGGCAGAGGCAGCTTGCGGCCGTCCCCGCCGACGCTCAACTCATGACGCCGCGCCACGTGGCAGGTCACTTCTCATGGCTTCTCTTTCTCGGACGGCTCCTGGTTCTCGGACGGCTGCTAGCCGCCGGTTCGTGTGCCCGGAGCAGCGCCCGAGCTGAGTTACCGGCGATTATAGGAGGGTGGGTCACCTGCTGGCAGGCTCCTCGCCGTGCCAGCCCGATCAGTGACACGCGAGGCACGCGAGAACGGCGCGAGAAGGAAAAGATAGCTCGACAAACGCGTGGGCGAGAAAGGGCCGTGACCCCTGCCCCGACGGCGCCGACCGCGTATTTCGCTGAATTGGCTACTCCAGTTTCTCGGAATTGGCCACGCTGGATCGGGGTTTGGCCACCCTCCTCAGAGGCCGCGCTAGCGGCTGACGCGGGGCGTCAACTCACCCCCAGAGCTCGGTCGGATCTAGCCGTGGGGGCCCAAGCCCGTCGCCGTATACTCCTCGAATGAGTAAGACCGCATTGATCACCGGTATCACTGGCCAGGATGGCTCGTATCTTGCGGAGTTTCTGCTCGACAAAGGCTATCGCGTCGTGGGCATGACCCGCCGGTCCAGCACCGACTCGATGGAGCGAATCGCGCACCTCGAGGACCGGATCGAGCTCCTTCAGGGCGACCTGCTGGACCAGGCCTCGCTCATGGCGGCGATGCAGACGGTCAGGCCGACCGAGATCTACAACCTGGGCGCCATGAGCTTCGTGCCCACGTCCTGGAATCAGCCTGTGCTGACCGGCGAGTTCACAGGATTGGGTGTGACCCGGATGCTCGAAGCGATCCGACAGGTCGACACGTCGATCAAGTTCTACCAGGCCTCGTCGAGTGAGATGTTCGGCAAGGTACGTGAGGTTCCTCAGAACGAACTTACGCCATTTCACCCGCGCAGTCCCTACGGCGTCGCCAAAGCGTACGGCCACTTCCTGACCGTCAACTATCGGGAGAGTTACGGCATCTTTGCCGTATCAGGCATCCTCTTCAACCATGAGTCGCCCCGTCGGGGCCTCGAGTTCGTGACGCGCAAGGTCTCGGACGGCGTGGCCCGCATCTCGCTCGGGATGGCTAATAGGCTTCGGATGGGAAACCTGGATGCGCGGCGGGACTGGGGCTTCGCTGGAGACTACGTGCGGGCGATGTGGGCGATGCTGCAGCAGCCGATCCCGTGCGACTACGTGGTCGCCACCGGAATCGACCATTCCGTCCGAGACCTGTGCCGCATAGCCTTCGAGCGAGTCGGACTCGACTATGAGAAATACGTCGTCGTCGACAAACAACTGTACCGCCCGGCGGAAGTCGACCACCTGCTAGGCGACGCTACCAAGGCTCGCCAGGAGCTTGGATGGGAGCCGACCGTGAGCTTCGAGGAGCTCGTGGGCGTGATGGTCGATTCGGACATCGAACGGCTCCGTAGGAACCCCGTGCGAAGCGCGGACGTTACGCTCGCGAGCGCACACGCCTGAACGGAAGAGCCATGCGTGTCTATGTCACTGGCGCCGCTGGCTTCGTAGGTGGCTGGCTCCAGTCCGAGCTTCGCGAGCATGGCCACTCCGTGTTTCCGGCACCTGGCCCGGATGAGCTGGACATCACCGATCGCGAGGGCCTCGCGCGGTGGTTTGACCGACCGAGCGGTCCGCCGGAAGCGATCGTCCACCTCGCCGGCATGGCATTTGCGCCAGACGCGAGGACGGACCCAGCGGAGGCCTTTCGAGTCAACGTTGGCGGGACGGTCTCCCTGTTCGAAGCATTGCGCCTCGTCGGGATCAAGCCAGCGGTCCTGGTGACAGGTTCCGCCGAGGTGTACGGCCCACCCCGCTCACAGGACCTGCCCCTCAGCGAGAACGCGCCGCTTGCTCCGAATCACCCTTACGCGATGTCCAAGATCGCGCAGGAGGCCGTCGCCTTCGAGGCTTCGGGGCGATACGGGTTCGGAGTCGTCGTCACCCGCTCCTTCAACCATGCGGGACCCGGCCAGCGACCAGTGTTCGTCGTCCCGGCAATGGCCCGGCGTGTAGTTGCTTTGCAGCGGGGCGAGACGAAGTGCATTCCAACTGGGAACGTCGACGTCCGTCGCGACCTAACAGACGTTCGTGACGTGGTTCGTGCCTACCGCCTCTTGTTGGAGAGGACCGCGGCTCAGTCCACGCCATCCTCATGCGTGGTGAACGTTGCCTCGGGGCAGGCTGTCAGCATTCGCTCTATCGTCGAGCAGCTGTGTAAGCTGGCGAGCGTGCCACCCCTCATAGAGGTGGATGACACCCTGGTCCGCTCCGACGACCCAGTCGAAATCTGTGCCGACGTCAGCCTTCTGACCCGGCTCACCGGCTGGCAACCTGAGATCCCCCTCAGCAGGACGCTAGCCGATGTCCTGGCTGAGGCCGCAAGAGCTACCTGATCTGGCTCGTTTCCATCGAGGCGACCCAAACACCCAACTGATCGCGCCTGAGATAAGAGCGTCGCTGGCGGTCCCCCACGCTAGTGGTCGGTTCAATTGCCCGGGCACAGCCCAACCGAGCGCGGATATCATTGGGACGTGACGCAACTGACTGCTCCGCGGTTTGGAATCGACGCTCGTTGGTTGACGGAGGGCCCTCCCAGCGGACGGAACTATGTCCGGCATCTCCTCGCTGAGTTAGGGGCAGGCCCAAACCCCGCCGACTACGTAGCCTTCGTCAGGGGATGTGCTTGCCTTGAGTCAGAGGCGCCTGACCCGATCCGAGCGGTATCCTTGCCATCGATGCCTGCCGTCTTGTTCAACTCGATCGGCATCGCAGCGCGGCTTCCGGCGTCCGTTCGCTCAGTCGCGTACCAGAACTTCACGCCTCCTCTGTCGCGAGTCGGATCCGTAACGATCGTCCACGATCTCATCTTTCTAACGCACCCCGAGTATTTCGGGCAGGCGGAACGGCTGTACTTGTCGATGATTGGCTGGCTGCTGCCGCGGGCGACCGTCGTCGCCGCCATTTCCAACCACGTTCGTGATGAAGTGCTGGACCGCTGGCCTAGCCGCGATCCTGCCTCCGTCGTGGTCGCGCCCAACGGTATCGACGAGCGACTCCTGAGAGCAGCTGGCAGCCCGAGCAACCAAGATGCGGAACGACTAACGCTCGATCGCCTCGGGGTGTCGCGGCCGTATGTGCTATACGTGGGGCGTCTCAATGTGCGAAAGAACCTCGCTAGGCTGATCAGTGCATTCGCGGCCGCGCGACTGCCCGATCACCAACTAGTGCTAGTTGGTTCCCCGGACGCAAGGAGTAATGATCTCGCTGCCCATGCGGAACGTCTCGGCATAGCTGATCGCGTCCGATTCACGGGATGGGTTGCGGATGTCGAGCTGCCCGCCCTGTTGCGCCATGCCAACACGTTTGCTTATGTGTCCCTGGAAGAGGGGTTCGGAGTTCCTCCGCTCGAGGCCATGGCGTTCGGTATCCCCGTCGTGTGCTCCGACATACCTGCCCTCCGCGAAACCGCTGAGGGCGGTGGCGCGCTCTTCGCTCGAGCTCATGAGGTAGACAGCATCGCGGAATGCCTGACCCGCGCGGTCACTGACGAAGCGCTGCGCGAGAGCGCGAGGCGGCTAGGCCCGGCTCATGTACGACAGTTCCGGTGGCGGGCC
>Ga0182027_10011418_pt1 | contig 12551 bp, 7 predicted proteins | sample 712E1DmetaG_FD_121300 | JGI IMG/M metagenome (GOLD analysis project Ga0182027, IMG submission 121300) | Permafrost microbial communities from Stordalen Mire, Sweden - 712E1D metaG (Illumina Assembly) | ecosystem: Environmental > Terrestrial > Soil > Wetlands > Permafrost | place: Sweden...
TTGTAAAATATTTTATAGAAAGTGTATGAAGGGAATCATTTAAACAATTTAAGATTTTTTCACTATAATTTAATACTAATTCTCTTTCAAAAAACTTAACAGGATCAATATTTGAACTATTATTGATATAATTTCGCAAAAAGGCTTGTAAAGAGAATCTTGAATAACTGGAATTTGAAGAAAGTATTTCTGCAAGATATTCTTCAAAACCGAACTTTTTACAAATATCATTGAAGAAAGAAATTATTATGAATAACCCTGGTGAACTATTTTGTTCAAATTGAATAGACTCCATATTTTTCTTATCGGAATAATCTAAAAGATATTTAAATATTGGCTGAATTACCTTCTTATCAGGGATTGAATAAAAAATTCTTTTAAGAAAAGTAGCAAATAAATAATTTTCATACTTTAATAAAATTTTATCCCTTTCATTATTACCAGATGTAATAAAACTATCTACCTCTTTTTGAGAAATATTATTTAAAGATAATTTAAAAGTAAAATAATGATAGAAGAAATCTGTATGGGCAATTCTTTTCTCTTTTTCTAATTTTTCAAGGTCTAATTCTTGACGACTCATTAAATGTTCACGGAAATGAATAGTTTCAAATAAAAAAAGAATTAAATACTTTTTCAGCTCATTTACGTTTATTAAAAGAGGATTATTAAAAATAAAATCTTTCAATACATGTACATTCTCATCATCAACAATAATACCTGTTGACTTAGCTTGATTAAAGGTTAAACTATCATGATTCAAATAAATCCAATCATAGATATTAAGATCAAAAATTCTAAATGACTCTATTGCAATAAAATCAATTATGTTAATATCCGATCTGATGGCTGAAAATCTTATTTCAAATGAATTAAAAAATCTGTATATGTGTCTTAAATTAGTGAAATATTGTTTTAAACCAGATTCCCAAAGCCTACCTAACTCCTTTATATCATAAACAATATCTAACTCTGCTGTTATCTTGTTTATATTATCAAAAAATATTTTTTCAAAAAATTCAGGATATATTTTAGGAATTGTATAATCTAACTGAATTATCTTCTCTAAAAACATATTTCCATCAATATGATACTCAGAATGTAATGATTCGCATACAACAGATTTGTCATAAGCTAAAAAGAAAAAAGTGTTTATAAAATTGGCATTTAATTTTATCAATCTAAAAATATGAGCAACTTCTTCAGGTATAAGTCTATCAATATCATCAATAATTACAAAAACTTTAATTTTTGAATGAGATAATGTATCATCGATTTTCTCTTTCAAATCTTCAATTGTAAGTTCTTTACTTAATCTTTTGGATATTTTATTTATTATATTAGAACTACTACTAATAATACCTTTTGTTATCAACTCAGGATTTAACTTATTTGCTACTCCAATAAGTTCAGAAATAAATAAGATGTCATTACAAATATTTTTAAGTTCAGGATTGTTTGTTCGTAATCTTACACCTAATTGAGTTAAAAAGGATTTCTGTAAATCTGCCTGACCAGTAAATAACCAAGGATTAAACGGGAATATTAAATTAAGAGTGGATTCTTCATTTAACTGTATTTTAATTTCAGATTTTACAAATTCCAATAAAGAGGACTTGCCACAACCCCATTCACCATTTAACCCAATAACAATACTATCCTGACCATTCTTAAAAGACTTTAACAAACCTTTAACAATATCTTTAGCAAAATCATAACGTTCTAATAAATCAGCAGATTTATCTTTAACCGGGCTATCTGTTTGCATATATTAAAATTTTAGAAAAACCTGTATCTTATTTTTTTCAAATAACTCATTTAAATAATTTGTAGCACCTTCATCTTTTATAGGTTTGGATGCCTGTAAGTATTTGGCTGCCCAGTAAGGGCCACCAAATTCTGAAAGTGCTTGGATGTTGAAAGGTTTGCAATATTCGATGTTGGTTAAGATAAAAGAGAATTTGTAATTCTGGCTGTTTGGCCAAGGCCGAATGTTTGTTGATTCACCGATTATACCTCTTGCTCCAATATAACTGAATCCTTTTACTTTAATCGCAAGATAAATCTGATCTTCTTTCGCCGGAGATAATTGGGTGAAGCCAGCTACTTCTTTTTCGATACAGAGATAATAATTTTCGAGGTTTTCGCCACAGTGAAGGATTCTGGGATTCATAATTGATTTATTTTGTTTTTTGATTGGGTTACTTTGTTATACAATTGATTATATTGATAAATTGAATTTTATTTTCTCTTGAAAAATATCCATTAACAATACTATTGCTTGAATAAACACGAATACCGGTTATTGTTTTTGTTTTGAGTTTTTTAAGCTGATTATATTTGCCAAAAGCACCTCCAAAGTACAAAGTAGCAACCCCCTTACAACTTGAAGATTGGTTTCTTAATTCAAGACGACTATCATCATCGAAAAGTATATAAATATCATCATCTTCAAAAATACAACCTATTGTACCAATTGACTTCAAAGATAATATTAAACCATTATTATCATGTAACATAGAAATTTCTAACCCCGTTCTACCTCCATCTGAAGAAACGATAATATCATCATTATTTGAATGATAGGAATTACCAGACATTTTATCATTAACCTTATGAACCCATTTATCACAATCGGTTGATTTTGGATCATATGTAATATCTTTTTCTTCTTCTTCGGCTTTTTTAATAGCAGAATTGATTGAATCCTGGATTCTTGTTTGTTCTTCTACTGCATCAATAGAATCTTTGATTCTTTGAGCAGGCATTGCTGCAATGATAGAATCCTGCTTTGCTTTTTCAATAGCAGCCTCTTTTGCTTGTTTTCCGGAATTACAAGAAACAAATACTATTAAAATAAAGATAATAGTAATGATTGATGTTCTTTTCATTTATTTGTATTTAATAAATTAAAATCAAATAATTACACATACTCCAACTGTTTATCAAAAGCCTGTTGAATCAATTCCAATACATCATCTAATTCATTCGGATCGGAGATTCCTATTTCAACATCACCGTTGCCCCATCTACCTAAACCAGAAGTATCTTTACATAGACCTTTAGGATCAATGATGTCGGGGAAATCCATATTTAAAGATAGTCGTAATCGTGCTTTCTGAGGTACAATATCAACAAAGTTCGTAGATGATTTAAAGGCTATGTATAGCTTTTTATACTCTTCTTTTACTGATGAATCAATGTTTAATATTCTTTTCTTTAAGGAGTAATATAGTTCTAACATATCCCCTTTTAAATGCTCATAATTTTCAATATCATATTCAATTGTTTCTTTTTCTTCAGGTATATATTTATCAAGTACTTCCTGTGGTAGATTAGGATAATACCAGATTTGACGGGCTTTATCTGCTAATTCTCTGGCACGGATTTGAATATTTTCTTCATTCCAAATATCAACTTTGCGCATAAATTCATTCAAACGAAGTGGGGAATCATTAAAACCACCCTGAATTGTTTTCTTTTGGCTAAATGGTCTATCACTGAGTTCAGTATTATATCCTGTAATTGTAAGATTTCCTAATGTATGAAGATATTGTTCCTGTATTTCTTTCCAATTAACACCAAGCATTTGTTGCCATTCATTGCATAAATCTTTATTCTGAGGTAAAATATGCTCGATTGTATAATCTTCAATATTTGCATGCTCTTTTCTTTTGAAATTCTCTAATTTACTAAGCATATAGTTTCTGTTTCTGAAATTATACAAATCTTTTGAAACTATTTCCTTTTCAAATTCAGCATCGGAAGGCAAACGTTTATAACTGTCCATCAATTGAAATGCTGCCTGTACACCTTCGAGATATTCTTCTTTTTGAATCGATTTATAAAGTATTGCGAAGGTTTTATTAAGACTGTTTGTCGGAATGCCACAAATTGCTCTACGAAATATATAATTTTCAACCAAACTAATAATTTCAGAGAAATAATCTTTTGAAACTATCCCTGATATATAATCATCATATACAGGCAATAAAAACGGATAACTAACATCCACTTTTAATTTGCTGATATTTTTGAAACCTTTAAGTAATTCTTCGATAGGTTCTTTATGCAACACCATATTTACATAATATCCTGAAAACTTATATATATCCTTAACTACATCAGTAATATTACCCGGTGCTTTAGGGCTTAGAATATAATTTTTAAATTCTTCGTAAACTTTGCCTATTACCGGGATAGAACCTGTTTTAACAGATAAGTAATCCCGCATAAACCAATCAAATGAAGCAGTATATTCGCTTCCATAGCTTTGCTCCATTGGATACCAATATTTTTCATAAAGTTCTGTTTGCAAAACTATTTCCTGTCCCATTAAAATGTAGTTACGAATAAGGTCGGCTTGTGAAAGGTCAAGACCCGTGCTATTTAAACTTTCAAAAATGAGTTGGGGATTGTCTTTTTCCTTTTCCAATGCTACATCTACAACAAACAAACGTAAAATGCCATTGTATATATTTACTGCATTATGGATATTGATTTGATCTTTTAAAAAATTAAAATTTTCTACAATACGATGTGAATACTCACCAACAGGTTTAACACCTTTAATGATGTTCATTAGGGTTTCTTTATCCCTGCGAGTTAGCAATAGCTTATAACGGAGGTCAGTATCTTCTTCAGCATTGAGTAAATAATAATTTTGAAGTTTAGTATAAGTAGTATCCATTTCAATTTTACTATCACGTACAAACTCGGCTAATGCAGCAATTAACAAGGAAATGGTTGTAAGTCTTTGCTGACCATCGATGACCAATAATTTGGGAACATCTGATACAGTATGAATACTCTCCTGAAAATATACAACAGACCCAATAAAATGACCAGGAACAGAAGGGTCTTTACTGATTCGTAAAATATCATCGAGAAGTTTTTTGCAATGGACTGTTTGCCAACTGTAAGTTCGTTGATATATTGGTATCACAAATTGCTTGGGGCCTTTTATTACAGTTAGAAAATTAGCTGCTGATGCTTTCATATTATATTTTATTACACATCGATTGATTCACAATTGTTAACCCATTGCAAGTAAAAAAACTTTAATTATCTTTTATACCAACAATTATCACTTCTATCAAATACCATATTAAATGTTTGTTTTAATTTTCTATTTATAGAAGGTTTAAGTTTCCTATCACCATTTTTATTGTGTATAACTAAAGGTGATTTTACACTTTCAAGACTATCAATTAAGTCTTTAGAATCAAAGTAACCATCCTTTTTAAGTAAACCAGTTAAAATGACAACTACATCATTTTCTGTTAAATTTGCAACAATTCCTTTCATAATTATTTATTTAAATTTTATATTCATTTTACTTTTACTTGCCCATTCATTAACATTGGAAGTAGCCAATCACGGAGATCAGAAAGGGTTTTATTTTCAACCTGATTATTTGCATACATTTTTATTGTAGAACCTAATTTTTTACCAAAAAGTTCAGCAACATCTTCGTTAAAAGCTATCTTATATTTCATCATTACTGAAGGATTCACTCTTTTATGGCTATTTGATGTTCCTGTAGCTGAATTAGTACAACTTGTTATAAATGAAGCATCACGAGCAATCATATACATATAATTCTTCATTTCAATACTGTTTGTACGCCAAACAACAAATTCAGTAGAACATATCAAATCATTTTCTTCAGTAGAATAAACCACACGATTAAACCAAGGGTTAAGTTTGGAAACTAATACATCTGATTTAGAAACAATAAATTTGTTGCTCTTTATATCTACACCTTTTTCTATACCATAAGTACCAGATTCATCAAATGTAGGAATACTATAATGTTTAAACTCTTTATCTGGAAAAGCCATGGGATATACAGATTCATTTGAGACATCAGTTATATCAGCGAGAATTTTCACATTCCAACCTTTCGGTATCTCCCTTTTTAATTCCTCATTCCAAACCATTTTACCACCACTGGTTTTATAAGGATCACCTTCGGAATTTGGAAAATCGAACTGTACAAACCAATAGTCATATAAGGTTTTTGCCATTGATTCTAACACGCAGTTTATACGGTTGTTGAGTTCAATTTTATCAATTAAAAGGGATAATGTGTCGACCAATAAATCTTGTTGATTCTCATTTGGCAGTGATATTGGACAGTTGGCGAATGTTTGTGCATTTATATTTCCTCGTGTACTACCTACTGATAAGTTTTTAACCCATGATTTATATTCTTTGGATAATGTATAGAATTTAAGATATTTTGGATTTACCTTTTTTTTATCTAAAGTATATTTTATTAAAAACCCTGCATAAGCTAATTCCCCATTTTTTGCTTCATGATAATATGTTCTCCCTGTCGAATTGCCAGTTCTTGCAAAAACAATATCACCTTCTTTTAACAAATATTTCTCTATATCATCTGAAGTAACACTTTTCTTATCATTATCTAATAACACACCATCATCAGAAATGTCGGTTATTCTAAGATACCTTGTTTTCTCAACATGATAATCTTCAGCAGAAGCTGGAATACCATACTTACCCCATTCATTATCAACACATAAATTTTTTAATAAAACAACATCATTGCTCATATTTCAATCCTCCCATCTGTTTTATTATTTTTTCTTCCAATATTTTTGATTCAGAGAAAAGTGAAACGAGATTGGAATTAAAGGAACTCATTTTAACGGTAAACTCTTGGGAAGATATATCAGAATATTCGATTTTTATTTCAAAATATTGACCTGCGCTCAAAGAGTAGTTTTTGGCTTTGATCTGATCATAAGTAACAACTACCGTAAAATCTTCTTTAGGTTGATGATTATTAAATGTATTGATTATCAACTGTTCTTCTTCCTGTGATAATAATGTCTTTTGATTTTTACCTTCCTTAATAGTTGTACCCAATTTAGATGCATCCATTAAAACAATATCACCTTTTGTATTTGTTTTATCAATAATCAAAACTGAAACATTTGTACCCGTTGTTGCAAAAATATTACTTGGCATAGAAACAACACCACGCAACATTTTTTCATCAATGAGTTTTTCACGTATTTTCTTCTCAATACCACTTTGAGCTGTTAAAAAACCAGTTGGGACAACAATGGCAGCTTTGCCTTCATCTGCTAATGAATATATGATATGCTGAATAAACAGGAGATAAATTGACATTTTATCTTTATCTTTAATCGGAATATTTGGGATGCCAGCAAAGAATCGTTCATTATTTTGTTTTGAACCGAGATCAGCATGGAAATCACTAAAATCAAGTTTAAATGGCGGATTAGAAACAATGTAATCGAAAGTCATTATTTTTTTATCGGCAGTTTTATGAAATGGCAATAAAAGGGTATTTCCCTGAATAATATTCTGAATTGAATGAACCAGATTATTCAATATCAGATTCAATCTTAGCATACTCGATGATTTTTGTGAAATATCCTGAGAGTAGATGGTACAACGGTCTTCACCAATGGCATGAGCCAGATTCATGAGCAGTGTACCTGAACCGGCAGCAGGATCATAGCAGGTTACATTACTTACCGGACTTACAACCAGGATAGAAGCCATTATTTTTGATACTGCATGAGGTGTGTAGTATTCGGCATATTTACCACCTCCATCTTTATTATAATCCTTGATGAGATATTCAAAAATAGTAGAGAAAAAATCGAATTTCTGGCTAAAAATCTTCTCAAAGCTGAAATTAACCAATTGATTTATGAGTGCTTTGCAAAAATCATCACGTTGGGAACTGTCGGTAATAAACTGGCTTACCTCATCGAATAATGTAATTTTAGCACCTGTTCCAGTTTTTACAGAGAATATTTCATTATTAAAGATGGCAATATCACGTAAGGTATCATCAAAGAACTTGGCAAATTCTTCCCTGTCCTGTTTATTATACAAATTGGATAAGAAATGTTCCCGTTTAAGTTTGGCACTGTCAGGATTCATTTTCAATAACAACATTTCATACTCACTATCGGAATATGTTGCTATCAGTTCTTCCCAATTTTCAGCATCTTTTAATTTAGGGTCAATCTGTTTTACTTCGTATCCAAACTTATCATTCATAAATTTGTACAAAAACAACTGTGTAATGATTTTAAATTCATTACCATCATTACCCAAACCATAGGAAGCACAAACTCCCTTCAGGTTATCAATCAATTTCTTTGTTTGTTCTGAAAAATCCTGTACTACCATGCTTCTACTCCTTGAAATTCGTTAATATATTCTTTTACCACACAACTATTTATGTATTTAGCTGATTCGGTTTCTAATTTAATATTTGATTTCTCGAAACTGTTTATTACCATTTGAATCATCAATTGTTCAAAATAACTTTCATTGTTAAGCAATTTTGTATTTATCATTACCTTTTCATCGGCTTGTTTCTTTATATCAAGTAATGTTTCACATATTTCAATTTCCCGTTTGCTGATAGTACCTTTTTCAAGGATTCGTTTATGAATACGGGCATATTTAGCATCGTTCTCATATTTTGCCTTTAACAGGTTATTCTTGCGGTTTAGTTCTGTTACTTTATCGAATATCATTTGTAATGAACCTATATTGTTTTTCATTTCTTCCTGTGTAATTTCATCCAGATTTTTCTTGTTGAATAATCTCATCAACTCATCATACAGGGAAACAAATTCCGGATCTTTATGATCAAAATTATCCCGTAGTGTTTCACGGGTTTTACGAAGCATATCTTTAAGCTGGTCGGCAATAATCAATTCAGCTTCGGATACCTTACGGAACATGAAAAGCACATTTTCAAGGGCTTCATTCAGAAGATTTGTAGTATCGATATTATTCTGAACCGATAATTTAAGATTAAGTAAATCCAAATGCCTGGAAGTTTCATTATACAACTCATTCAGTTTTTTAAAATCAATCTTTTCAAGCAATTCATGATGCCCTAACATACGGATGATGTTGTATAAATCTTTGGCTTTTTCGAGTGCTTTTTTAATTTCAAGTATTTGTTCCCTGTTATCAATCAGACTAATCTGTTGTGAAAATATCTCGGCATTTAATAAATCGTAGTGGAATAGTTTTTCTTTTATTTCCCTGATCTCTTCTTCAATCTCTTCTACGGTTTTAAAGAGGTTTGAATAGTTTTCCATTTCATCACCCAATTCAAGTTGCAACTCCTCAAAATATGCCCTATTTGTTGCATCAAATTCTTTTCGGATGTCGGCAAAATCAACTACAAAGCCATACCTGAAATCTTTATATGGACGGTTTACACGGGTAAGGGTCTGGAGTAAATTATGGTCCTTAATAAGCCTACCGATATATAGTTTTTTTAACCGTTTGGCATCAAAACCTGTAAGCAGCATATTATATACAAACAGAAAATCAATCTTTCCTTCCTTAAAATCTTCAACATCCTGTTTACGGTCGAACTTGGTTCCAATATCATGCAGTATTAAGGATGAATTTAGGTTCTTTTTATGTTTTTGCTGGTATGTGACATATTCAATTTTAGGTTCAGCAGCTAATGGATAATTTGTATTTGGCTCACCAATAATTTGTTCGGGATTATATTTATTGATAAAGATTTCATACATTTTTTTAGCCTGATCTGAACTATCGCAAACAACCATTCCACCAATAGTGTTGTCGCCAAACCTGATCTTACTTTTGATAAAATCGAGTACAATGTAATCGAGCATTGGTTCAACAAACTTTTCGTGTGAGAATATCAGCCGTTTTTCAACATCACCTTTTAGAATTTCAACCTCTTTTAAAACTGATTCTAACTGAATTTTATAATTTGATTCAATACCTTCCCTAATCAATTTTAAGGTGTATCCATCAGCAATAGAGGCATTGTAATAGTATTTGTGGATGTAATCGCCAAAAGTATCCTTTGACTTTCTTTCTTTACCAATCAGGGGTGTTCCTGTTAAAGCAATCATAATGGCCTTACGATCAGATTCGATCAGATTAGCCAAATAATTACCTGTGGGATTATAACTTCGATGTGCTTCATCCAGGAAATATATTCGTTGGGTATTGATGTTATATTCCTTCAGATTTACCGGACTTGGATCATTTTCAAACTTTTGAATATTGACAACTGTTATTTCCCTTTTGCCTGAAAGATTTGTAATAGCAGAATGTGATTTAAAATCCTTAATCAGATCCTCTTTAGAATTAACTGTATGTACTTTAAGACCACGGGTAGAAAATTCACCCATTGCCTGAATCATCAAATCAATACGATCAACAATAAAATAAAACTTGGGTACAATGCCTTTTTTCTGATAATAATCGGTGAGATAATGAACATTATAGAAGGCAAGTGCTGTTTTACCACTTCCCTGAGTATGCCAGATGATGCCTTTACGAATATTATTGTTAAGGGTAGATTCAATCTTTTTTGTGGCAAACATCTGCGGATACCGCATAATGTGTTTTTCAATACCATTTTCCTTATTGACATAAGCTATGCTGTATTTCAATAAAAATGCTATTCTGTCTTTGCAGAACAATGAAGTTAATATACGGTTGGTAGGGTTGAAAACATTTTTATTGGTTAAAAATTCAGGTGCAGACTTGATTGATTGCAGGTTGTTGTCTTTTAATATGAAATTCTCTAAGGTGTCATTTTCAGGAATCAATATTTCAGACAGATTGAATTTCTCTTCTTCACGGAAACAGTTAAAATCAGCCTTTTGATAAGATATGGTAGAATAAAATGCACCCTGTATTGGAACAATTGATTCGGTATCGTATTCCATGTTGTTTGAGAAAACGAGTACCTGTGATATGTTTATGAATTTTCTGAACTTTTTATTTTTGAACCTTAAATTTATTCTATCCCTTTCTGCAAGGATTCCTTCCCTGTTGTTGGGTTTTTTAACTTCTATAAATGCCAGTGGCATGCCGTTAATCAACAGAGTTATATCAGGTCTAAATTCTTCCTCACCATTTATGCAGGGAAGTTCAGTTACTACATGGAAGGAGTTATTGTTTTTAAAGTTTTCAGGACTGCTAAAATCAATCAGTTTTATACCTGATGTTGCAGTAAGCATTTTATAGAAAACCTGTCCTAAATCTTCATTATCGAGTGCTAATGTAATGTCTTCAAGTAATCTTTTAATGTCAGCAGGTTCAATATCCTTATTTATACGTGTAATGCTATCTGAAAAAATATCAGTAAAAATATTGGTATTTATATCCCAATTTGCTTTTGATAATGATATATAGTTATAACCCAATTTACACAAGTGCAATATTGCAGGAATTTTAACACGGGTATTTTCGTTGTGTGCCATTTTTATCTGTCATTATGCAGAAGCATCTTAAAATTATTATTAAGAAGCGCAAAGCAATAATCAAAATTTATGAAATGTAAATTTAGGAAAAAGTAAGGAATAGGGAAAGAAGAAAAATAAATTAGGTTTTAAATAACCATGATGGTACATGCTATAATCAACCTTTATCTATAAATAGAATTACCTCTTGATAACAGATCATTTTGCTCTGAACTCAAAACAATGAACTCCTGAACATCAAATAAACCAACTTCTATTTTAGCTCTTTCCAATCTACTCAATAAATTATTCCTTGGATTCAATCTCGGATTGGTATAACTGTTTTTACACTTAATAGAACAGTACTTCGCAATTGACTTTTTATCTGAAATATCAGTACCACAAAACAAACATGTTCTTATTGGTGGAAGGGGACAATCTAACGGTATATCTAAAATGTTAATTTGTACCTTTTGGCTATTTTCAAGGCCGGTTAATTTGTCCCCTGTTTGGGATTGAAATTGGTTTAAAAAGTCGGTTAATTTGTCCCTTGTTTTATCATCAATTACTGAAAGCTGGTTCCATTTATTTTCGATTAAAATTCTGATTTCGGATTTAAGATTGGAGTTTGAATATTTGGAGAGTATTTTTTTAAACCTTTTTTGAACACGATAATATTTTTTTCTCTTCCTATCATATTCTTTATTTAGATTTCCGCCGGGATAATCTTTGCTGTTGGGCAAATTGCATTCACGGAAATTAGGATTGCTTCCTTTGGCAAATATCAGCCTTTCAGAAGGTGTTAGTTCATTTTCATCAATTGCATGGTCAACTAACTGGATGTTGTCCCACATAGATAAAAGAACCTTACCAAGAGCATCTATGTTTGTTTTATTCAATAAGTTGGCAATTACTTTAATATTGATTTCCTTATCCTCAAAAAATTTCATTTTAATTGCCTTGATCTCTATTCTGAGGATATTATCAGGGATGTTATATTGTTTGCCCTTTGCATACATCTTTATGATATAATCATTGTGAATGCACTCAATTCCAATAGAACCATTGATGTTGAATTTTTGAAATGATTTTCCTTTATGCTTCAGGATCATTTTAAACAAGTTACTGATGTTGCAATTAGCCAGGATATTTACTCCAAATTCAAGATTATTCAATACATTCTCAAAGGGGTTTATTTTGAAGTTATTCCAGTAGGCAATTATCACATTCAATAAGTCGGCAAAATAAAAGTCGTTGTAATTGTTTTGATGGAAAATGGAAAAA
>Ga0182027_10011419_pt1 | contig 12550 bp, 8 predicted proteins | sample 712E1DmetaG_FD_121300 | JGI IMG/M metagenome (GOLD analysis project Ga0182027, IMG submission 121300) | Permafrost microbial communities from Stordalen Mire, Sweden - 712E1D metaG (Illumina Assembly) | ecosystem: Environmental > Terrestrial > Soil > Wetlands > Permafrost | place: Sweden...
CTGCGCGAAAATCTGGGTATCCATGCTTTCATCGTATTGCTCCATCAAGGAGATTGCCAGACATATTACAGCGGCCCGACGGATTCAACGAAAGAAATCCCCGACCGCGCCCTTAAGAACATAATTTTCACCTTGGACGACGATGTCGACGTCGTGTGCGCCGCGCACGCCCATTGCTTTATAAACGCATTAGTTCCCAATAAAAACGGCGCAAAAATACTGGTCACGCAGGCCTTTGCCAAGGGCACCGCCTACGCAAAGATCGATTTGAAAATCGACACGCTGACTCGAGACGTCGTTTCAAAAACCGCACGGATCATAACCGCCTATGCCGACGCTGGGCCGGGACTTACGCCCGACTCGACCGTAACCGTAATGGTGCAAAACGCAAAAAAAATGGTGGCGCCAATAACCGACAGGCTTATTGGAACGGCTACGCACGCAATTTCAGCCAAACAAAACAGCGCCGGGGAATCGGCGCTGGGCGACCTGATCGCCGACGCCCAGCGATCGGTCATGTCGACCGACTTCGCGTTCATGAACCCCGGAGGCGTCCGGGCAAACCTGGATTCCGGGACCGTAACATGGGGCGAGCTTTACACAATTCAACCGTTCGGGAATTATTGCGTTTCAATGGGCCTGACCGGAAGGCAGATTTACGACGTTCTTAACGCGCAATGGGCCGATCCGTCCGACGTTAAAATGCTCCAGATATCGGGCCTGAGCTATACATGGGACAACGGCCGCCCGCCAAACGACCGGGTGATCGAAATACGCAAGAATGGCGTTTCAATCAATAAAAATGCAACCTATTCGGTCACGGTCAATAGTTTTCTTTCAACCGGAGGGGACAATTTTCCCGCCTTTAAAAACGGGACAAACAATAAAAACGGCCCTAATGACATCGACGCATTGGTAAACTATATCTCGAAATTACCGCAACCGTTTGCAAAAACCATTGATGGCAGGATAGTTCGCAGGAATTAAATGCCTTTTACAGAAGGCAAAAAACCGTTAAACAACACTTCCCCCCCCCTGTTTTTTTCCAGCAATAACGAATTTCTAAAGGAACGCTAACCGGCTTCTTATAATAACCGGGTATTTTATGGATAATCAAAAAAAGAAGTCGAAATGTCTTCAGAGGAAAAAACGTTTTAATAACAAAAGAAAGGGATTGCACAATGAAGAAAAGAGGGTTCGTTTTCGGATGCATCGTTGTTTTAATGTGCGGATGTCAATTTACTATCACCGCCGCTCCAATGGCGTACTCCATCATTAACCATTTTGCCGTTGGAGGCGAAGGCGGATGGGACTTTTGCGCGCTTGATGACGCCACCGGACGCCTTTTTATTTCGCATGAAACGCAGGTGCAAGTCGTGGATGTTTCAACGGGCAAGCAAATCGGGGCCATTTCCGACACAAAAGGCGTGCATGGCATCGCTTTTGCCCCGGAGGTAAACAAGGCGTATATAAGCAACGGTAAGGACACGTCGGTGTCGGTCATTGACCTGAAATCCCTCGTTTTAATCAAGAAAGTTCACGTTACGGGCACTGGCCCGGACGCCATCGTCTATGAGTCGTTCTCGCACAGCATGGTCGTCTTCAACGGCAAGAGCGATAACGCCACGGTCATCGACGTTAAAACCGACAAGGTCACGGCGACAATCGCCCTTGAGGGCAAGCCGGAATCCGCCGCATCCGATGGGGCAGGGCTTTTATACGATAATTACGAAGATAAAAACCAAGTGGCTGTTATTAATATGAAATCCATGAAGGTCGAAAAAAAATGGCCTGTTGCGCCCGGAGAAGCGCCAAGCGCCATGGCAATTGACAATCAGAATCATCGCCTCTTTATCGGGTGCGGCAATAAGATGATGGTGGTAATGGACGCAATTAACGGAAAGGTGATTACATCGCTTCCCATCGGCGACCATGTCGATGCCGCATGTTTTGATTCCTCAACCGGGTTGATTTTCTTTTCGAACGGCGAAGGAAACATAACCGTTATCGAATCGGAGAAAAAAGACGATTATGAAGTGGCGCAGACCGTCATGACACAAAAGGGAGCAAAAACAATCGCAATGAGCGCTAAAACACACCATCTCTATTTGCCTGCCGCGGAATATAATGCAGCACCCGCCCCCACGACCGAAAACCCAAAGCCAAAAGCGAAAGTCAAGCCGGGAACTTTTGTAATATTAGATGTTGCGCCGGCGGCAGGAAAATAGTTCAAACGACATATAAAATGAATTAGAGGGTTCAAAATTTTGGGCCCCTATCTTAAACAACTCTTTGTTTTTCGATTTAACCTGGTTGGCAATTTATTACTTTTCAACTTCTGCGGCCTCCGCAAGTCTTTTTCGCTGGCTCCTGACATTCTCAAGGCCCGCAACGGCTGCGGGACTGCCCAATTTTTCACCAACAGTGAAATATGTTTCGGCTTCTCCTAAAAATCCGCGCGAAAACGCGATTGTCCCGGCGAGGACTGTAAGCGGGGAAAAATCGGGGAACATTTCCAGGCCGCCCCGGGCAGTTTCAAGCGCGACCAGTTCATTGCCTATTTTTTGCTGCGTCGACACGATCCTGTAGAGCGTCCATTTTTTCGATTTGTCGAAATTATATGACCTGTCAAGATAATAGAGCGCCCGGTCAAGGTTACCGGTGGTTTCGTATAAATCGGCCAAGGCAAGCGCTACGTATGCTCCGTTTTTTCCGCCTGAAGGATACGACTCAAGCCAGCGTATGGCAAGGTCGGGATCATTCAAATCGCGATAAATTTCCCCAAGCGCAATGTACGGTTCCTCCATTTGGGGATAAGCGGTTGCCAGGTCCTCAAACGCGGTGATACTTTGCGCGATGGCGCCGCATTTGCGGTACGCGGTGGCAAGAAGCAGGCTGCCTTTTTGCTGGAGCGGATCGAGCTTGAGGCCCTCGCGCATCGTCACGATGCAGTTGCCCATATCGTTCAATGTGAAATAGACGACCGCGAGATTAAGGTATGCCTTGTAAAATTCCGGCGCGGCCTCAATACAAAGTTGATAGTACACGATTGAGCGGGGAAGGCTATCGAGCTGGAAATACGCGTTTGCCGCGTTATATGCGCAGAGCGCCGGGTTTTCCCCTGATAACGATGCTTTTTTGTAAAGGTTGATCGCTTCCGTCAGCTTTCCCGCGCCGTAGAGCTTGTTGGCATCGTCAAGCAACGAGGCTTTTGCGGTCATTACAAAAAACGCCATGAGGCATACAACAAAGTCGGTGCCGATTCGGAAAAGGTGCGCCATTATCCGTGATCCTTATTGTTCCAGTTTAAACTCGATTTCTTTACTAAAACGCATGTTCACCAGAACACCTTTGTTTTTGGCAGGCTTAAACCGCCAGGTCAAGAGCGTTTTTTTTACTTCCCGCGTAAATGATTGGTCGGGACTTTTCACGATATCGACGGTAGTCACTTTCCCGAGGTAATTGACGACGAATATTGCCTTGACCGTTCCCTCAATGTTCATTTCACGGGCTCGGTCCGGAAAGGGCACGGCAGGCGAATACATGGCGACCGCCGGCTCGTCGGTCTGCCCCTCGTCGAACACTTCCGCTCCAAGGTCTTGCGTGCCGAGGACAACGCCATTTCCGTTTTCAGGCCCGGACTGCGCGCCCAAGTCGGGCACGAACCGCATGTTCGATTGGCTTCCGCCGGTATTGCCCATGTGGCCGGTATTCGCTTTAACGATCCTTATATGCTGCAAAGGTTTGGGTTCTTCCTCATGTTTTTTCGGTATGGCCAAGGCAAGAGGCCTCTGCTGCACGGCAATCGGTTTCTGTTGCAAAGCGTCACCGAAAAAACCATGGAGAAACGCCACCAATGTGAATACGACAAAACTGGCGATAAGCGCGATGGAAAGACGAGCGATAATGCCAAATATTTTTAGTATCATAGGTATTAGTAATTTTCATGCAACCTCACCTCATCGCCTTCCTCTCTCCCCGCGGGAGAGAGGAAGAGGGGCCAAAGACCGGGGAGTTGGTGTGAGGTTAGAGTCTTAGTCTTTCCCCGCCGCAATGGATATTTTTTGCGCGCCGCCAAGCGAGCATTTGTCCATGACTTCCACGGTCCGGCCCGTCTGTGTTTCCCGGTCCGCTACGATCACCACCGACAAGTCCGGTTGCTTCTCGGATTCCTGTTCCACGAGTAATTTGATTTTGTCAAGGGTCACCTGCCGCCCATACACATGGCACGTTCCCTCGCGCGTGATCCCGATAAGCATGGCCTTCTGGCTCGACGGAGTTGCCGTTTGCGCCCTGGGTTTTGTCACATTGACGCCCGTTTCAACGTATAAATTCGCGGTTACCACGAAAAATATAAGCAGGATCATGATCGTGTCCACAAAGGGGGCCAGATTAATGTCCGGTTTTTCCTCATGATCGTAAACAAGATGATAACTTTGCTGCATTGCCATCTCCTTTCTTTCGACTGTTTCGCTGTGGCCGAGTCTTTTCCGTGTTTTTTGAATAAAAAGCCTGTTATCGTTTGCAATGGCGGCCAAAAACGCCGACTTGCTGGTTTTTATCTGGTCAAGAAAAAATAACGCTACTACGGCGACAGCAAGCCCGGTAAGCGTGGCTTTGAGCGCCATGCTGATGCCGCTTGCCATGATCGTGGGGCTGCCGAACCCAAACGCCCCGATGATAGCGAACATTTCGTTCATGCCGCTGATCGTTCCGAGCAGGCCCAAAAGCGGCGCGATGACGATGCACGCGCCCATGGTGGACAGTCCGTAACCGAGTCGCGGCGAAATTCGGGACACGAATTCCGATAGCGACCGTTCGGCGTCTCCGCCTTTTCGCCGGGAAAGATCGCCAAGCAGGGCATCGTAAATAAGGCTTCCGGTTTTTATTGAATAGTCGTCTTTGTCCAAACCGGAAAGAAACTTTTTACGCGCCTTTCTAATCCGGCGATACTGGGCGAGTTTCCCTAATGCAATAAACCAGGTGAAGACCGAGACCAGAAAAATCGGGTACAGGACCCAGCCGCCCTCCGAAAACAGGGATGAGAACGTTTCCCAGATTCTCACGTGTTAATCCTCCGGCCAGATGTGGTTCATGGCCGAAACCGACAGTTGTTCCAATTCGGCAAGCAGCCGGTCTTTCCCATTGCGGATCAGATCGTGAATAAATAAAGTTGGGATGGCTATGGCAAGCCCGGTTTTCGCGGTAATCAGCGCCTCAGAAATCCCGCCCGCGAGAAACTTCGGGTCACCGGTCCCATAGTGGGTTACCGCAGCGAACAAGGTTATCATGCCGCTTATGGTGCCTAAAAGTCCCATGAGCGGGGCCGCCCCGGCAATGACGGCGATGGTATTGATCCCACGCGACAGCACCGGAAACTCAAGCATGATCTGCTCGCGCACGGCCCGTTCGCTTACATGTCGGCCATGCTCCTTGCGGTCGAGGCAGATTTCAAAAACGCGCGCCATCACGCCTTTTTTGCTTTTTACATACTGCAATGCGCCGTCATAATCTTCCTTGTCGATGAGCGCCATTGCCGCCTTGTGACATTGATGGTACGACCTGCGCCGCGCCAATAGTTGAAAACCTTTTCTGAACGTCAGGTACAATACCCATATCGGAAGCATCAGCAGTGGGACCATAATCAAGCCTCCGGCTTTGAGCGACGCATAAAATCCGGCCCATTCGGACTGTTTTTTACCCGACACCAAAAGGCGGCTCTGGTCATTTTGCAATATTTCAATCCGGATGAGCCCGGACGGACTTCCGGTTTTCATCCATTCGTGAAATACGGTATTTATATAATTCGAATACGAAGCAGAACCGACTTTTTCAACGGTATATTTATCGGCGCCGAGGCGTCCGGTTTGCCGCACCACATATGCCACGCCCGCCTGGTCCATGCCGAGGGCAAAAACATTACCGAACCGCGCCATCGTCAGCTTTACAGGAGCGCCTTGATCGGGCAATACCTCTCCGGTCACGATCCCCACGGCACAACCTTTGTCGATATCTACGCGGGCGTAACCAACAAAATCGTCCCAGCCCTGGGAAGGGTCTTGTTTCGCGGCATAGCCGCTTCTAACATTTTCTAAGGACTCCCGGCGGGTCTCGCGGTCGATCGGAAACGCTTCGATGACGGCGTCGGCCTCTTTTTTAAAAACATCGCCAAGCGCGGCTTTCACATATGACCATTCTTCCTTGGCCGTTTCCGCGGCTTTGCGCTCGTCGGCGGCCATCTGTTCGCGGGCGAGGCATTCTTCCTTGACGCGCGCAAGATCGTTGGCCGCCCGTTCCTGGGCCTCCCGAAGCTGTTCGAACTCCTGTTTGTCGAGATCGCGCTGGTCAACGCCTTTTTGCTTGAGCGTGTAGCGGCGGGCCGACTCGGTTTCAAAGGAATCGCGCGCCCCTTCCACCTCGGCCTTCAATAGTTCCAGCCTGCCCTGTTTTTCTTTGAATTCCTTTTCCTCTTTTTTCGAAGCGAAGGCCGCGAACGCAATCACCAGAACCATTATTACGGAAAGGATTGAAAAGGTTTTCACGGCACAACCCCCTTCCCTACGGCGGACAATGGAAGATTGACCAGTGTTGGAAGCGCTTTTCCCTCGCGAACGGCCACTGCGTGGATGATTTCAGGTCCAATCGATTTATCGTCGGCCAATTTCCAAACCGGCGTACCGTCGGACTTGTTTCCTTTCCATATATAACATGCGTCCCCTTTGGGGTCGGCCGCCGCATCCATGACGCACCCAATGCGCAGCCGCGTTGCCGTTCCCCTGATTTCGGCAATCGGCGAATTTTCCGAACTCGTTTGGATCGATCCGGTCGCGTCGCGCATAAGGCTGATTATTTGCGCCAGCCTTGAAAAGGCCTCCGGGCATTCTATGGTTTTCGACGCGAGGTCATTTTTAACCAGCGATAGCGACGACCTGATCTGTCCTTGCGTTTGAGGGGAAAGAAAGATAGCCATAATGTCAAGTTTATCGCAGGATTTCAAAACACGGTTTCGAAGCGCCTCCCGCGAAAGCTCGATTTCATGCTTTTTCAATTGTGCAGATTGAATGAGGGCCGCCAGCGAATCGCTGCGCATTTGATAGCGGAGCGTTTCATGCTTGAGCGAATCGATATCGCTTCGCGCGGAAGTCAGGCGCTTTGCCGTATATGCCCGATAGGCGGCAAAATCAGCCTTTTCGGTTTCCATTTCCCGTTGATTGTTTAGTCGCTGCGTTTTGATTTGCTGTAACTCCCTGGTAAGACGATGTAGTTCATTGTCCGAGTCCGCCGACTGGTCGGACAATTCCCCCGCCAAGGCGAATCCAATACACAGCAATGTCATTAAAGAAAATCCGTTTATAAATCGTATCATGCGCCCTTCTTTCTCCGTGCAATTCATTAGTATTTAATAAAATAGGCGCGTAACATTTGTCGTATGTTACGCGACCAATAGAATCGTGTTAGGATTCTTTACATACGCTGAATAATTGATTCAACTATTGAAATTCTCACGATGGTTTAACGTTGTCCTAATTTTGATGAGGCATTTTTAATAACGAACGAAAAATTCTTCATTAAACCAATCACAGGAGGTTTTTTTATTATGAAGCGCTCAGTACTTTTAGGAATCGTGGCAAGCGCTTTGCTGGCCACGCACGTATCGGCGGCGAGGATCGACATCACTAACGACAGCCTTCCCGCGGGGCAAACAAAATCGTGGGTCGCATCGAACACGTATGTTCTTCACGGCAAAGTCGTGGTCAAGGCCGGGTCCCGGCTCAACATAGCGGCCGGAACGACGATTTACGGCGCCGGAGCGCCGGTTTCGGATTCCGTTGCAATACTTATCGTCGCGCGTGACGGCCGTTTGTACGCGATGGGCACCGCCGCGCAACCCATTATTTTTACATCCGTCCTCGATACGGGTTCCCATTCGCCGCTTGTTATCAGCGACAATTCACGCGGACTTTGGGGCGGCATCAACATTTTCGGCAGGGCGCCCTGCAATACCGAAGGTGGCGTTGACAATAGCTATTCTTCCGACATTACGATCGCCGACACGAGCTGGATAACCTTCGGCGATTCAGGTAATGTGACCTCAGCCGCGACGTATGCTAAAAACTCGTATGATACGTCGGGCGTTCTCCAGTATGTTTCAATCCGCTATACCGGTGCGGCGGACATGGCGGAGATCAAAGGACTCATGTTCTGCAGCGTTGGGGCCGGGACCGTTGTTGACAATGTAGAGGTCTTCATGTGCAACGAAGACGGTATCAATTTCACGGGCGGGACCGTTAATGCAAAACATGTCATCAGCGCCTTCCAGGCGGGTGACGCGGTCATGTTCCAGGGCGGCTACCAGGGCAACCTGCAGTATGTTTTCGCCATTCAAACCGTCATCACCAGCAGTACTAAAAACGGCTGCATGTCCAAGTGGGAAAGCGGCGACTTCAACTATGCGCCTATTACCAATGCGAAAGTATATAATGCGACCTTTATCGGGACCGGCGCGAACAATCCCGATACCTGGAAATATCTCTACGGCCTTTACATTAAAGATCGCGCGGCCGGGACCTTTGCCAATTCCATTCTTTCCCAGTGTTCGCATTACGGGGTGTACGTCGAAGATTACCTTGACGCAGGAGATTCAACGGGTTCCCGGTACCACCTCAATAACGACAGCGCCCTCGTTTTTAAAAACGATATCTTTTTCGGTTTTGGAAGCGGTAACGTCGTCGACAGCATTTTCGAAGGGCTGCCGTTTCTTCAAACGTACGCCTCTGCAACCGGCCGAATGAATGATACGATTGATCCGGTATTCGGCGGGCTCGGTTGGTCACGCACCGGACAGCTCGATCCTCGGCCATCCGCGAGCGGTCCGGCATCCCAGAATGTAGGAACGGTGCCGACAGGCGGATTTTTCGACCAGACAACCTATCGCGGAGCGTTTGATCCCAGCGCGCCGCTCTGGGCAACCGGATGGTCCGCTCTCGCGGTTTCCAATGGTGGCGTTTTTAAATCGGCCGCAGTACCGGTCATAAGCACTAACCGTATGGTTTCCAAAGCCGCAATGAATTGGACGATTACCGGAAAAGGCAACATTCGCTTGCTTTCATGGAACCAACCCAATGCCGCAATGACATCCGTCAGGTTGTTTTCCGCAAGCGGGAAATTGATCCGTACTTTCGAAAATGCAAATCAGGTCGCCGGTTCGCATGCGATGTCAATTTCCTTGAAAGACTTCGCTTCCGGCGTTTATGTGCTTCAGGCAAAATGCGCGGATCAGGCGCGGTCGACTATCATAGAGAAACAATAGCCAAATGTAGCCGCCTGAAAAGCAGGGCTTGCCAATAGCGGCAAGCCCTTTTATTACCTTTGAAAGCGAAATAGCAAAAATATATGAAACTTTTCTCAATCACCTGCTTAGTTCTTATCTGCATTGTTCCCTGCTTTGGCGCAAAGGATACCCCTCAAACAAAGGACCTTCCGGACTCGGCAGCTTCCGCTCTTGAAACGGATTCAATTAAAAATTCCAAAGATTCAATGGACGCCACTTCGTCAAGCGCACTTACGGACACGGGAAACTCGAACAGCTCGACTCCGTCCGCCGATACGAGCCACACTTCATTAAATTCAGGAACGATTTTGGGTCAGATTTTGGACGGTGTTACCCAAGCGCCTCTGTCAGGCGCCGTAATAATGGTTTCAGGCGCTTCTTCTTCGGCATCTAAGAGCGATAAAACGGGAAACTTCACGATTGCATCCGACACCGCCGGATCATGCACCCTTTATGTTTCATTTCCCGGATACCTGACCGACACGCTTCCCGTAAAGCTCACCGGAACGGTCAACCGCCTTCCCGCGATTTTTTTATGGAACGCAACAAAAAGCATGGGGAAGTCGGTGGTCGTTGGCAAATCAGAAGGCCAGGCAAACGCCTATGGTAAGCAGAAAAACTCCGACAATTTAAAAAACGTAATCGATGCCGAATTGATCGAAAAACTTCCCGACCAATCGACTGCCGACGCATTGCAACGCGTTGCGGGAATATCGATACAACGGGACCAGGGCGAAGGAAAATATGTGCAAATAAGGGGGACCGAATCTCGTTTGTCAACAGTGACGATCAATGGCCAGAGCATAGCTTCGCCCGATGCGCGGACCCGCGCGGTCGCGCTTAACGTAATTCCGGCCGACCAGCTCGCGGAAATCGAAGTCAGCAAAGTTTTGACGCCCGACATCGACGGCGACGCCATCGGCGGAACGGTTAACCTGATAACATCCACCGCGCATGACTCAACTATAAAAGCCAAGTTGAACCTTACTCCGGGTTATACCCAATTATCCAATGCGCCGCTCTACCAGGGTTCCGCTTCAATAGGAAAATGTTTTTTAGACCACGGAAAGCTCGGTGTGTTCCTGGGCGGCAGTTATTACAGAGACCAAAAGGAGACGCAAGGAATCGAACTCGACTGGGACACCTCGACATACAATCCGAAAGGGCTGGGGGCCAGTTACTTAAATACCATGCAATATCGCGATTATAATAAAACCAACGAGCGCATCGGCGTAAACGGCAGACTGGATTATCGTTTTTCGCTTCAGTCAAATGTTTTTCTGGTTGGTTCGTTTAACAAATACGGCATTCAGGAAGATCGGCGAACGCTCGGTTTTGACGTTCAGGACCAGGACGCGCGCCCAATGGATGACAAGGACGTCGTGGGGGAAGTGCCCACGACGCGCTCCATTAAAGACACCTATAAAGAGCAGACCATTTCCAGCGCGACCTTGGGGGGAACGACAAAAATCAATGGTATCACCATTGACGGCAATGTCGCTTATTCCCATGCAACCAGCAGTGAGCCAAGCGAAATGACCGTAACATTCGACCGATCGTCGGGGCTTTCGTATCTTTTCAATCATTCCAATGCGAACACCCCGACATTTGAACCCATAATAATATGGGATTATCAATCAAATATTGCGTCGGGAAAAGAGGTGTTTGATTACGATTCTTCGTTTAAAAATATGAAATATTTTACACTTAGCAGCGCAAAGATCGAGAACACCCAGTCGGCCGAAAACTCTTTTTCCGCACAATTCAATGTTAAGAAGCCTTTTGACGTCGATCTTGGCAAACTTGAGATAAAAGCCGGGGGCAAAGTTCTTGACCATTTCAAGGACCAGACCCTTTCGGTAATAACCTTTAAGGATACGGGGAAATACCGCACGCCTAATCTAACTTCGTTTGCGGGAGGGTATTCCAACAAAGACTTTTATAACGGGTTATATACCTTGAACAATATGCCGGACCCTGGGCTTATTCGCGCTTATCTTGATTCACCGCATTATTACAACAATATTGTGAATCCGGGCAATAGATTCGTGGCCGATTCCACCTCTAATCACCTTTCGTCCGACCCTGAGACTTTTTCGGCGCGCGATTTTAATGGCGCCGGCTACGGCATGGCAACATTGAAAACGGATCTTCTGACAATAAAAGGCGGTATACGTTTTGAGTATACTTCGATGCATTACACCGGCTATTCCGATTCGGTTAACACTTCCAATAACTGGGAAAAAACCTCAACCATTGAAATGTACAAGAAATTTTTCTTCCCGCTTCCGGATTTGATCGTCAAATACTCCCCAACCATTAGCGTGAACTATCGCGCATCGTATACGCGGTCGTTTTCCCGGCCCGAATGGTTCGACCTGGTCCCACACGTCGTTTATAATGTCGACGACAATGTTCACACCGCCACAAAAGGCAATCCGGACCTGCGCCCCACAACAGCCGACAATTTCGACCTCAGCGGCGAATATTATTTCAATAACAAGAAAAGCATTCTCTACGCCGGGGTATTCGGTAAACAGATGCACGATTATATTTTTTCGGCCGAGCAGGACACCTTTTTTAACCAGTCCAAAACGCAGTGGACTTACTATACCAAAGGCAACGGCCGGAAAGCCAACCTTGCCGGCGTTGAATTGGAAATGCAGTCTCAGTTTTTCTTTTTACCGTCGTTTTTAAACGGGTTCGGGATAAACGGCAATTATATCTTTACCTATTCAAACACGCTGCTTCCGGAGCTTAATGTGTATTCCCCGCTGCCAGGACAATCCAAGCATGTGGGCAATGCCGCTTTATTTTACGAAAAATATGGTTTTTCGGGGAGAATGGCCCTAAATTATCAGAGCCATAGTATTGTCGAACTCATAAATTCCGCAAACCATTTCGGCAGTGTCTATGTGGATGACCATCTGGAGTTGGATTGCGCCGCGAGTCAAAAGTTTACAAAAAACCTCTCGGCAATAATAGAATTTAAAAATCTCACCAATGCTCCGAAGAAATTATACCTGCTTGACCCAAGCCACACCACGCAAATGGAATATTACGGATGGTCAATGCAAGCCGGGGTACGGTTAAGTCTTTAAATCGACCTTACTTTAATCAATTTGTCAAAGGAGTTCGCAATGAAAGTATCGATTGGTTTTCGATCTCTGACACTTGCGCTTGCCGGATGCGTCATTTTTACCTCGGCATTGTCGGCAA
>Ga0182027_10011420_pt1 | contig 12550 bp, 7 predicted proteins | sample 712E1DmetaG_FD_121300 | JGI IMG/M metagenome (GOLD analysis project Ga0182027, IMG submission 121300) | Permafrost microbial communities from Stordalen Mire, Sweden - 712E1D metaG (Illumina Assembly) | ecosystem: Environmental > Terrestrial > Soil > Wetlands > Permafrost | place: Sweden...
TCTTCTCCATTTGCGCCCGGCACAAGTGGTCCTATGTTTTGACCTTCAAAGAGGGACGCACTCCGGCGCTGTGGCAGGAGTTCCTGAGCTTGCTCAAACTCTGCCCGGAAAACCGGCTGGTCAGGAGAGCTCCGGCGTTGCCGGGTTCTTCACTATCGCGGCGCATTGGGTTGGATTTTTGCAAAAAATGGCGGGTATTTGCCAAAAGGTGGGGAGTCCGCCGCGCGCGCCAACGGCAAGCTCTCCTTATGAACAACAGGTCTCGGATGTCTGCGCCAGCCGGGGAGAACCACCCCGGAGGCGGCGCCCTGCCGATGCCTGGGAACTTATTACAATTAAACTTTTTCTAATAATCCCATGCCCACTACCCCATCCCCCGCCGCCCCCCAGCGCGTTGAACCCGCCCACGACATCCTGCGGCAGACCCTGCCCCGGCCGCTGGACTGCATTTTTTCACCCAAAGCCGTCGCCCTGATTGGCGGGACGGAAAATCCGAACAGCGTCGGGCGAACGGTGCTGGAAAACCTGGTCAAGGGCCAGTTCCCCGGCCCGATCTACCCGGTCAACCCCAAGCGCGACACGGTCCTGGGCGTCAAAGCCTACCCCAGCATCCTGGCCACTCCGGGGAAGGTGGACCTGGTGGTCATCGTCACGCCCCCGCCCAGCATTCCCGGCATCATCCGCGACTGCGTTCAGGCCGGGGTGCCGGGAGCGGTCATCATTTCGGCCGGCTTCAAGGAAACCGGCGCGGCGGGGCTGGAGCTGGAACGCCAGGTCCTGGCCGAGGCGCGGCGCGGCCAGATGCGCGTGGTAGGCCCCAATTGCCTGGGGGTGATGATGCCCGGCAAGAAGCTCAATGCGACCTTCGCCGCGGACATGGCCCGGATCGGGAGCGTCGGGTTCATCAGCCAGAGCGGCGCGCTCTGCACGGCGGTGCTGGATTGGAGCTTGAAGGAAAACGTCGGCTTTAGCGCCTTTGTATCCATCGGTTCGATGGTGGATGTGGGCTGGGGCGACTTGATATTCCACCTGGGCGACGATCCCAACACGCGCAGCATTGTCATGTATATGGAAACCATCGGCGACGCCCGCGCGTTCCTATCCGCCGCCCGCGAAGTGGCGCTGACCAAGCCGATCATCGTCATCAAGCCGGGCCGGACCTCCGCCGCCGCCAAGGCCGCCGCCTCGCACACCGGGTCCTTGACGGGGAGCGACGAAGTGTTGCAGGCGGCCTTCCAGCGCGCCGGCGTGTTGCGCGTGGAAAACATCTCGGAACTGTTCGACATGGCGGAAGTCCTGTCCAAGCAGCCGCGGCCGCGCGGCCCGCACTTGAGCGTCATCACCAATGCCGGCGGTCCGGCGGTGCTGGCCACCGACATGCTCATCACCAGCGGCGGGCAACTGACGGATCTGACGCCCGAGAGCATGGCGGCGTTCAACGCGATTCTTCCCCCCGCCTGGAGCCATAACAACCCGGTGGACATCATTGGCGACGCCGGGGCGGCCTTGTACGCCAAGGCGGTGGACATCGCCGCCAAGGATCCGAACACGGACGGATTGCTGGTGATTTTGACGCCGCAAGCCATGACCGACGCCACCGCGACGGCGGAGCAGCTCAAGCCCTACGCGCACCTGGAGGGCAAACCGATCCTGGCCAGTTGGATGGGCGCGGACGCCGTGATCGCGGGCGAGGACATTCTCAACGCCGCCAATGTTCCGACGTTCAAGTATCCGGACCGCGCGGCCCGGGCCTTCTGTTACATGTGGCGTTACACCGAAAGCCTCCGCGCGCTGTATCAAACCCCCTTGATGGCGCCCGAAACGGAGGATGTGGCCGCCGCGCACAGCCAGGCCGACGCGATGCTCAAGGCCATCCGCAAACAGGGGCGCTCCCTGCTCACCGAGTTTGAATCCAAGCAACTCCTCGCCGCGCACGGCATCCCCACGGTGGAAACCCATGTTGCCACAACCGAAACCGAGGCCGTCCGGCACGCCACCCGCATGGGTTTCCCGGTCGTGCTCAAGCTCTATTCGGAAACCATCACCCACAAGACCGATGTGGGGGGGGTGCAGTTGAACCTGCGCAACGCGACCGCCGTGCGCCGCGCCTGGCGCGCCATTCAGAACGCCGTGGTGGAAAAGGCCGGCCAGGAACATTTCCTCGGCGTGACCGTGCAGCCGATGATCAAGACCGACGGCTACGAGTTGATCCTCGGCAGCAGCATAGACCCGCAGTTCGGGCCGGTCTTGTTGTTTGGCACCGGCGGCCAGTTAGTCGAAGTTTTCAAGGATCGCGCCCTGGCTTTGCCGCCGCTCAATGCCACCCTGGCCCGGCGCATGATGGAGGGCACCCGCATCTTCACCGCTTTGAAGGGCGTCCGCGGGCGCGCCTCGGTGGACATCGCCGCGCTGGAACAACTGCTCGTCCGCTTCAGCGAGATGGTCGTCACCCAGCCGTGGATCAAGGAAGTGGACATCAATCCGCTCATCGCCGCCCCCCGGCGCCTCCTGGCGCTGGACGCGCGCGTTGTGCTGCACGACCCGGCGACCCTGGAGAGCGCGCTGCCTACCACCGCCATCCGGCCTTATCCGATCCAATACGTCGGGGTGTGGAAATTGAAGAACAAGAAGCGCATCGTCATCCGGCCCATCCGTCCCGAAGACGAGCCTTTGATGGTGAAGTTCCACCAGACCCTCTCCGAACAAACCGTCTATCAGCGCTATTTCAGCGTCCTCCAATTGTCGCAGCGCACCGCCCACGAGCGGCTGACGCGCATTTGTTTCAATGATTACGACCGCGAGATCGCCCTGGTCGCCGAGCACAAGGAAACCCCGGCGGCGGAACCGCGCATCCTGGGCGTCGGCCGGTTGAGCAAGCTGCATGGCCTCAACGAGGGCGAATTCGCCATCCTCGTCAGTGACGCCTGGCAGGGGCTTGGGCTGGGCGCCGAATTGCTCAAGCGCGTTGTGGAGGTCGCCCGCGCCGAGAAATTCCAGCGCATCATCGGCTGCATCCTGGCCGACAACCACGCCATGAAACACCTTTGCGAGAAAATAGGCTTCAAGTTCGCCCAATCCGCCGGCCAGACCGATTTCATCGCCGAATACAAGTTTTAATTCATGGCATCCGGCACAAGCCTCGACGGCCCGCTCTTTGCGGCCGTTGACCGCAGGCAAAAGCGGCCGTCGGCGCGACCTGCCGGATAATCAAGACAAGGCGTCCAAACACCCATGAGCAGCCCCAAACTCACTACCTGCACCTTCTGCGGCACCGGCTGCGGCATCTATCTGGAGACCGCCGGCAACCGGATCGTTGGGGCCTATCCGAGCATGTCCCACCCCGCCAACAAGGGGAAGATTTGCGTCCGCGGCTGGCATGTGCATGAGGTGGCCAGTTCCCCGGACCGCCTCACCGCCCCGTTGCTGCGCAAGAACGGCCGCCTCCAGAAAGTCTCCTGGGACGAGGCGCTTGCCTTCGTCGCCTCGCGGCTCAAGGAAATCCGCGGCCAATACGGCCCCGACTCGGTTGCCTTCCTGGATTCGCCCCGCTGCTCGAACGAGGAGGCCTACCTCCTGCAAAAGCTGGCCCGCACGCTCATCGGCACCAACAACGTGGATCACGGCGCCGGCGTCTATTGCAACAACTCCATCAACGTCCTCCTCGACATGCTCGGCATTCCCGCCGGCACCAACTCCATCGGCGAACTGGCCCGCAGCGAGGTCATCCTCGTGGACGGCGTTGACTTGGGCCGCCAACTGCCGACCATCGGCGGCTGGGTCATCCGCGCAAAACTCGCGGGCGCGCGGCTCATTGTCGTGGATTCACGCCGTCACCGCGTGGCGGAACACGCCGACATCTTCCTGCAAATCAAACCCGGCACCGAATCCCTCCTCTACGGCGCCCTAGCCAAGGTGATTGTGGACCAGGGCCTGATGAACCTGCCCTTTGTCAAGGCCCGCTGCGACGGCTGCGATTCTTTCCTGGCCCGCGTGCGGGATTACGATCTGCTCCAGGCGGCCGAAGCCTGCGGCGTGCCGGCGGCCCTCATTGAGGCGGCGGCGCTGGCCTACGGACGGGCGCGGAGCGCCGCCATCCTTTACTCGACGGGGATTGAAGCGCGCGACGAGGACAGCATTCGCGGCATCATCAACCTGGCCCTGCTCACCGGCAACCTGGGCAAGGAAGGCGCGGGCGTGTTCCCCCTCACCGAGCACAATAATTTACAGGGCGTGTGCGACATGGGGATGTTGCCGGACCGGCTGCCCGGTTATCAAGCCGTCGCCAATCCGCAGGCGCGCGCCGCGCTGGAAGACATCTGGCGGGCGAAGGTGCCGGCCACGCCGGGCCTGGGAGCCGACACCCTGCTGGGCGGCGGCGGGCGCGCGCAGCTCAAGGCGCTCTGGCTGGGGCGTTATGACCCGATCAACGCGGCGTTTTTCGGCGATGCCGCCGCGGCGCTGGACCGCTGCGAACTGGTCGTGGTGCAGCATTTGTTCATGACCGGCTCGGCGGAGCGCGCCCATGTGGTGCTGCCGACCACGGCCTTTGGCGAAGAGCGCGTTTCCTTCACCAGCACCGAGAGGCGGATTCAAATCGCCGAGCGGGTGATTGACCCGCCCGAAGGCCCGATGCCCGCCTGGGAACAACTGACCCGCCTGGCCCGCGCCATGGGCGCCCCGTGGAGTTATGAGTCCGCCGCCCAGGTCATGCAGGAGATCGGCGCGGTCATCCCCTTTTACAGCGGGGCCAGCCATGACAACCTCACGCGCGAATACGGCCGCCAATGGCCCTGCACCACCGACCGCCCCCTGGGCACCGCGCGCCTGTTTGCCGGGGATGAAACGGACCGGCGCTTCAAATTTGTTCCCGTCGCCCGCCCGCCCAACCCCGCCGGAAATCCGGATGCCTTCCCCTTCACGCTGGTGTTCGGACATTCGCTTTACTACTGGCACCAGAATGTCCTCATCCAGCACAGTGAAACCCTCAAGCGCGAATACCGCCTGCTCTTGCTGGATTATCCGGACGGATTCGTCGAGATCAACACCGGGGACGCCAAGCGCCTGGGCATCCGCGACGGCGGGCGGATTCGCCTCAGCACCGCCGGCGGTTCGCTCACTTCCACCGCGCGGGTCACCTCCGAGGTTCGCTGCGGCACGGCCTTTGTTCCCCACTTTGTCCGCCAATTGAAACGGGAAATGCTCGGCTCGGCGGGCGACGGCAGATCGCTCGTCCCGGTGCGCCTGGAAACGGAGGCGGCATGAAGGCGCGACTGATTGAACAGGCGGACGTTCTCAAGATCGTGGATCTGCTCCGCGCGCGCGCCTACGAGGTCCTCGCCCCGTTCTGCGGGCGCGGGCGCGACAGTTGCTTTGACACGGTGACGGACGCCAATCGCCAGCGGGTGCAAATTCACCTGCCCAATCCGTACTATCCTCCCAAGCGGTTCGTCTTGCCGCCCATCGAACGCCTGATGACCGTTCGCGGGCAAAACGGCCAAATGCAAATCGAGCCGGCTTGCGAGGAGCCGCGCCGCGCCATTTTCGGCATCCGCTCCTGCGATGTCGCCGGCCTCTGGCACCTGGACCGCTTCTACCTGGGCCGCGATTTCCGGGATGTCTATTACGAAAGGCGCCGGAAGAATCTCTTCCTGGTCAACGTCGTCTGCACCGACCCGGCAAGCGACATCAGCGAGGACTGTTTTTGTCTCTGCACCGACACAGGTCCCGCCGCCGGCGGTCATTTTGACTTGCAACTCATGGACTTGGGCGGGGGTGAATTCATGGCCGTGGCCGGCACGCCGGCTGGCGAGGAACTTTTCTCCGAGCCGATTTTCCGCAAGGCAACCGGGGCGCATCTGGAGCGCCGCCAGGCTATCCTGGCCGAAGTGCGCCGGCAGTTCCGGACGGCCACAAGTTGGTTCCCCGCCACCGTCCGCTACGTTTCGCAGGGCGGCATCCTGGACAAGACCTGGGAGGAAATCGGCAACCGCTGCCTGGAATGCGGCGGCTGCACTTTTGTCTGTCCCGCCTGCACCTGTTTCACCGTCTCCGACCGCCAGGTGGGGCCGGATGAAGTCGAGCGCGTGCGGCTCTGGGATTCCTGCGCCCTGAGCGGCTTCACCCGCATGGCGGGCGGATTCAACCCCCGCCGCGCCGTGCATGACCGCCGCAACCGCCGCTTCTTCCGCAAGCTGGCGCAATACTTCATCCAGCGCGAACTGTCCATGGCTTGCGTCGGCTGCGGCCGTTGCGCCGCCGTTTGCCACGGCGACATCGGCATGCCCAGCGTCGTCGAAATGATCCGCCGCGCCGCGCCGGAAACTCCGAAAAATGAACCCGCCCATCCCTGAAAATATCTATCTGCCCAAGCTGGCGGTCCTGGAACGGGTGGCCGACGACATCCCGGAGGTGAAGACCTTTTACTGGCGCTTCGAGGACCCGGCGGCGCAGGCGGAATTCAAACGCTTCCGCCCGGGGCAATTCGCCCAGGTTTCCATCTTCGGCGTCGGCGAATTCCCGGCCTCCCTCCCGCCCAGCCCCACCGAGGAGGAGACCTTTTTCACCATCCGCCAGGTCGGCAGTTGCACCACCGCGCTCCATCGCCTCAAGCCCCGCGACAAGTTCGCCGTCCGCGGCCCTTACGGCAACGGCTTCCCGATGCAGGATTACGAAGGCAGGAACCTCACCTTTGTCGCCGGCGGCATTGGGCTGATTCCCTTGCGCTCCTGCATCGTCTATGCGCTGCAACACCGCGCGCGTTACGGGCGGATCCAGGTTTTTTACGGCGCAAAAACTCCCGGCGAACTGATGTACCTCCAGGATTTGCGCGCGTGGGAAAAGTCCGGCGGCATCGAGTGCCACCTCACCGTGGACCGCGCCGGCGCCGGCTGGAATGGCCAGGTCGGCGTCGTCGGCAGTCTTTTCAAGAAAGCCGGCGTCAACATGCCGGTGGACAACACCACCGCCTTCGTCTGCGGGCCGCCGGTCATGTTCCGCTTTGTCATCAAGGACCTGCTCGCGCTCGGTTTCCAGGAGCACAACATCGTCTCCACCCTGGAGCGTTACATGAAATGCGGCGTGGGCAAGTGCGGCCACTGTTGCATCGGCGTCGCCTATATCTGCGTGGACGGCCCGGTCTTCACCTACCAGCAAATCAAAAAACTCGGGGAGGACATCTAATGCACGGCTTGCGCGAACAAATTCAATCCTCTCTCCGCGGCCGCGTCTGTTTCATGGGCCTGGGCAGCGTGGAGGGCGGCGATGACGGCTTTGGGGTGCGGCTGGCGGAGGCGCTGGACCGCGCCGGCGCGCCTGATGTGGTCATCGGCGCAACCGCCCCCGAACAACTCGCGGGCCGGTGCTCCCGCCGTGGATTCGACCATCTGGTCTTCCTGGATGCCGCCGACTTCGGCGCCGCGCCCGGTTCGGTGGTCTTTCTGAATTCCCAGCAAATGGCCGCGCGGTTTCCGCAGATTTCCACGCACCGCCTTTCGCTCGGAATGCTGGCCCGGTGCGTTGAAGCCGGCGGAACGACGCGCGCCTGGCTGCTGGGCGCTCAACCGGCGTCCTTGAAACCCGCCCCCGCGCTTTCGCCCGCCCTCCAAACCACCCTGGCCATCCTTGCCGAACTGATCGGCAACATCCTCAGCGAGGAATTTCCAACATGATGACTCCCGAAAAGGCCGTGTTCGTGTCCATTCTCATCTGCATCGCCGGCGCGCTGCTGACGTGGCTGGCCGCGCGGAACCGGACGCTGGCGGGCTGGCTCGCCTTCTTGACGGCCACCACGACCGCGGCGCTGATCTTCTTCGCCGTGGCGACGGTGCTGACCGGCGGCGCTTCATCCGGCTCCCAGGCGTTTAAGCTGCCGGCCATGGAGTTCGCCCTGCGCTTGCATGTGGACGGATTGAGCGGACTGTTCCTGCTGCTGGCGGCGCTCATCGCGGTGCCGGCTTCCTTCTACTCCATCGCCTACATGAGTCATTACCGGGATTACGGCGTCACCCGGTATTATCCTTGTTTCCTGCTGTTCCTGGCGGCGATGTACGGCCTGCTCAGCACCACGGACATGATGTGGTTCTTCCTTATTTTCTGGCAGATGATGACTCTGCCCGGCTACGCGCTCATCCGTTTCGAGCACAAGAATCCGGACAACATTCGCGCGGCCAACAAGTTTCTCTGGATGATGCAAATTGCTTGCCTGGCGACCCTCGTCGGCGCGCAGATTCTGGCGGACGCGGGCGCGCCGGGGGCCGTCGGCGGCGGGATGAAGTATGACTTCGACACCGTGAGCGGGAATTTGCAGGCGTTGCTGCGCGCCCAACCCGTCCTCACCGCCGCCGCGTTCGCGCTCTTCCTGGCGGGTTTTGGCATCAAGATGGGCATGTGGCCTTTCGGTCAAATCTGGCTGCCGGACGCGCACCCCGCCGCCCCTTCGCCGGTGAGCGCGATGCTTTCCGGCGTTATGATCAAGACCGGCGTCTATGGCCTGATGCGTTATTTCCTCTGGCTGGTCCCCGCGCAGGCGCAGGCGGACTTTCCCCTGGCGGGCTGGGGCTTTGTGGTGGCGGCGCTCGGGACGATTTCGCTTTTCACCGGGACCATGCAGGCGCTCAAGCAGGAGCAGACCAAGCGCCTGCTCGCCTTTCACAGCATCGGCCAGGTCGGCTACATCCTGCTCGGTTTCGGGGCCTGCATGGCCCTGCTCCCCGCGGCGGGGCCGGAGGCTGCCGCGCTGGCGGCGGTGGCCATGATCGGCGCGCTCTTCCACACTTTGAACCACGGCATCTTCAAGGCGCTGCTCTTCCTCAACGCCGGCTCCATCCTCCATGCCACCGGCACGCAGAACTTGAACAAACTGGGCGGATTGCTCAAATACATGCCCCTGACCGCCGTCACGGCGCTGGTTGCTTCCCTCTCCATTTCCGGCGTCCCGTTGTTCAACGGCTTCGCGAGCAAATGGACGATATGCGTGGCGACGGTGCAAGGAAGCCATTGGGCCGCCTATCTGGCCCTCTTCGCCGCCATTGCCATCCTCACCAGCGCGCTGACCCTGGCTTCGTTCGTCAAGTTCTTTGGCGCCAGCTTCCTCTCGCGCACCAGCGCGCTGGTCAGGGAGAAAGCCGCCGGCCCGCGCCCGCTCGAAGTCGCCGCCATGATGCAAATTCCCCAAGTGTTTCTGGCGCTCCTCTGTGTGCTGTTGGGCATCCTGCCCGCCATGGCTTATGGGCTTATCCTTAAAGCGCTCGCGGCCAGCCCTCATGGTGTTGGCCAAGTCCTCAGCCAGGCCCTGTCGGCGCCCGAAAATATGTGGGCTGGCATCACCGGAGCCGGGGCGCAGTCCATCTTCGTTCCGCTGGCCCTGGTGGCCGTCCTGGCGCTGGCGTTCCTGGCGGCGCGGTTTATTTCAGGGCTTGGCTCCGCGCCGCGCCGGGCGGCGGCGCCCTGGCTGTGCGGTTACGCGCGCGAAGCCGAATGCAACCGTTATGTGGCGCACGGCTTTTACGGCGAGATCAAACGCTATTTCCGCTGGCTCGGCGGCGCGCCCGCGCCCCGGATCGAGAAATCCGCGGACTCGAAGGAACATTGAAATGATTGCGCGCGAAAAACTCGATTTGTTGAAGGCCAAGCTCGGCTCCGCCATCCGGCGGGCCGACCTGCCTTCCGACCGCTGCCTGTTCGTCTTCGTGGAACCGTCCGCGCTGAAGACCGTGTGTGAATACGTTTTCCGCGAGATGAACGCCCGCTACGTCACCAGCATCGGCGCCGATGACCGGCCCTTCTCCGGCTCGTTCCTGGTGGCTCATAACTTCGCCTTCGATCGCGACGGCCTGTTCTGCGGCATCCTGGCCGAGATTCCCGCGGAACATCCCAAAGTGGACAGCATCTCGGATGTCGTGCCCGCAGCGAACTGGGCCGAGCGGGAATTGCGGGACATGGTCGGCATCGAGCTGGCCGGTCATCCCTACCCCAAGCGCCTGGTCCTGCCCGACGGCTGGCCCGAGGGCGTCCACCCGCTCCGCAAGGATGTCCCCTGGAATTTTGCGCCCGCCGACTACGATGACGAGCGCGAATTCAAGTTCGACGACCCGCCCGAAGGCTGCACCGTCGTGCCGTTCGGCCCCTTTCATCCCACCCTCGATGAACCCGCCCATTTCCGGCTGTATGTGGACGGCGAGCGGGTGCGCGGGTGCGAATACCGCGGCTTCATGGCCCATCGCGGCATCGAGAAGCTGGCCGAGTCGGTCCTCAGTTACAACGACATCCCGATCATGGCCGAGCGCATCTGCGGCATTTGCGGCTGCGTGCATAACGTCGCCTACGCGCAGGCGGTGGAAAGCGCCGCCGCCTTGCAGGCCCCGCCGCGCGCCGAGTATCTGCGAACCATCCTCCTGGAAATCGAGCGCCTCCACAGCCACCTCCTCTGGGTCGGCCTGGCCTGCCACATCGTCGGGTTTGACACCTTGTTCATGCAATGCTTCCGCATTCGCGAACCGATCATGTGGGTCGCGGAGAAAATCACCGGCAACCGCAAAACCTACGGCCTCTGTGTCATCGGCGGCGTCCGGCGCGACTTGACGCCGGAGTTGAAGGCCGAACTGCAACAGGTCCTCGCCCGCCTGGAAACCGAATGGCAGGCGGTCACCGGCGCGGTGCTCAAGGACCGCAACATCCAGCGGCGCACGCGCGGGGTCGGCATCGCCGACCGCAACCTGGTCAAGGAGGCGGCGCTCATCGGTCCGGTGGCGCGCGCGTCGGGCGTGGACATTGATTGCCGCCGCGATCATCCTTACGCCGCTTACGACCGCGTGGCCTTCGAGGTCATCACCGCCGGCGACGGCGACGTCTGGTCTCGGCTGGTGGTGCGCGCCCGCGAAGTATTCGAGTCAATCAAAATTATCCGCCAATGCCTGGACAAAATGGAAAGCGGCCCCATCCAGTTGGAGATCAAGGACGAACTGCCGGTGGGCCGGATGGGATTGTCCAGCGTCGAAGCCCCGCGCGGGGAGGCCCATCATTTCGTCATCACCGGCGAGGGCAACCGTCCGCGCCGCTGGCGTGTGCGCGCGCCCACCTACCAGAATCTCCAGGGCATCCCCGCCATGATCAAAGACCAGCAACTGGCCGACATGACCATCACGCTGGGCAGCATTGACCCGTGTTTCTCCTGCACCGACCGCCTGGAGACGATTGACCTCAAATCCGGCGCGGTCAGAGTTTGGTCCCCGGAGGATCTCGCCGCATTAAGACAGGCGCGATAATTGTTCCGCTTCGGGCCTTCGCACCCGCTTTTCAATCCCGAAGGGATTGGATCATTCAGCCCAGGGTTGGCCCGATTTCGAGAGGGCCTACCCTGGGTTGCCGTGGTGAAGTCCACAACCCTGAAAGGGTTGCATCACAAAGCCTTATGGAAGAGATACAACCCTTTCAGGGTAACGATTTCTCAGTCTTCGCACCCAGGGTAGCTCGTTCCTCGCAACCCTGGGCTGAGGGCTTCAATCCCTATGGGATTGCCGTCTCGAATAACGCCTCGCAATATTTCTGCCGGCGTTCCACTGAACGCGCCGATCGGAAATCACCACGTTGGTATCAACCACCACCCTCATTGGCGGGAACGGAAGGCGGCAATTTCAGCGGCGATATCGTCATCACTGATCGGATTTTTTCTTCTCGCAGGGGGGAGTTGCGTCTGGTACAAAGCCCGCAGATGAACCGTCTCCTCTTTGGCGACAATCTCAAGTGGCTGCGCGACGCGGGGATTTTTCCCGACGCCAGCGTTGACCTCGTTTATCTGGACCCTCCGTTCAATTCCAACGCCGATTACAACGTGCTTTTCCGGGAAACTTCCGACGAGGCCAGCCAGGCGCAGTTCCACGCCTTCACCGACACCTGGAATTGGGCCGACGCGGCGCAAACCTACGCCGAATTCGTGGACGACTGCCCGAACACCACCGTCGTGGAGATGATGGACTCGCTGCATGATTTCCTGAGAAATTCCCCGATGATGGCTTATCTGGCCATGATGGCTCCGCGCCTGGTTGAGCTGCATCGCGTCCTCAAGCCCACCGGCAGCCTTTACCTCCATTGCGACCCGACCGCCAGCCATTATCTGCGCATGCTGTTGGATGGCATTTTCGGGGCCGAGAATTTCCAGAATGAAATCGTATGGAAAAGAACCAGCGCGAGAAGCGATTCGCGCCGATGGAATCATATTCACGATACAGTTCTTTTTTACTCAAAGTCCGGCAATTTTACGTGGACACCGCAGTTCACGCCCTACGATGAGGCTTACACCGCAAAGTTTTATCAGCATGTTGAACCGGCAACAGGACGGCGGTACGCATCGGACAACCTCACCGCCGCAGGAACCCGTGAAGGCAGCTCCGGGAAGCCGTGGCATGGGATAAATGTCAAACGAAAGGGCATTCATTGGAAATACACCATCCAAGGATTGGAGGAACTGGACAAGGAAGGCCGGATCCTCTGGCCTGACAAGCCAGGCGGCGTTCCCCGCTACAAACGTTATCTCGACGAGATGCCCGGGTTGGCA
>Ga0182027_10011421_pt1 | contig 12549 bp, 13 predicted proteins | sample 712E1DmetaG_FD_121300 | JGI IMG/M metagenome (GOLD analysis project Ga0182027, IMG submission 121300) | Permafrost microbial communities from Stordalen Mire, Sweden - 712E1D metaG (Illumina Assembly) | ecosystem: Environmental > Terrestrial > Soil > Wetlands > Permafrost | place: Sweden...
CTTCGTAAAGAAATACGCAAAGCTTGACGAAGTGATTATTAAAGCACTGGTCAAATACAGGGAAGAGGTGGAGCAGGGCATTTTCCCGGGACCCGAGCATGGGTTCATGATCGACGAACAGGAAGTAAAGAAGCTGGACAAAACCTAGTTCCAGCCCCGGCGGTATAAAGAAGAGCGAAGGGTGAAGAGTGAAGGGTGGAAATTTCACCCCTCTAACTTCACCCTTCGCACTTCAGGGTATGCCCCCGCCCATCCCGTTCAAGAAACCACTATAGCCAAATACAGTCCTTTCCCTGCCGGATTACTGTCTATACCTGATTTAAAAAACCGAATCAGCGAGTTAGATTATTGTCAAGTTGTCGCGCCCCCAAACCCCGTTTTCTTTTTTATTATCCTCAACCCGAGAGTCAGGTCCCCCCACCTGGCTCTTTTTTGTGGCCTTTGGCCGGACTCAATATCCGAAAGGAGACCTCATGAAGGTCCTTCTCGCAATTATTGTCTTTCTGGCTGTGGCCGCCGGGGCCGGGGCCGTATTCGTCTGGTTCGGGTGCTTTAATGTCTCAGCCCGTGTCCCGCACTGGGACATCACGGTTGAAGCCATTGAGGTTTTGCGCGACCGGTCGATTATCGTCAACAGCCGTGATGTGAAAACTCCTCCCATGACGGACCCGGCGCTGGCGCCGAAAGGGGCGGCAATATATAACGAGGCTTGCATTCCTTGCCATGGCGCCCCGGGGATTTCGGCCCGTCCCTTTTCTCAGGGTCTTTACCCCGCCCCGGCAAACCTGCTTTCGGGATCTATACAGAGCGAATGGGAATACGGGCAACTGTATTGGATTGTGGAAAATGGCCTCAAACTGACCGGAATGCCCTCTTTCGGCTCAACTTACGAAAAAAACGAAATAGCAGTCGTGATCGCTTTCGTCCGGCGGCTCCCCAAAATTTCTCCCGGTGAGTACGAGCGGATGGCTGGATCAAGAAAAGAGTAAAGAGTGAAGAATGGAGAGTGAAAATAATCTGTCCATTCCTCTCGCCGGCTTTTTGCCGGAAGTTCACCCTTTCAACTTCACCCTTCACACTTCAGGCTACGCTGGGCGCCGGCTACTTTTCCCGTTTGACGCTCTCAATAACCACGGGTTTTACCGGCACATCCTGATTTGAAGTTGCAACGCCCTTTATCTTGTCCACGACGTCCATCCCGTCAATAACCTTGCCGAAAACAGCATAGCCGAAGCCGGCGGATGAACTGTCTCTGTGGTTAAGAGACACATTGTCCACGACATTTATGAAGAATTGCCCCGTCGCGCTGTCAACGGCCATGGTTCTAGCCATCGCAATAGTCCCTCGGTCGTTCTTAAGCTCCGCGCTCGCTTCATTCTTGACAGGGGCACGGGTTGGCTTCTGTTTCATATCGACCGTAAACCCGCCTCCCTGGATCATGAAAGTGCCTATAACCCGATGGAAAATCGTGCCGTCGTAGAATCCCTCGTCCACGTACTGCAGGAAGTTTTTCACTGTTTCAGGGGCTTTGCCGGGCCAGAGTTCGATCTTGATCAGGCCCATGGATGTCTTCATCAAGACGACCGGATTTGCGGGCTGCGCCTTTTCTTCCGGACCGGCCGCCGAGGAAAAGCTTTGCAAAATCAGTGAGCAGCAAGAGATGAGGACCAGCAAAAATGTGTACTTCAAATAAGCCATTTTCTACTCCTTTGGATAAATGTTAAGCATCGACTTGCGGGGCCTGGAAATCTTTTCACAAGCCTCCTGATTCATGAGACCGGCGGTTTCCGGTGAACCATTACTCCTGACAAAGCGGACCGCCGCTGAGAGCGTTTGAGTCCAGGGGCGGTCATTGACATTAAACCCTCGCTCTTGCATATTCAACTTCTGAAATAGAATATAGGCCTGCCGGAATCGAGTTGAGGAAATTTAATGACAAAAAAGCGGAGTACAAGGGGCAAAGCTTCCGATTATCTCAGGGCAGCGGCCGAGCAGTTCGGCTCAGCAGACCAAATTGCCGAAATCAACAAATACGGGGCTGGCAACATAAACGACACGTATCTTGTGTCCTCCGGCTCGGATCGGGAAAAATATTTCATTCTTCAGCGCATAAACCGGCGTGTATTTAGCAGGCCCGAATTAATAATGCAAAACCTTCGCGCCTTCTCCGAGCACGTTTCAGAGCGCCTGAGGCGCAATCCGCCGGCCGGCCGCCGTTGGGAGATGCCGCGCCTTCTGCTGACGGCCTATTCCCAAGATCACTGGATCGACCCCGAAGGTTGCTTCTGGCGCGCGATCAGCTTCATAGAGAACTCGGAATCGTTCGATTCGGTCATCAGTCTCGATCATGCAGCCGAGGTCGGGTTTGCCATAGGGCTTTTCCACACCCTTGTGAGCGACCTGCCCGCAAACAGGCTCAAGGACACGCTGGAAGGCTTTCACATTACCCCGATCTATTTGGGACGCTATCTGGCGGTGCTGGAAAAACGCCGCGCCCCGGCATCCCCCGATGCGGCCCATTGCATGGATTTCATAGACAGGCGCAAGGAGCTCGCGCCCATTCTGGAAAATGCCAAATCGGACGGAAGATTGCCGCTCCGTATAATTCACGGCGACCCTAAAGTTAGCAATGTAATGATCGATACCATGACAGGGCTGGCCGTGAGCATCGTTGACCTTGACACCGTCAAGCCCGGTCTGGTTCATTATGATATCGGCGACAGCCTTCGTTCATGCTGCAATCCGCTTGGAGAAGACCCCGGCAGGCCCGATGAAGTCCGTTTCGAACCCGAACTCTGCCAGGCGCTGCTCAGGGGCTATTTTTCGGTGGCCAAAGGCTTTCTCACCGAATGCGACCGTGAATTCATCTACGATTCTATCCGCCTGCTTGCCTACGAGCTGGGAGTCAGGTTTTTTTGCGATTACCTGGAGGGGGATGTCTATTTCAAGGTGAGGGACCGCCGGCAGAACCTCCGAAGAGCGCTGGTCCAGTTCCGCATCGTCGAAAGCATCGAATCGCAGGCCCAAGCTCTTCGCACGATTATCAGGGAGACAGCGAGCGCGGTAAAGGCGGAGCCTGTTTGACTCCGCCTCCAGGTTTCGGATATCTCGGGGCCTGGATTAAATTGATATCCCGCCCCCATGTTCTGACTATTCACAGATCTTCAAGCCGTTTTTGCTCCATGCGCCTATTTTCGCAGGGCCGTTGCGGCCTTCTCGAAGCTCATCCCGAAAAACCTGTACACCCATATCTGATAGGCGATTACTATGGGTACGAAGACCAGGGCTACTGCGAGCATGATCTTCAATGTCAGGGGACTCGATGACGAGTTGAACGCGCTCAGGCTGAATGCCGGATTGATGCTGGATATGAGCAGATTGGGGTACATTCCGCCAACCCCGAAAAGCGTAACCATGACGATGAAAACGGCTGAGGAGAACCAGGCTTTGAGCCATTGCTCCCGCCGGGCGAAGAGCAGTATCCCGATCAGCGCGCCGACAGCCGCAAGCGGAATGACGAACAGGCCTGGAACTTTCATGTAATTGTCATACAGACCGGTTGAGAAGTAGGTGGCCCCCAGGAACACGACCGCCACGACTGCAAGCGCAAACCAGAGATTGCCGGCCAGCTTTCCGGCGCGCTCTTTGATTGCCCCCTCGGATTTGATCGCGAGCCAAAGAGACCCGTGCACCATGAAGATCAGGGTGAAGAGGACCCCTCCCATGAGCCCGTAGGGGTTGAGCAGCGAAAGAAGGGACCCCTGATAGATTCCACCTTTATCAATCAGAATACCGCGAAACAGATTGGCGAAAGCCACGCCGAACAGCAAGGCCGGACCGAAGTTTCCTATCCACAGGAGGGCGTCCCAGAAGCTTTTCCAGCCCCCTGAAGCAAATCTGGACCTGAACTCCATCGCGACGCCGCGCACTATGAGGCAAAACAGGATAAGCAGAAGAGCGGAATAGAGGCTGCTGAACATCACTGCGTAGGTTTTAGGGAATGCGGCGAAAGTAACCCCGCCTGCGGTTATCAGCCAGACCTCGTTTCCATTCCAGTAAGGCGCCATGCTGTTGTAAACGGTGCGTTTCTCGCTTTCGTTCTTTGCGATGAATGGGGCCAAGGTTCCAACGCCGAAATCGAAGCCGTCCAAGACGAAATAGACGGCCCACAGAATTCCCCAGAGAGCAAACCAAATTGTCTCAAGCATATCCCACCTCCTCATCGTCCACTGCGAGCAGGGCCGTTTCATCTGCCGGCCCTTTCCTCGCATGGCTCCACATCAGGTAGTAAGCCACTATTCCCAGGAAGGTGTAGACGAGCACGAACGCCCCAAAAGAGATCGCCACCTGGGAGGCCGCAATCGGAGATACTGCTTTTGAGGTCTTCATCATCCCGTATACTACCCAGGGCTGCCTCCCCACCTCGGCGAGCATCCAACCAAACTCACTGGCCACATAGGGCAGGGGAATAGAATAGAGGAACACCTTGAGCAGCTTCGGCCGATCCTCGACCGTGTTGCGCCTGAGCCAGCCGATGATTGCAATTACAAGGAAAAAAAACCCGAGGATCATCATTACCCGGAAGGATACAAACGTAAAGGTTACCGGAGGCCTTTCCGAGGGCGCAAAAGCTTTCAGACCCTTCACTTCAGCAGAGAAGTCATGGTATGCCAGCATGCTCAAAGCGCCTGGAATCGCCCCGAATTCGACCAGATTGCGTTCGCGATCAGGATCTGGAATGACGAGCAAGTACTGAGGGGCGGATTTCTTTGTCTCCCAGAGCGACTCCATGGCCGCGAGCTTCGTGGGCTGTATTTTAGCGACCTCACCGCCGTGCATATGGCCCTGCAAGACCTCAACGATCGTAAAAATCAGGGCGAGTGAAACGGCCAGCCGAAACGATTTCTTAAAAAATGAAATGTTCTGCTTCCTTAGTAAATGCCAGGCGCTGACGCCCATCACGAAAAAGGCTGAAAGGATATAGGCGGCTGAAACTGTATGGACTATAGTATGCCATGCAAAGGGCTGGGTGATAACGGCAATCAGACTGTCAAGCTCGGCTCGCCCGTTTCGAATGACAAAGCCCACCGGGTGCTGCATCCATGAGTTGGCGATCAGAATCCATATCGCCGAAAGGTTCGAGGAGAGCGCCACCAGCCAGATGGTTACCGCGTGCGCCTTCGGTGAGAGCCGCTTCCATCCGAAAGCCCATACCGCGATAAAAGTGGATTCCAGAAAGAAAGCCACTGTCGCTTCAATTGCCAGGAGCGAACCGAAAATATCGCCAACGTACTCCGAGTAGCGTGACCAGTTTGTCCCGAACTGGAACTCGAGCGTTATGCCGGTAACCACCCCGATGGCGAAATTGATCAGGAAAATCTTGCCCCAGAAGCGGGCCATGTTTCTGTACTCTTCGTTTCCCGTCCTGACGTAGTTCGTCTCCATTATAGCCAGCAGGACGGAAAGCCCGAGCGTAAGCGGCACGAACAGGAAATGGAAAAATGTCGCCGCTGCAAACTGGAGTCTGGATAGCATAAGGGTGTCCATATGCTGTCTCCTTTTGATGTGAGAGTTCTAAAATGCACCGCCGATGGACGTCAGGCTCGAAGTAGTCATCCACTATGGGATGTGCAATATTTCCAACGCTAACTTCCGCGCTCAAAGGGATAATTCTTTTAGTATCCTCAGCCCCCTTTTGAAAAGCATAGTGAAGTCCGCGCGATCGATTCACTTCCCTTTTCAAAAGGGGAGGCATGGGGATTTTACTCATATGAGCGCAACTTTGTGCTAGTCCGTCTTCGAGAAAACGCCGGCTGCCGAACCGCAAACCGGGCAGCCGTCGGGTGGCCCATCTGCGCAGGTGTACCCGCAAACCGAACAGACGTAATAATCAGTCTCTTCAAGGGTCTCCAGTTGGTCGAGCGCCCGCTGATAAAGCAGGGCATGCTGAATCTCTACGGAATTGGCGTACGCAAAACTTCTTCGGGCCGCATTATGCCCTTCTTCCTCTGCTGTTCTGATCATTGGGGGATACATCTCGGTGAATTCAAATGTCTCACCCGCTAAAGCCGCCTTGAGGTTTTCCTCCGTGGTCCCGATGTTCCCCAAGGCCCGGAGATGTGTGATGGCATGAACGGTTTCGGCCTCGGCGGCAGCCCGGAAAAGCTTTGCAGCCTGGGGGTATCCTTCCTTTTCCGCCTGCTTTGCGAAGGCCAGATACTTACGGTTCGCCTGGGATTCGCCCGCAAAGGCCTTCAACAAATTCATCTCTGTTTGTGCGCCGTTTTTGGATTGCATTTTGGTCTCCTTTATTCATCCGTATCTGTCCATGATTCTGTCCGGCATCCGCATCCGCCATCCTGCTTCCGTATGGCGGCCCTGCCCTTGCCGGACTTCTTTTCTTCCGGCCACAGGCCTCTCCTGATATGGTCTTCCCTCTCCTGCTCGGCAACCTTTCTGATCTTGTATGCCGAATCCCTCAGGAGCCCGTACAGGACCCCGCAGCCGACATCTTTCCTGGCCCCGTCACCCAGATCGGCCAGCTCGACCATCATTTCGGTCAACTGGATTGTCCTTCCAAGCATCTCATTGCATGTTTTCATCGTTATCCCTCGAAAGCCAGGTTCGCATCTCTTAATGGCAACAAGCGCACCAAGTGCGGGCGCATGCAGATAATTAAAATTACCATGTGATGTCACATACTTATTCGTAATGGAAATTTTGCCGTGCAAGGGTCTGCACTAAAAACGAGACACTTCTGAGACAGCCGGGAAAACGGACTGTTTAAGAAAATCGATGATATAAGGGGAAACAAGATGTTTGGCAGGGTAATGCGACTGTCTCATGATACAATCTGAGACACTTGTGTATCATGAGACAGGTTTGGGCGCGAGGTAGTGGGTCGTTTTGAAGTGTTGAATTTTCCGACTGTAGCGTTTAGGGTCGTTTCGGCCTTTTAGGTTCGGGTTTTTTGACTTTGGCCCTGCGGGATGACCGTTTTTTATAAGATACATCCACGGCGCGCGCTGCTTCTAAGGGGAAAACCTTTTTCGAGGGTTTGTCTGGAAGATAGACAACACGCAGTACGTTTTTTTTGTATCTATGAGTCCCGGCCGGAAAATGCGTACCCTCTAACTTAGCTATTCTCCCAGGCTTGGGGTGGTAGAAGGGATTGTCGGCCACATCTCGTTCAAAACTTGGCCAGTTCTTTTTTAGATCGGAATCTGCTCCCACGGTAGCGAGAACTTCTACGCTAGTTTCCGCAGTACTATCTATCGTCCATTTTTCAGTCATGGATTGCGCCAGAGCTTTTTAGTCTCTCGTACCGCTCCCACACTTTTTCTTTTAATCCAGGAATTTTATTGAGTTCAGCGGTTGCTTCCCAAGATGCGATACATTCCTCTATGGCATCCAAACTCTTATTCTGTTTGGATATTCGAATTGCCTCCAACAAACAGGCGAGCATCAACTCCTTATCTTGATTGGAGAGGTCACTGAGGAGTTGTTTTATCTGCTTCTTCTGGAGCACTCTTCACCTTCCCGTATGCCTCTTCATAGCTTTTTAGTTGTGTCGATAACGCCTGTATTACCGCAGGAATAACGGCGGCTGGCATTGCTATCTGAGCAACGATGGGAATTTTATGCTCGTATTTTGCTCCATTTGTCAGTGTTTCCAAGTTAAAAATCGGTCCAGCATCAGCAAATCTTAAGGTAAAATCATACGGATTATAGTTAACATCCATGAAATTGGCATAAATCCGTTGGGGTTCAAGGTCATCGACAGGTCTTAAATTGACTTGCACAACCTTTTTTGTCGGTTTGGGCATACTTCCCCCTTTGTGAGTGAGAGGGGAAGTAGCTTACCACAAAAAGTAACCATTGCAAACCATGTTTTCCAGAGGATTTAAGGAGTTAATCGGGCAATTTCTTCAAGGGACCAGACATGATCGCTGATTCCCGCCTCCATTGCGGGAGTAACCCGCAAGTTCTGGTGAATCCGCACGAAGTTGTAAGCAGGAAGAGCATATGCGGAATCTGCAATGTGAGCGGATTCACTGCGATGAGATATGGGCTTTCTGCTACGCCAAAGAAAAAAATCTGTCCACCGATAAAAAGGGGCAATTTGGATACGGTGATGCATGGACATGGGTCGGTATTTGCGCCGATTCTAAACTCATAGTTTCCTGGATGGTTGCGAAACGTGACGTTCAAACGGCCTTTCTATTCGTTTCTGATCTTCGTGGCCGGCTGGCTCACAAAATCCAACTGACAACCGACGGCCTTAAGTTATACCTCACTGCGGTTGCGACTGAATTTGGGGGGAATATTGACTATGCTATGCTTGAGAAGGTTTATGCAGGTGGGGGTTCCGGGCACCCAACAAACCAGTGAAAAACGCTATAGTCCGGCAAAGTTTGTAACCAGTAAACGGAAGACCGTTAAAGGTCTTCCCGATCCGAAGCATATTTCAACCTCATATGTCGAACGTCAAAACCTCACGATGAGGATGGGAATGCGGCGGTTTACCCGGCTTACCAACGGTTTCTCTAAAAAGGCTCAGAACCTCGTTTATGCGGTATCGCTGCATTTAATGTATTACAACTTCGTTCGGATTCACCAGAGCTTGTAGGTTACTCCGGCAATGGAAACTGGGATTACGGATCGACTCTGGACTTTGGAGGATGTAGCGAAGCTCGTTAGCTAACTCCTGAGATTATCGACGTTTAAATTCCATATTCATTTCGCCCTCGGTACCGGAAAAGAATCGGAAGCATTGACGGTGCGTTGTACGCTCGATTTTCCCCCATTGGTTATAGAAAATATCTCGCCATCAGATGACTCTCGCCCAAGACGGAACACACCGATAATCCATCCGTTTGAAAGTTCCCAATAATATGAAGGGCCAGCCAAGATACATTCTTGATCGACATATCCGACCCATCGCCATTTCTCACGATCGCGTAACCAGTGTTTGGCTATACTCCCAAAAGGTGGCAATTTCTTCTCGGGCAAATCCGGAAACATTGCCCTAAATTTCTCAGAATCAGTATTGTAAATCGGCTCGGCAGGAATAGGGTCATACTCGCAAAATGAGGTATGGCCGGAGTCTGCATCTTTTGGTACTACACATATTATTGAACGCGGGTGCTTGATCCAGATGACAATCGCATGCTCATGCCATGCTTGATATGCGATAGAACCCTCGGAAATTGGTTTAATCTTGTTGCCTAACTCTCCTGATTGTGCATCGTATAGAGCGTTAAAATCATGCTTGATGGTTGGGCTCGTTGGGGGTGGAAGGATATCTGAAGTGGATTGGCTTATTTCAGTGCTCTTACTTTCTGCGTGACTCCACATTTTAAATCCAATTATAAGCGTGGCGATCAGCAACAAACCCCCTAGTATCAACGCCATTATGGGGAATAAGGGTTTCATCGCATTTCCCTCCCTGCCTTTTGGGCCAGATTGTGATTTGCGATAAGAAGCCCATCCGAAGTACGCAGAAAACCCGCAAAATAGATTCCCCGCCAGACTGGACACAACCAAAATGATTGTCGCAGAATCGCCCATAAAAGTACTCCCACTAATGAGGTTAGGCCATTATGGCGGATTCTAGCACAAGCTATTTGAATCGCTAATTTTTTGAACGTTTTCCCCTCGAAAATTTCGTCACCTCAATACGAAGTGTTCAGTTTCATCATAGCATAGGTGAATAAAAAGTGAAAGTTTGCGTAAATCCAAAATGACCCACTACCGGGGGAATTGGGGAATCCCTGAATCCCTAAATTCCTAAATCCTTAAATTTTCTTATCGAGGAACCGGTAAAGGGTGGCGCGGCCTACTCCGAGCAGCTTCGCCGCTTTGGACCTGTTTCCGCCTGCCTTCTCGATGGCTGATGCGACGGTCTCGGCGGTAAGCCGGGGCTGCGGTCCGGGCTTGGAAGCAGCGCAGGTCATCCGCCGGATTTCGAGTGGAAGGTGTTCGGCTTCGATAGTGGGTCCGCGCGCCTTGACCAGGGCGAAGTGGATTGAGTTTTGCAGCTCACGCACGTTTCCGGGCCAACCATAATCCATCATAAGCGACAGGGCCTCTTCGGAAAGCCGGGTAGCCTTCCGGCCATGTTCGGCGGCCAGCTTCAGGAAATGGACGGCAAGGAGAGGTATGTCGTTTCTGCGCTCGCGAAGGGGTGGGATGCGGATTGGGACTACGCTCAGACGGTAATAGAGGTCTTCGCGGAAATTCCGCCGTTCCATCTCCCGCTTCAGGTCCTTGTTGGTCGCGCTGATTATGCGGACGTCTACGCAAATCGTCTTTTCGGCGCCAACCCGCTCGAATCTACCCTCCTGGAGCACGCGCAGGAGCTTCACCTGCATGTGCCTGGGGAGCTCTGAAACCTCATCAAGGAAAAGGGTCCCTCCATCAGCCAGTTCGAATCGGCCTTTCTTGTCACGAATCGCACCTGAAAATGCGCCTTTCACATGGCCGAAAAGCTCGCTCTCCAGCAACCCTTCCGGGAGGGCTCCGCAGTTTACCGGCACGAAGGGCCCGCCCGCCCTTGCGCTTTCATTGTGAATGGCAGCGGCTACCAGCTCTTTTCCAGTCCCGGTGTCGCCGGTTATGTGCACGGGATAATCCGCCGCTGCAAGATTTCTGATCTGTTCGTAGACGTCGAGCATCCTGCGATCTCTGCCGACAATGCCTGAAAAACCCGTAAGTTCACCAAGCCGGATCTGAAGGCTGATGATTTCGGTCAGGTCGCGGAAAGCGGCGAGAACGCCGACAAAGGCGCCCTCCTCATCGTACATGCCTGTCACCGACATTTCGATCCGGCGTGTCTCGCCCGACCGGGTGACGGCATTTATGGTATAAGTGTGATGTCCCAACGCCCCGGGGGGTTGGCCGCAAAAGGAACACTTGTTCCCGCAGAATGGGGCCCCGAATACCAGGTGGCAATCCCGTCCGAGCACATCTTCGCGCGAATACCCGGTGATCTTTTCGGCCGCCCGGTTAAAGAACAGGATTTGCCGATTGAGGTCATGGGCAATTATGCCCTCCATCATGTTATCGAGAACATTTTGAAGGTTCTTTTGCTGAGTGACCAGATTTTCGAGGGTTACCACCGTCATAAGACTGCCCTTTTTGCCGCGCATTGGGGTCTACAGGAATTCAGGGACCAAGAAGGATTCGGGGACTGTGAAGCCGGAACATGAGCGGCAAAAGGCGACGCCCCCGGTCCTCGTTCGGGCTGCCCCAGGCGGCGGCAAGCAGCTTGTCCGCCTCAAGGGCCGTGAGGGGTTTTCGATGATTTGTCATTTTATCCGGTTTCCAGGGTTTTCAGGATGGCGCAAACCCGCGCCGGCCCTAAAGGGTGTTTTCACAATATGGACGAGATACGCTGTATTGTCCAGTTGTGTGTTGTTCGAGTTATAGTGGAGTTGAGGCCATTATCGTCAAAATCATCGAGGATAACCGGCCCATGTGACGGGCACAGCACGGACTCCACGCTCCGTGAGGCGTCGCGCGTGGCGTAGAGACTGCGAGAGGGCCTGCCCAGGACCCCCGGGTCGAGTCCCCCGAATCAGCTTGGCAGGCTCTGACCCGTGGTGCTCCGCTTCCGCCCACCCTTGTATCTACGGGGGCGTTACCGGGCCCCAAGCAGTTGAGGCCGGACCGGTCCCAATCTTGTTTGTCGCCGTTACCGTGAACGTATAAGCTTTGCCGTTGGTCAGACCCGTCACGGTTATCGGGGTGACTTTCTCTGATGCCGGGTTGACCTTCTCCGTAGTTTTCTTTCCCCCGGGGCTGGATGTCACTGTGTAGGAGGTAATGGGCTCCCCGCCGTTTGAAGCCGGGGCCGTGAAGGTGACAGTTACCTCTTTGTTGGCGCCAGTTGCGTTTACGATTGACGGTGCGCCTGGGACTGTCGCAGGCGTTACGCTGTTGGATGGCTTTGAGGCCGGACCGGTCCCGATCGCGTTGGTCGCCGTTACGGTGAATGTGTAGGCAGCGCCGTTGGTCAGGCCTGTCACGGTTATCGGACTTCCCGGATGGGAGGCTGTTGCGCTGCCGGGGTGCGATGTTGCGGTGCAACTCGTTATCGGGCCCCCGCTATTTGCCGGAAGCTTAAAGTGCACGGTTGCCTGGCCGTTGCCGGCCGTTGCCGTTACGTTTGTGGGCGCACCCGGTACTATGCCTGGAGTTACTTGGTTGGACTGACCTGAGGGAGGACCGGTCCCGATCGCGTTGGTCGCCGTTACCGTGAATGTATAAGTTTGCCCGTTGGTTAGACCCTTCACGGTTATCGAGCTGGCTGTGGCCGGCCCTGAGGCTGTCTTTCCTCCGGGGCTGGATGTCGCAGTGTAGCGCGTGATGGGGCTGCCGCCGTTATACGGGGCGGTGAAGCTGACCGTCGCCTGGCCGTTGCCGGTCGTTGCCGTTCCTATTGTCGGCGCACCCGGAGCTGTGGGAGCCGACGTTAAGGGCAGTGAGAAAATAGTGCCTGCGCCGTGGGTCCCTCCATACTGCATGGTCATCCCGTAGAGCGTTGAC
>Ga0182027_10011422_pt1 | contig 12549 bp, 6 predicted proteins | sample 712E1DmetaG_FD_121300 | JGI IMG/M metagenome (GOLD analysis project Ga0182027, IMG submission 121300) | Permafrost microbial communities from Stordalen Mire, Sweden - 712E1D metaG (Illumina Assembly) | ecosystem: Environmental > Terrestrial > Soil > Wetlands > Permafrost | place: Sweden...
CAACCCCTGCCGCGCCAGGATCTTCACGATGGATACCTTGTCGGCAACGGCCGGATGTTCGCCGTGGGCGCGCTGGGCCGCGAGCTGACCCGCGAGGGGAAATCCTCGCTTGGCCCCAACCCCGCCCCGCTGACTGAGCTCGCCTGGGTCGCCGGCCCCAGTTACGGCAACGCCAACCTGGGCTTCGGTTGGGAAGTCCTCGCGCGGGTGGACGGCCGCCCCGCGCTTTGGACGAGCGAACGCGTCGTCCGCCCCACCGCCCAGCATCCCTTCTGGGGCGTGGAGAGCCACTCCGGCGCTCTCGACTGCCAGTTGACCGACGTGCTCGCTCCCGACGCGCCCGTCCTGCTGCGCCGGCTGGTGATTACCCGGCCGCCCGGCTTGCCCGCCGCCGTCCAATTGCGCCTCCCCGTGCGCGCCGACCCGCGCAACGGCCGGTTCTTTCATGTTTGGGGCAATCCGGTCGCCCCTTCCGAGCCGATCTGGGCGCCTTCGGTCCCCGCCGACCAATTGCGCCGGGTCGACCGGGCCGCCGGCGCCCTCGTCCTGACCGGCGCCCGGCGCCGTCTTTATGAAGAATCCTCCACCCCGTATAAAATGGACTTCCCCGCCCGCGTCCTGGCCACCGCCGCCTCGGAGGGCAAAGGGGTCAAAGCCGGCGTCGATGCTGAGGGGCTGAGCGTTGACCTGGGGCTGATGAAGGGCGGCGAGCGCCGCGCCGTGGCCGTCTGGATCGTCACCGCCCCGACCCGCGAGGGGGCGTTGGCCTCGCTTCAGGCCTGGCGCAAAAAGGATCCGGAAGACCTCCTTAAGGCGAGCCTGCGCCAACAGCCCAAGCCCCTGCTCAGCCGCACCGACGGTCGGCCCGATCCCCTGCTGGAGGTGATCGGCGCCTGCCAGGGGCTGGCTGAGGCCGCCCAGGCCCGCTGCGGCGGCGTGCTGGCCCAGGCCTATATGTACCCGATGTGCTACATCCGCGATCAGTACGGCTCGTTTCGCCTTTTCCTGGACTCGGGCGACGCCGAGCGCGCCTACCGGGAGTTCGCATACTGCGTCGCGATGCAAAACCAATATGGCATTCAGAACGCCAACGACGCCGTCCCCGATCCGCCCGACCCGGCCCGTTTCGATCCCGCCGCCGGCCGCCTGGATTCTTTCAATAACATCGCCGAGGTGCCCAGCATCGTCATCCTGATGGCGCGCGACTTCTATCAGGCCACGGGCGACCTGGGGCGGATCGCGCCCCTTTACCCGCGCCTGGCCTATAACCTGCGCGTCCAGCGGCCCGACCGCAACGGCCTGCTGCCCACCGTCGGCGACGAATCCTATACCAACGTCGCCGCGCCGCGCTTCAGCGCCGAGATGACCGATTCCAACCTGCTCTTCCTCGCCGCGGCGGAGTTCATGACGCGCCTGGCCGATAAACTCGGCAAAAGCAGCGATGCGGCCGAATTTCGCCAGCGCGCCGAGCGGGTCCGCGCGGCCTTGATGCGCCGGCTCTGGCTCCCCGAGGCGCGCGCCTTCGCCTTTGCCCGCGATGACAGCGACGATCCCGCCAAGATCGACCCCCGGCCGGCCTTCGACCTGCTGCTGCGCTGGTTTTGGCTCGAACTGGGCGATCCGTGCGGCCCGGTTCCCCAGGGCTGCCTGGCGGCGGTCCTGGGCGCGCTTTGCCACCCGATCGAGGTGGTCCCGCGCGGCGGAATTTGCGCCGGCATGGATCCCGGATACCTCCTTTACGCCCTCGCGCGCAGCCAGCACCCGGCCACCCATTCGGCCGCCCGTCTTTTGCTCGGCTACGGCTCCGACGCCGGTCTCTTCGACGAGTATTACCTCTACCCCGACGGCCGGATCGCTCCGGATCCGGGCGGCGGCACCCTGCGCCCGTGGGAATCGGCCGTCAATGGTTGGGCCTTGATGCATTACCTGCTCGGCCTGCGCGTGGGCCTGCCCGAAGGCCGCCTCACGCTCCAGCCGCACCTTCCCCCCGGCTGGCCCGGCTGGGTGAGCAAGGAAATCGATCTTGGCGGGGAGGGGAGCGTGCAGGCTCGGCTCGAACGCTCCGCGGGTGGCCGGGTCACCTTCAGCCTGAAGCGCCGGGGCGGGGTGCATCCGCTCAAGGTCGATGTGGAGTTTGGCGCGTTTGGTCCCCGCCTGACGCCCGCCCAAGGGGGGCTTGAGCCGGTCGCCGGCCACCCCGACCGGCTCCGGGCGGAGGTCCTGCTCCCCCCCGCCCACGGCCTGCTCCAGGGCGTCACAAAAATTCGCCTGGTCTTTTCCTCGGCGACCTGCCGGTAGGGGTAAAAAGTCATGCGGCGCTTGAAGAGGCGGGAGTTGGAGGAAGGGAGACGGCGCCCTCCCATCTGCCTTCATTTACATTAAATAGCAGGCAAGGGCGATCGATCTTGCGTGGCGGAATTCGCGAGGCAAGGGTTGACCGGGAGGCTCGCGATGCGAGGCGAAAATTTCCTCGCCTTGACGCAAAATAAGTTCTTGACATCCGAGTGTCCTTTGATTATTATCGCAACTGCTTCAGGCTCTTTTATTATTACAATTTTTTTACAGGAGAAGGAAAGGAGGGAGTTATATGTTGAGGCGCATTAAAGGGTTTACCCTGATTGAGTTACTGATCGTGGTGGCGATTATTGCCATTTTGGCGGCTATCGCCGTCCCGAACTTCCTGGAGGCGCAGACGCGCTCCAAGGTGACACGAGTCAAGGCGGATCAGCGGACGATTGCGACCGCGCTGGAATCGTACTATATTGATAATAATACGTATCCCACTCAAGACTCCTCGACCGGCAATGGCACCACGGAGCCGGCGATGGGCGCTGGCGTCAATCAGATGGCTGCGGCTGTCAGCACGACCCAGGGCGAGGCACTCATGCCGACGTTCCGGATCAAGAGAAGTGGCGATGACAAACTGATGACGCTGACCACGCCGATTTCGTACATCACGTCTTATTTCACGGATCCGTTCGCGGATACCAAGACTGCGGCCTTTGCCTATTCGCAGACCCCCAAGGGCTTCGGCACGGGCTGGATTCTGTGGTCCTATGGCCCGGATACCGATGAGAATGGCCCCTTTATGGATGCCAGCTACAAGGCTGGTGGCGACATCAGGGTCATTGCTCCCGAGGGCGGCTGGACGGTTCAGGTCGCTGAGACCTATTACAATGCTGGTGGCTCGGTTCCGTCTGGCGATCTCCTTGCGATCACCTACGACCCGACCAATGGCACCACCTCCAATGGCGACGTGTGGCGTGTCAAGCAGTAAGCTCTTGTCAGCTTACCTCGCTTAAGTTAAAGGGCCGGTGAAAGCCGGCCCTTTTTTTTATGTGTGCGCCCCCCGGCCATCTCCGGCAACCCCTGGCGAGAGCCTTGTCAAGCCATGAATCCTGACTCCCCCGCCACCGTCCCATCCGTCCAGTGGACCCCCGCCCAGCGCGACGCCACCCTCCGCTCCGGGTGCAACCTGGTCGTCTCGGCTTCGGCCGGCTCGGGCAAAACCGCCGTGCTGACCGAACGGGTCTTCACCCTGCTCGCCCCGTCCCCGGCCGAAAACCGTCCCCCCGCTGCGCTGGAGCGGATGTTGATCATCACTTTCACCGAAAAAGCCGCCACGCAAATGAAGGAGCGGATCGAACGGCGCATCCGCCAGGCCCTGGCCGAGCCGGGGCGCGAGCCGCGCCTGTTGCGCGAGGCCCTCAATAGCCTGAGCGCGGCCTGGATCATGACCATCGACGCCTTCTGCCGCCGGCTGGTGTCCGAGCATTTCCACCGCGCCCAAATCCCTCCCGCCCCCCGCCTGGTCAACGGCGCCGAGCTGGCCGAACTGGAATTGCGCGAACTGCGCGAACTTTTGAGCGAGGCTCTGGGCGGCCCCGCCCGCGCCGAGGTGGAAGAGCTCACGCGCTCTTTCGGCCGAGGGGTCGAGGGCCTGCTCGGCGCGCTGCGCGACCTGATCCATTTCATGCACTCGCTCGACCGGCCGGCCGACTGGCTGGCTGCCGCGCGCGAGCGGTTCGAGCGCACGGCCGACCCGCGGACCGCCTACCCCGATCTCCCCGAAGCGCAGACGGCCGGCGCCTGGTTCCGCCAGGCCACGCGCGAACTGAACACCGCCCTGCGCGCCCTGATCCGCGAAGCCGAGCGCCGCGGCGGCGAGGCTAAATTCATCGCGCCCTGGCATCAATTGGCCCTCGACCTGGACGGCTTCGCGCAGCGCCACGGCCCGTTTCAGCCCGACGCCCTGGCCCCCTGGCTGGAACGGGCCGACCCGATCCTGGGCAAGCTCGGCCTGAAGCGGGTTTGCGGCCCGACGCTCTTCCAGGATCAGGCGTTCAAGGCACACTTCCTGGATCCCTTTGGTAAGCATTACCTGAAGCACTGGCGCGAGAGCTGGTTCTTCATGGACGAAGCCGGCCTGCTGCGCGGGGCGCGTCTTGCCGCCACCCAGTGTTTGACTCTGCTGGCGTTGGCCCAGCGGGGGCTGGAACGCCTGCAACAGCGCAAGCGCCGCCTCGGCCTGGTCACCTTCAACGATTACGAACGCTATGCCCTTGAGATCCTGACCGACCCGGGATCCGGGCGCAACCCTTCCGAGATCGCCCTTCAGCTCCGGCGGCAATTCGAGCATGTGCTAGTGGACGAGTACCAGGACACCTCGCCGCTGCAGGACTCGATTATCCGCCAGGTGGCGCGGCCGGGCGGTGAAGAGTCCGGCCAGACGGGGAACCTTTTCCTGGTTGGCGATTACAAACAAAGCATTTACCGGTTTCGCGACGCCGACCCCGCGCTCTTCCGCGCCAAACTCGCCGCGGCAACCGGGGTCCAGAGCGGTGCGCCCGGCTTCGAACGGATCAACCTGCTGGAGAACTTCCGTTCACGCGGGCCGGTCCTGTGTTTCATCAACGCGATCTTCGAGCGGCTGATGGACGAGTCGGTCGGCGAGATCGAGTACGGCGCGGCCGAGCGACTGGCCCCCCAGCGTCCGGAACCGGCCGGAAGCGATCCGGTCTGCGTCGAAGTGCATTGGATGGCTAAAAGTTTGCCGACCGGCGAGGGGCCGGGAGGACCCGGCGCGGACGGACCCGAAGAGGAAAACGAAGGGAAAGAAACGGCCGAGGAAACGGATGGCGCCGACGGTTTGGCGCCCGTGAGCGCCGAGGCGCTCGAAGGCCTTGAGGCCCAGGCGCAATGGGTCGCGCGGCGCATCCGCGAGCTGACCGACCCCGCGCGCGGACTGCTCATCCCGGAGGAAGGCGCGGATCCGCTGAGCCCAAGCCCCCCCCTGCGCCGGGCGCGGCCGGGCGATTGCGCCATCATCGTGCGCGGTCTTTCCAGAAACTTGGAGCTATGGGTGGAGGCGCTCGAAAGCGAAGGGATCAAGGTCCGCTCGCCGGGGGTGAATCCGCTCTTCAGCGCCCCCGAGCTGGTCGATCTGATGAACGCCCTGCGCGTGGCCGACAACCCGTTTCAGGATCTGGCGCTGGCCGCGCTGCTGCGCTCGCCGATGGTTGGCTTTGATGAGGACGAATTGCTGCGCCTGCGCCTTGAGCGCCTGAAGGGTCCCTTTCACGCGGCGGTCTGGGCGGCAGCCGGGCGTGACGCTGAATTCACGCAAGCCACGGAGATTTCGAGCGACGCGGCGACCGATGCTCCGCCCGAGTCCTCGCCCGAGCCGCTCCCGGCGCCGCTGGCCGATAAGCTTGCCCGATGCCTGGATACGATCGACCGCTGGCGCGCCCTGGCCCGCCGCCGTCCGGCCGACGAGGTCCTCGCCGCCATCCTGGGCGACACGCATTACGAAGCTTGGCTGATGGGCCATGAAGACGGGGCGGCGCGCCTGGAGCACCTGGATTTCCTGCGCGGCCTGCTGCGCAACCTCGGCCGCAGCGACGAAGGGGCCAACCCGCTGGCCTCATTCCTGGAGCTGGTCGAGCGGGCGCGCGAGGAAAGCGACTCGCTCGGCGACCTGCCGGAAACGGTGGCCAAGACCCAGGACGCAGTCAACCTGCTGACGATCCACAAAAGCAAGGGGCTGGAGTTCCCGATCGTCTTTCTGCCGCGGCTGGAACGGCGTTTCGATTTCCCCGAGTCGCCCGAGACGCTTTTCGAGCGCGAGGGTGGGCTGGCCCGGCCGGGGGTCGATACGCTGCGCCGGCGGCGATACCCGACTCTGGCCCGGCGCATTCTGGCCGAATCGCGCCGGCGCAAGGATCGCTCGGAGGAACTGCGCCTGCTTTACGTGGCGATGACCCGCGCTCGCGAGCGGCTGATCCTGGTCGGCCAGCTCAACGATCCCGAGGCCAGCCGGGCGCTGTGGCGTCTGCGCCAGCCCCCCGGCCAAGCGGACCAACCTCGGACGCTGGACCCGCTCGTCCGGCTCCATGCCGTCCGGCCGGTCGATCTGATCGGCCCGGTGGTGGAGGAGTTGCTCACGCGGGAGGGGGGTGAGCCCGCCTGGCTGCAAGTGCGCGTCAACGCCGAGGTCGCGACCGCCACGCCCCCGGCCGATTTGGAGCCGCTGCGCCGGGCGCTGCACCGCGACGGGGCCGACTCGCGGGCCGACTGGGACGCCGCCTTGGCGCACTTGAGCGGGCGCATCGCCGAAGACGGCTGGACGGCGGGGGAGACCGAGGCGCCCGATCCGGCCGCCAGCCCGCCGCTCCATCTTTTGCCCCCCCTCGACCCGGCGCGCCTCCTGACCGCCCTGCCCGCCAAGGCGACCGTCACGCAGCTTCGCCGGCTGCGACACGGCGCACCGGATGAGGCGGCGCGCCAGCGTGAAGGGGACAGCCCAGACGCCGCGCGGGGGATCGTCCCCTCCGATGCCGAGGACGATGACGCCGCCGAGCGCGAGGAGGAGGCTTTTATCGAGGCCGAGATGCGCGCACCCTATCGGCGCGAAAGCTCGCTGGCGGACCACCGGCCAAGCTGGAGCGAATCGGGATTTTCTGCGCGAAGCGCTTTGGAGTGCGGCGGCTTGCCGCCGCTTTCGGAGGCGCCGGTTAAACAGAGTCGTTCGACGAACGACGACTGCCTCGACGCCCGCCGGCGCGGTTCGCTCATCCACGCTTTCCTGGAGCGGCTCGAGCTGGCCGGAGCGCTGGATGAGCAGGGATTGAAAAGCCAGGCCGAGCGCCTGCTGGCCGAAGGGGCGCTGGGCGAAGCGTCCGGTTTGAGCGGCGCGGCGGTGCTCCAGGTGCTCGACCTCCCGGCGATCGCCTGGTTTTTTAGCCAAACCGAGCCGGGCCGCGCGATGGCCCGGCGACCCGGGGCCGTGCTGCGAGAACTTCCGTTCACCGCCAGCCGTTCGCTCTACGACCTCGACCTGGCCGCCGGCGCCGCCTTTCCCGACGAACGGCTGATCGTCCAGGGGATCGCCGACGCGGTGCTGGATGAAGGGGAAACGGTGACGGTGATCGATTATAAAACGGATCACCTTCGCGACGAGGCGCACGGAGTCGAGTTGGCCGCGCGATACCGGCCGCAACTCACGCTTTACGCACGCTCGCTGCAGGCGATCTGGCTGGTCAAGCGCCTGCGCGCGGCGCTGGTCTTCTTGGGCGCGCGGCGGGTGGTGTGGCTGGATGAGCCGTTCTGAGTTGAGGCTTGTCAATTGAGCGGGCCTAAGGATAATAATATTTCTGAAGTGTGATTCGATTCCCGGAGCGAGGTGAACCTGCCATGAACAGCCGCGAGCGTCTTCTGTGTGCGATCGACCGCAAAATCCCGGACCGCGTGCCCGTGTCGACCTATGAACTGGTCGGCTACAACAGCCGGGCCTTCGAGAATAACGATCCCTCCTATGCCCGGCTGATGCAGGTCATCCGCGAGAAGACCGATTGCCTCTGCATGTGGGAACCCGGCTCCGACGCGATCCTGCCCAAGTCCGATCACGTCGGGGACTTCCTGGAGACGACTTCCCACCCGGCCGAGTTGGACGTGCGGCGCAATGTGACGGACCAGTTTGTGGAAACCTTCAGCACTCTGCACACGCCTCAAGGCCCGCTGAAGCGCGCCACCAAAGTCTTCAACAACGTCCACACCGTCTGGAAGACCGAACATTGGTGCAAGGGGCCCGACGACGTGGACCGCATCCTCGCCATCCCCTATCGCCCGGTGACTTATGATTTCAGCGACCTGCCGCGCATCCAGGGCGAAGTGGGCGATCGCGGGCTCATCATGACCTCGGTGTTTGACGCCCTGGGCTGGTGCGTGGAACTGATGGAACTGAGCCGCTCGCTGCTCTGGGCGATGACCGAGACCGATCATTTCGCGCGCTGCGTCGAGATCGTCCATGAGCGGGTGATGGAAAACCTGCGGCGGATGCTCGACCAACAGGTCGTCGACTTCTACCGGATTTGCGGGCCGGAATACGCGACGCCGCCCTACATGGCGCCGGACCTGTTCCGCCGCTTCGTCGTCCCTTACGTCGCCGAAATGGTCGAGTTGATTCACAGCAAGGGCGCGCGGGCGCGCGTGCATTGCCACGGCAAGATGCGCCATGTGCTGGAGATGATCGCCCAGACCGGGGCCGACGGGATCGACCCCTGCGAGGAACCGCCCGACGGCGATATCACGCTGGAGGAAGTCAAGCGCCAGGTCGGAGACCGCATGTGCCTGTTCGGCAGCGTGCAGCTCAAAATGCTCGAACACGGAAGCAAGGCGCAGATCGAAGAGGTGGTCCGGCGCAACATGGCGGCGGCCAAGGCCGGCGGCGGATACATCATCATGCCGACGGCCGCGCCGATCAATACCCCGCTCGCCGCCAAAACCGAAGAGAATTATTTCCACTATATCGACACGGCGCTGGAATGCGGCGCATACGACTGATTACAGGGCAAGACAAAAAGCATTTGTGCCTAAGCATGGGTGCATCCCTGAATTCTCTGAACCGCGTAGCGGTTCGATCTCAAAGCCGTGGGTAGATTCGTCTGTTTGGACGAATCTACCCACGGTCAGCAAACGAATAAAACGAAGAACCGATTGATCGGTTCGATCATTCAGAGGGGGGATCGAACGATCGAACCGCTACGCGGTTCCGATTCTTACCGTCATGCGTACCGTGGGTTGGAATACCAACCCACGGCTTTGATATCGAACCGCTACGCGGTTCCGTCTGGGGCCATCTGTTCAGGGCAATCCGTTCAGAAATATCCGCTTCCGTTCACCCGACCAATTCGTGTTCGATCTGCTCGAGCGTCTTGCCGCGCGTCTCGGGCACGCGCAGCATGATGAAGACGGCCCCGGCCAGGCAGATCGCGGCATAGACCCAAAAAGTCGAGGCGGAGCCGAGTGTTTTGTAGAGCAGCGGGAACGTGTAAGTCAGGATGAAACAGGCGATCCACAAGGCGCTGACCGACACCGAAATGGCCGCGCCGCGGATGCGGTTGGGGAAGATCTCCGAGATCAGCACCCAGGTGATCGGGGCGAGCGAAAGGGCATAGCTGGCCATCGAGGCCATCACCGGCACGACCACGAATAGCCCCTTCATGTGCAGGAACAAACTGAGGCCGGTCAGACTGTGGGTCACGACCAGCCCGAGGCAACCGGACAGGATCAGGAGGCGCCGGCCGAGGCCTTCGACCATCAGGATGGCGACCCCGGAGAAGACGAAGGTGACCGCGCCGGTAATGACGATATTGAAGAGCGTCGCGCTGACGCCATAGCCCGCATCGTGGAAGATTTCCTGGCCATAATTGAAAATGACATTAAGGCCGCACCATTGCTGCAGGACGGCCAGGATGACGCCGATGCCGATGATCCGCCGCACGCGGGGGGCGAGCAGTTCGCCGAAGCGCACGCGCTGGCTCTCCACGCCGACCAGAGTGGCCCTGATCTGGCCCACCTCGCCGGCGGCGTAACGTTCGCCGCCGATGCGCGCCAGGATGCGCAAGGCCAGGCTGTCGCGCCCCTTCTTGACCAGCCAGCGCGGGCTTTCGGGGACGAACAGCGTCAGGGCGAAAAAGGCCACCGAGGGGACGGCCACGGCATAGAACATCCAGCGCCAGCCCTGCAACCCATTCCAGGAAAGGCGGATCATTTCGGCCGTGGCATTATCGGGCATCTTGCGGGCAATCAGCAAATTGGAGACCTGGGCCGCCAGGATGCCGAACACGATGGCGAGCTGATTAACCGCCACCAGGCGGCCGCGCATGGCGGCCGGCGCCACTTCGGCGATATACATCGGCGAAAGATTGGAGGCCATGCCGATGGCCACGCCGCCGCAGATGCGCCAGAAGACAAAGATATGAAAGGTGGAGGCCCCCCCGGTCAGGATCGAGGAGCCGGTAAAAAGCAGCCCCGAGGCGAGGAGCAGGCGTTTGCGGCCGAAGCGGTCGCTCAGAGCCCCGCTGATCATCGACCCGATCAGGCAACCGAGCAGCGCGCAACTGTTGGCCCACCCGCTCTGCGCGGTCCCCGTCAGAATATGAAAATAGGGTTCGAAAAAGGGCTTGGCGCCGCCGATGACGACCCAGTCGTATCCGAAAAGCAGCCCGCCCATGGCGGCAATGAGCGAAATCGCCCAAACGTATCCGAGCTTGTATTGTGGCATGAAATCGGCTTCTGAAGCCGCCTGGGGCGAGACTTGCGGTTGAACGAGCGCCATGGTGATGTCCTTCATCCGGTCTGGAGTGGTGCGAAACGGGACCCGAAAACAATACCACCGACACGGGGCCATGGATACTGGGAAGATAGCATAATATACATGAAAACGGGGCGGAAGTAAATCCCTCAAAAAAATCTGATTTTATCCCATAGACAGGAAACTCGAAATATCCGATAATTCATTACCATGAGGTGGATTAATATTTCGCCGGAGTGGCGGCCTGCCTCGGGCCGGTAAAGAGAATATTCTTTTTTTCAAGGAGCGACAGACATGGTCCCCGTCGCCGATATCAAGACCACCCGCAAGACCGCCCGGCCCGTGATCGCGGCCAGCCATTGCAAGGGCTGCGGCTTTTGCGTCGAGTTTTGCCCCAAAGGCTTGCTCGCCATCTCGACCGAATTCAACGCTAAAGGATACTACCTGCCCCGGCTGGAGCATCCGGAGGCCTGCACCGGCTGCGGCCTGTGCGAGCGGATCTGCCCGGATTTCGCGATTTACCTGGCCGAACAAGCCAAGATTTGAGCCGCGACGGCGGTGGCGCGGGAGTCATGCGATGGAACATCAGGCCGACATGAGCGGCGACCATTTTCTGAACGGCGACGACGCCTGCGCCGAAGGGGCGCTGGCCGTCGGCTGCCGGTTTTTCGCCGGCTATCCGATCACCCCGGCCACCGAGATTGCCGAGCGGATGGCCGAGCGGCTGCCGGAACTGGGGGGCACCTTCATTCAGATGGAAGACGAGATCGCCTCAATGGGCGCGATTATCGGCGCCTCGTGGGGCGGGGTCAAGTCGATGACCTCGACTTCGGGTCCCGGCTTCTGCCTGATGCTGGAGAACCTGGGCCTGGCGCTGATGACCGAAACGCCCTGCGTGGTGGCCAACGTGCAGCGCGGCGGCCCCTCCACGGGCCTGCCCACGCTGGTCGCGCAGCAGGACATGATGCAGGCGCGCTGGGGGACGCACGGCGATTACGAGATGATCGTGCTGTCGCCCGAATCGCCCCAGGAGATGTTCGATCTGACGGTGGAGGCGTTCAACCTCTCCGAGCGCTTCCGCCAGCCGGTGCTGCTGATGGCCGACGAGGCGGTGGCCCACTTGACCGAGCGGGTGAGCATCCCGCCGCCGGAAGCCATCGTCCGCTACGAGCGGCGGCGTCCGGAGCCTGGCCAGTCGTCGGTCCTGCCCTTCGCCCCCGGCCCCGACGGCGTGCCGCTGATGGCCCCGATGGGCGAAGGATACGCCCAGCACATCACCGGCCTGACCCACGACCAGCGGGGATACCCGCAACTTAACGAGGAAACCCAGCGCCAGTTGATCACGCGTCTGGTGAACAAAATTCGCGACCACCGCCAGGAACTCACGCGAGTCGTCACGGACGGTCTGGACGACGCCCAGGTGGCGGTGCTGACCTACGGGATCACCGGGCGCGTGGCCCGGCGGGCGGTCAGCCTGGCGCGCGAACGCGGCACGCGCGTGGGGCTGGCGCGGCTGCAGATCGTGTGGCCGTTTCCCGACCACGTCGTCGCGGCCCTGGCCGAGCAGGTCGACACCATCCTGGTGCCCGAGATCAACATGGGCCAGATCGTGCGCGAGGTCGAACGCGCGGCGCACGGACGATGCCGGGTGGTCAGCCTGCCCCACGCCGGCGGCGCCCTGCACGACCCCGAAGCGATGGCCTTGGCGATCGATCAGGCGGCGCGCGAACCACGCCAAGCCCCGACCGCGCCGGCCACCCCGGCTTGAAAGGCAATCTCCTCATGCCCACCCTCGACACGCACGAACACCCTCTGACCCGCTACCTGCGCACCGACCGGATCCCCCACATTTGGTGTCCCGGCTGCGGCATCGGCACGACGCTGGGCTGCTTCCTGCGAGCGATCGATCGGCTGAAGCTGGATACAACCAAACTGGTCGTGGTCTCGGGCATCGG
>Ga0182027_10011423_pt1 | contig 12549 bp, 8 predicted proteins | sample 712E1DmetaG_FD_121300 | JGI IMG/M metagenome (GOLD analysis project Ga0182027, IMG submission 121300) | Permafrost microbial communities from Stordalen Mire, Sweden - 712E1D metaG (Illumina Assembly) | ecosystem: Environmental > Terrestrial > Soil > Wetlands > Permafrost | place: Sweden...
ACCAATCGTCCAAGATGTGGCGATGGATTTCCGGCGGAGTCATAATTCTGGTATTGCTTGTGGGTACTTTATTTTGGTTCAATCGTGGCAGTTCATTAGTTCAAGACAACTCTGTTTTGAAAAGGTTTGCTTCAATTTCTCTGACCGACGCTTCCAATCAAAGCCGTCTATATCTCTGGCCGATGGCAATTCAAGGAGGCATGGAAAGGCCAATTCTCGGATGGGGTCAAGAAAATTTCAGCTATATATTTCAGGCGGAATACAATCCGGCCATGTACAACATGGAGCAATGGTTTGATCGAGCGCATAACGTATTCCTAGATTGGTTTGTGAACGCTGGATTTATTGGTTTGGTCGCATATTTGGCACTCTTTGTATTATTCCTCATTTGTGTTTGGAAGTCTTCTTTAAGCATAGCCGAAAAAAGTGTTCTCACTGGATTGCTCGCCGGATATGCCGTGCATGGCATGTTTGTTTTTGATAATCTAGCAAGTTATATAATGTTCTTTTTCTTGCTCGGTTATATAGATTCGTTCAAACAGGGCAGGCCGATTAAATGGCTTGGCATTGATTCGGCGCAAGCCGACACAGTCAAATACGCAGTATTGCCGATTGTCGGCCTCGCGCTCTTGTCCACTATTTATTTTTTCAATGTCAGGCAGATCATATTAAGTGATGATTTTGTTACTGCCATATCCTTGTGTTCTGGAAATAATCCACCTATCGAACTCTTTCATTCTGTTTTAAGTGCCAATATGACTTGGGTGGATGAGGAGATCAACGAGAATCTTTTTTCTTGTGCCATTAGAGCATACGGCAATACGCTTGTTCCAAATGATCAAAAACAAGCTCTCGTGGACTTGGCCTCTGCCGCCGCCAAAGCGCGTGTCGCCGCCGCTCCGAATGACGCTCGCGGCTATTACTATGCCGGCACCTTCTTGGATCAAGTCGGTCAGATAGGCCTAGCCCAAGGTTTTCTGGAGCGCGCTCACGAGCTTTTGCCGGCCAAACAGCAGATTTCTTTTGAGTTGGCGGCTGATTATTTGTATCTGCGTAAAAATGATGAGGCGGTGTCGATTCTACAGTCGGCTTATAAATCTACTCCCGGATATACCAAGGCCGCATCGGCGTACGCCGTAGCACTTGCTATAGATGGGAAGATGAATACAGCACGGCTCATACCGGGCGTTGACCCGGCTCTGCTCGATAGGGTTGGATCATATATTTCCACCGGAAAGAACTATCTAATCCCTATAATCATCTACCAAGGCGTTATAGTGGATACGAGTGATTTCACCCTGCTTCTAGAGCAAGCCCGTAGAGAAGCAGGCACTGGCATGACCGATCAGTCGATACAGACTCTTCAAACCATTGAAAATATTTACCCCGAATATAAAAGTTTGGCAGAAAATGCCATACAGCAGTTACGAGAGATAGAAATAAGTGTTCCGAAAAAATAAAGAAAAAATAACGAGTACCAGAAACTTCGCGTTGTCAGCCCAGCCACGAGGAATTTGTTGAATGAGGGGATAGATAGTTGCCCCACTTTGCAAGCCGGTATATAATATTAGTATTGTAATCCAAAGATTTAATTTTAATAAAAATATGGCTCAAATCAAACGTTATTTGGAGGAAAAAATAATAGAAAGTCTGAAAAAAGACAAAATCGTGATCATTTATGGTGCCAGACAAGTTGGAAAGACGACCCTGGTCAAAAAATTTCTAGGCGCGGATAAATCATTGTACGTCAATGGTGATTTTATAGATGATGCAGAAAAACTCGATAAACCAACAAAAGAGATGGTTTCCAGATTCGAAAATGTGGATATACTGGTCATAGACGAAGCCCAGAACATCAAGGATATTGGTCTGAAGCTCAAGGTGATACATGACACATTGCCAAATCTTAAAATCATAGCTACCGGCTCATCGAGTTTTGAACTATCCAACAAGATCAGCGAACCGTTAACAGGCAGGCATTTTTCACATCTCATGTACCCATTTTCCTTTGGGGAGACAAAAAGTCGTGGTGTAAACATAAAAGAATCTTTGATATATGGTATGTATCCTGATGTTTTTCTACAAAAAACAATAAGAGATAAAAAAGAAATTATTGAAAGGATTGCTCAAAGTTATCTTTTTAAAGATTTACTAAATATTGAATATATAAAAAATCCAAAATCTCTGGAGTATCTGTTAAAAGTTTTGGCTTCACAAATTGGCAATGAGGTTTCTTATAATGAGATTTCGAATACGCTAGATATTGATACAAAAACCGTGACGAAATATATAGATATACTAGAAAAGCTTTTTATAATATTTCCACTAAATCCATTATCATCAAACACAAGGAAATCGTTGACCAAAAAGAGGAAGTATTATTTTTATGATTTGGGCATAAGAAACGCCATTCTCGGAGATTTTTCTGAAATAGAAAATCGTAATGACAAAGGCGCTTTGTGGGAAAATTTTTGTATTGTTGAGAGATTAAAAAGAAATAGTGCCGATGACAAAAATCATCGATACTATTTCTTTAGGACATATCAGGGTGATGAAATAGACTTTATCGAGATCGATAATACGATGGTGAATGGATTTGAATTTAAATATACAAAAGATGCCGTAAGCAATAAGATCAAAAAGATGTACAAGGAAGATCTTGGTGGACAAGGAGAAATACAAATTATAAACACTGAAACATTTGAAAATTTTATCTGATAATAATTGCTTATTCAAGATTCACAGCATGTAGTGTATAATGTCATTATATGGCCAAAAGCCACGAAAACTACCGAGAATTGGTCATGCGTATAGCCAAAACCGATTTCAAGCTCCGCTATCACGGGAGCGTCCTCGGCTATGTTTGGGTCATTCTAAAGCCGCTCCTGATGTTCACCATCTTGAACTTCGTCTTTTCCTCCATCTTCAATTTCCGCAATTCCGGCACGCCTTATTATCCGCTTGAACTTTTGACGGGTCTTCTCCTTTTCCAATTCTTCTCCGAAGCGACAATGACCGGCCTGACCTCACTCGTCGCCAAGGCACAGTTAGTGACAAAGATATACGTGCCACGCTGGACCATCGTTCTCGGCTCGACTATGAACGCACTTTTTATCTTTGGCATGAACCTCATCGTCCTGGCGCTCTTTTTTGTCTATTACCACAAGATGCCGACCGTCGAAGGCATAGCGATGTTCTTTGTATATTCGATATTACTGTATATTCTGGCTGTGGCTTTTTCCTTTTTGACTTCGCCGTTTTACGTCCGTTACCGCGATCTCTCGACTATCTGGGAGGTTGTGTTGTCGGCCCTCATGTATGCCTCGCCTATCATTTATCCTCTTGCAACCTTGCCGGCAAAATATAGGCAAATAATATTACTTAACCCTCTGGCTTACATCATCAATTATTCAAAGGAAGGGCTTATCAACGGCAACTTCACCACATTCTGGCATTTCATGGCCATGTTTGGAGGCATTTGTCTGGCGGCGGTGATCGCTTTCTTTGTCTTCAAAAAGTATGAGAAGACTGTCGCTGAACTCATATGAATACCAATATTGAAAATAAATCACATGTGGCTGAAACTGGGCACCCCGCCATCTCTGTCAAGAACGTCTCCAAGCAATTTATTATTCCGCATGAGAAAACGAACTCCCTGAAGAGCGCCTTCATCAATATCTTTCACAAGAATACTTACGAGAAGTTTTACGCCTTAAAAGATGTTTCCTTTGAAGTGAAAAAAGGCGAGTTCTTTGGCATCCTTGGCCGCAACGGTAGTGGCAAGTCGACTTTGTTGAAAATTCTGGCCGGCGTCTATACCGCCAACAAGGGTTCGGTTCACATCCACGGCCTCATCTCGCCATTCCTCGAGCTAGGCATAGGCTTCAATCCCGAGCTTTCCGGCCGCGACAATATATATCTGAACGCCACAGTTCTCGGCCTGCGCCAGAAGGAGATAGATGCCAAGTTCGATTCCATCGTGGCTTTTTCCGAACTGGAGCGCTTTATCGACCAGAAGGTCAAGAATTATTCTAGTGGCATGAATGTGAGGTTGGCTTTTGCTGTAGCGATACATGCGAATAGGGAAATCCTTCTCATGGACGAGGTTCTGGCCGTCGGCGACTCTAACTTTCAATCCAAATGCCTCCGCGAGTTCGCTCGTTACAAGGAAATGGGCAAGACCGTCATCCTCGTCACTCACGACATCGGCACCGTGCAGAGGTATTGCGATCGCGCCATGCTCCTGCGCAATGGCGAAATCGTCAAGATCGGCAGTGCTGAAGAGGTGGGGAATGAATATATCTATCAGAATATGTCTGATGAGGAGAGGAGGATAGTAAAGGAGCAGGAGCAGGCTCGGGCAAAAGCTAACAAGGATATGGTTCAAGCTCAAAAAGACGCAGAAAAGTTGAAAGGGAAAGCTTTGGAAGAAGAAAAAAATAAACTTGAAGAAGAGAGGAAGAAACAAGCAGAAGAGCAAAGAAAGCAGGAAGAAGAAAGGAAAAACAAAGTGGCGGAGATCACCAATGTTGAGTTTTTAGACAAAGATGGTAAGGTGAAGAATGTGTTTGAAACGGGGGAGGATATGTCGGTAAGGGTGTATTTTAAGCAAGGGAACAATAAAGTTGATAAATTGAATTTTGGACTGGCTATTTATAATCAAGAAAATATTTGTATATTTGGGACGAATACCTTTATAAATAAAGTGGACACCTCCCAGATGTTAAAGGATGGCTATTTTACAATTAGTTATAATGGAATACCATTGAGGACAAATACATATTATGTGCAGGCTGGAATATGGGGTGAATCCATTGGAGTCAGTCACGATTATTTGGCAAAGTCTAAAACATTTGGAGTTTTTTCAAAGGATCAAAATATAGGTATGTTAAATATTAGTAATGACTGGAATTAATTAAAAAAATGAATGATCTTCAAAAATACTTTTATAGTAATAAGAGAAATTTAATTCATAAATGGGATCATTTTTTCGAAATTTACGAAAGACACTTTTCGCATTTTCGCGGGAAGGAGATTGTTATTCTCGAAATTGGTGTTTCCCATGGCGGATCGTTACAAATGTGGAAGGATTATTTTGGTGAGAAAGTCACAGTTATTGGCGTTGATGTAAATCCCGAATGTAAAAAGCTCGAAGAAAATGGAATTACAATATACATTGGTTCGCAAGAGGACAGAGCTTTCTTGAAACGGCTTAAGTCTGAAATACCCAAAGTGGATATTTTAATTGATGATGGCGGACATACAACGGCACAACAAACTACAACTTTCGAAGAATTATATGAACACATAAAGGATAATGGAGTATATCTTTGTGAAGATCTACATACATCTTATTGGGATGAATATGGCGGTGGATATAAAAAAGAGGGAACATTCATTGAATATAGCAAGAACTTTATTGATTATATTAATGCGTGGCATTCAAGAGATAAGAAACTCTTAGATGTAAGTGATTTTACAAGAACGACTAATTCGCTACATTACTATGATAGTATACTGGTTATTGAAAAAAATAAAAGAGTTGCGCCATCTCATCATAAGACAGGTAAGGCAATAATATAAATATTATGACCTGGAAATATTACAATCCAAAATTTGATTATGAGAAGGTTTTTGATGATTCGGCGTGGCCATGGGTTGGACATAGGTATTTTGCCTATGATTTGATTGCAAATGTTAGACCCAAAATAATCGTAGAGCTCGGGACTCATTACGGCACTTCATTCTGGTCTTTTGCGCAGGCGGTCAAAGATCAAAATATTGAAACAGAGCTAAATGCGGTCGATACATGGAAAGGGGAAAGACAGTCCGGATTTTATGGTGAAGAAGTCTTTGAGACAGTAAAGGGGATAAAAGAAAAATTTTATTCTAAATTGAGGATAAATTTAATTAGAAAGACTTTTGATGAAACTGTTGCTGGTTTTAAGGATAAATCCATAGATATTTTACACATTGACGGATTGCACACATACGAAGCCGTTAAACACGATTTTGAAACTTGGCTACCGAAAGTAAATCAGAATGGCATTATTATTTTTCATGATATTCAGGTTGGTGAAGACGATTTTGGAGTTTATAAACTATGGAATGAATTAAAGAAAAGATATGCAACCATTGAGTTTTTTCAATCCTTTGGACTAGGAGTTTTGTTTTTAAACATGTCTTTTGGCAATAAAATAGGGAGTAAGGAAAAAGAATGGCAGATGCACTATTCCTACATTTATGAAATGAAGAAGATTCATGCTATTCAGATAAAAAATGACCAAATTAAATTGGCAGAAATAGATACTCGATCAAAAATTGAGGAAATTAATTCAAAGAATCGAGAGATAATTACTAAAGATCAAGTTGTACAATTAAAGGACGAGAAGATTCAAAAAATAAGTAAAATTGTGCAGTTAAAAAATCAGGAGCTGATTTTGACTAAAGAAAAACTAGATTTAACGAGTATAGAACTGAATTCAACCAAAACGCAATTAGGTTCAAAGATTTACGAATTATCAGAAATTTACGCCAGTCGCGGATGGAAATTAATTGTATTCTTGCGCAAAGTGCTCAAAACCGTTTTTCCTGGTATGGGGTTTAGGAAAAAGATTACGAATATTTTTCTTGGATTTTGTAATAGTTGTATAAAATTTGTACATAGGATTAATGAATCAGTTCATTATTTTATAAAGTTTGTAGGTAAAGCCCTTCTTGTCATACGGGGTAAAAATAATACAGAATCTTACAATATTCAATCAACACACATTAATCTATTTGACATCCCTAAAGTTGCAATTTCAAAAATAAAAAAATATGGTTTACGAGTTTTTATTCGTAAATCTGCCAACTATCTCAATATTGTAGCGGATAATAAAAAAGCTGTATCAATTACAACAAGTAATCCGTCCAATGGATCTGTTGTCAATCAGATATTACGCGATAAATTTACCAATTCGCAACCTATCGGTTTTGTGAAAGTTGATAGAGATGACTTTCGCTTCAATATTGTCACGGACAGTGTCCAAAAGCAAAGTCTTTTCGGTGGAGTTGCGACTTCACTGATTCTGGCAACGCTTTTTTCCAATAAGTACAATATCCCGTTAAGAATAATAACGCGGGAGACAGAAAATAACCCAAATGATTATGAGAAGTTTTTAGACTTTATGCATATTACCAAACCAAATAAAATAGAATTTTTCTCCGATTGCGATAGAAACAATGGCGGTAACAATTTTAAGCTTGAGACATCGGACAAAGATATATTCCTCGCTACTTCTTGGTGGTCAGCTGAAGCAATAAAATCAGTGAATCTAAGAAAAAACTTCTTTTATATAATCCAGGAAGTTGAAAAATTCTTTTACCCAAATGGCGATGATCAAAACCTATGCGAGAATATATTGCATGAACGTAATATTAATTACATTGTTAACTCCAAATTGCTCTTTGACTATTATTTGATAAATAATTATAAAAATATAGTTACAAAAGGTGTCTATTTTGAACCTGCGTTTCCCACACACATATATTCTCCGGGATTGAATTCATTTAAACAAAAGACAAAATATAAATTGCTTTTTTATGCTAGGCCAAACAACCCAAGAAATCTATTCTATACTGGCATAAAAATCCTTGATGAGGCTATACGTGAAGGAATTATAAATATGGAAGAATGGGAAATATATTTCGCCGGATCAAATATACCCCCCTTGACCTTTTCAAATGGAAAGAAACCTATTATGTTGGGACATATGGATTGGAAAGAGTATTCTATTTTTATCAAGGAGATTGACCTTGGCCTTTGTCTCATGTACACTCCCCATCCAAGTTATCCGCCATTGGATATAGCTTCATCGGGAGGTGTTGTTTTATCAAACGCGTATTTGAACAAGCGATCATTGGAGTATTCTAAAAATATCATCTGCATGGATTTAGATATGGGATCGATGTTAAACGGCGTTGAAAAATCGGTCAATTTAGTAAAGGATGTTGCTCGTAGGAAAAAGAATTATAATGACAATTGTATAGTTAGAAATTGGTCGGACTCCCTCGACAAGGTTTTGGAATATATTAATAAAAGTAAATAATGATATCCATGAACTGCTTTAATGATCAAACAAAAATCAAGACCGAACCATGGGGTATTTCCTATTGGCAAAGGATTAAAATAATCAAGGATAATAATTCAAAAAAGAAAGTCGTTTATATCTATGAACAGGCTGATACAAGTACTTTTAGATATCGAGCATTTAATATGTGCCAGGCTCTAAGCTATAGTAATTCGTGGAGCGGCTCATATTTTTTTGAAAATGAGCTAGAGCTATTGAAGGATAATATAGCAGATGTTGATATTTTTATATTTGCGAGAACGCGATGGTCTCTGGAAATGGATAGATTTTTGCAATATGTCAAAAAATACGATATACCTACGCTTTTTGATATTGATGATCTGGTTTTTGATATGGAAAAGCTTCCACTCGTAATGAATACATTGAATGTCGATTTTGGTCACCCGAATTGCTACAGTCATTGGTTTTCCTATTCGTCGAGGCTTTGGTTGATGGGGAAGCTGTGCGATGCAACGATCGGAACCAATGAATTTATTTGTCAGAGACTGGAAAACACATTTGCCAAAAAGAGCTATGTTGTAAATAACTTTTTGAACAATGAACAGATTAAATGTTCGGAAGATATTTGTAGGGAAAAAATCAAAAAAGATCGTAGAGACAAGTTCGTTATAGGATATTTTAGCGGAACGCCGTCTCATGTCAATGATTTTAAAATTGTTGCTTCTGAAATAGCAAATCTCCTAAAAAAATACCCCGATATTTATTTTGAGGTAGTTGGGTTTATGGAATTCCCGGGGTTTTTGCAGCCGTTTATAAAAAGTGGGCAGATAACTCACAGCCCATTGGTAGATTTTCTTACTCTACAGAAGAAAATCTCTGAAGTTGATGTTAACATTGTCCCTCTTGTCAACAATGAATTTACCAGTTGCAAATCAGAATTGAAATTTTTTGAAGCCGCTATCGTGGAGACGATTACTTGCGCGACGCCCACTCATGTTTACAAAAGCACAATTCAGCATGGCTGTACCGGATATCTATGCGAAGAAGGAGATTGGCAGAAGACCATCGAGAGGGTATATTTGGAGAAAGATGATGATAAGATTATAATAGATAAGGCTAAAAAATATTGTCTGGAAAAATATGCACCAGAAAAGCAGATGCCCCATATAGAAATCGTACTGAATTCTATTTTAGACGAAGTCAAACGTAATGATTAAAATATAAACATGAAATATAAAGAAAGCAAACTTGCCCATAAATTACTTGACGGCTTAGCTGGAATAGAGATTGGAGGCTCGGCCCACAATCCATTCGGTCTAAATACGAAGAACGTCGATTATACCGATAATACAAAAACTATCTACAAACTAGAAGAATTAAAATTGTGCGGCGAATATCTGCCGGTAGACACAGTTGCTCCCGGAGATGATCTACCGTTTCTGGACGATAGCCAAGATTTTGTGATAAGTTCTCACGTCCTTGAACATTTCCCCGATCCGATTAAAGCCCTAAAAGAATGGTACAGAGTCGTAAGGGACGGCGGATATATTTTCATGATCGTCCCCCACAAGGAACGGACGTTTGATAAGGATAATAAGCGAACGACGCTGCATGAGTTGATTGACCGACATGAAGGAAAAATCAAGGTTGAGGAAAATTTTGAAAAACATCACTCAGTATGGATAACAGAGGATTTGATAGAGCTGATAAATTATCTAGGATGGAAAATCGTTTTTTCCCAAGATCTCGACGATAAAGTTGGGAATGGCTTTACCATAGTCATTCAAAAAGGACCTTCATTAGTTAGAAATAGTTTTATTCTATGGCTGAATAAGAGGATTATTAACACAAAAAGGACAAAACCCGATATCAATTTACCAACCTCGTAGCTTACTGGATCATAGATAAACTCGACTTCGTGATCTCCCTTGCTTATATATACGGACCGAAAAACATAATCAGTTGGGAAAATCTCAGTTTCTTTCCCATCGACGAATGCCTTCCAACCTGGATAATACTGATCAAGCAACACTAGATAGCCGCTTTCGTCCGTTTGGACTTCTATATCGACCTGTTGGTCGCTATATTTTATTATAGTTGCCTTTGAATTGGCGGTAGTAGATGTTCCATTTTGATCTCTAGATAGTTCATCTGTCGCTTTACCTTCGATGATTATTTCTTTTTCAGGATTGAAACCGGCGGCATTCAATTTATCGAAGACATCGTCTTGGGATGATACTGTCGCCTTTTGCACGACAAAAGTTCTGGGCAAGTAATCTTTATTTTCGATTATCTCAACTTCATTATTATAAACGGCCGTTCCTATGGAATCGCTGACTTTGGAGTCCTTGGGAACGATGAAATACTTCACATTCAATAAGTCCATGTATTTATTGTCAAGGGAAATAGGGTAATCTCCTGTGAATCGGTTCGTATTGATTTCCTCGATTGGAACCCCTAGCTCCTTTTCCATGAACTCAAAATATCTTTTTACGCCGAGACCCAGGACAAATCGTACGTCTTGTAATCCGAAGACACTGCTAATATTCGGGTAAAGAACTGACGGCTGGACTTTTTGAGCAGATTGGGCGTAGATCCTGAAGACTTCTCCATTTTGCTGTGCCTCCTTTTCCAGAAAATCCAAGTAGGGGGCCTCTTTATAAGTATCGTATCTATCTGCTCTTTGTAGGGGCAATCCATAAGCATAAAATTCTAAAAAGACAAAAACCATGATTAATATGGAAATGGGGAAATTCTTTCTTTTAGACGAAAACACCGACATCAACAGCCAAAACATAAGCGCAATGACAAGTGCTATAGACAAGGTCAAGATCAGGTAAACCGGACTGACTATCTTTACATTTGTGGCGAAAAGACCTGCATTCTCATATAGCATATAAAAGAAGGAAGCGATGACGATTGCTAATGCGCAAAATACCTTTAGATTTATTCTTCTGACTTCTTTTTTTATCAAAGCAGACAATCCAAATCCGGCGGCAATCGAAACTGAGAATATGACCGATGGAACAGCATATTTCGGGAAGATTAGTGTATTCAGAATCGGCAGATTGCCGATCCAATTTATGAAAAATAATCCATAGCATTTGGCTAACATAAAAAAGATAAATATAGAGAAGAATAGGACAATCCTCTTTTGTTTTGTGGAAAAACTTTTATAGCTAAGCAACGCAAGAATAGATAAAATGAAAGCGGATATACCTATGTATGAGATTGTGCCACCAACCCAGTTAAGAGCAGGATTTGAGATAAAGGGCGAGAAAAGAGAGAATGAGAAACTCAAAGAAGCGGAATAGAGACCAGTAATGCCGCCCGAATGCGTATTTATGGAATTTTTCAGTAGTTCCAAGAAGGGAAGTAGCTGTATGGCAGTTAAAAGTAGGGCGGTAACATTGGCTAATATTCCCAAAGACACAGACCGCCACTTTTCTTTTTTGTTGATTTCTGGATGTAAAGATAACAGAGAGAATATGAACCATAGAAAAGATATTAAGAAGACGAAGAAGGTAGATTCTGGCATGCCTGGAAGTATCGTCAAAGCAAGGACCATGGCATACAACAGGAAACTTCTGACACTTCTTTTTTCTAAAAAGTATTCCGTGGCTAAAAGAGCCAGGGGGATGAGTGCTTCGGTGCTAAAATGCGCCATATTCAGGTATTCGATGGTGTATCCGCTGAACATAAAGATTATCGCGGAGACGCATGATGAGATTTTTTCAATACCTATTTTTCTGGCGAACGCGTATGTGAAGAACCCCGCTAAAAATATTCTGATCAAGAAAAAAACATTCCACGACCATTCGGAAGAGAACAAAAAATTGATATAATTAAGCGGAAAAAAAATTCCCTCCTGAGTTCCCGCCAGGATCGGATAACCCAAACCCATATTCGGATTCCACAAGGGGATATGACTATAGCTTTTAATGACATTGCCGATGTAATTTGTCAGAGGCTCATCTTGCCATCCAAACGCACCTGGGTCTCTGACCGGCAACATGGGGGGCCGCGCCCCATCATATCCATACGGCCCATTATCCATCACCCCTCCCCAATTTACGGAAGTGGTCAAAGTCTTTTCTTGGAATATGACGGGAAAGAAAAATATGATGATCAGGAAAACAAAAAAAATGGCGGCGGAAACATACTCGTGTGCCAGAAGATATTTTTTGGTCGTATCAAAATGTTTCATTTTTTTTAAAGGTTATGTGTTTATTTGCGAAAAAATTCCAGAAAAGTACGATAAACTTGGTCATGATATTAGCGATTATATACCATATGCCGATAATGCTCACAAAGAAGAACATACAGGATGTGTTGATCAGCAATCCGATACCAGCGACGGCAAAGAAAACAGGCAACTGTTTCTTGTGGTCCATCGATTCATTTTTAAAGGTAAAATATTTCTGGCCAGTATAACCAAATACCAAAACAATGATGAATGAAGCAATTGCCGCATACA
>Ga0182027_10011424_pt1 | contig 12548 bp, 3 predicted proteins | sample 712E1DmetaG_FD_121300 | JGI IMG/M metagenome (GOLD analysis project Ga0182027, IMG submission 121300) | Permafrost microbial communities from Stordalen Mire, Sweden - 712E1D metaG (Illumina Assembly) | ecosystem: Environmental > Terrestrial > Soil > Wetlands > Permafrost | place: Sweden...
GTGCCGCCTCAAAATGGCGACCTTCTCTTCTCCGCTGTAATGCTTTCGTGGTTTCTTCACGCGCTCTCTCCGCTATCTTAACGGTTGAGCGCCCTTTCCATTTCCAGCTGAGGCGGGACACAGGACCAGGGCAAGCTGGCGGCAGAGATCGGTCGATTCGTCGTGACTCCAACCATTGAAAAATACCTCGATGATTTCCTGGAGCACTACACCGGGACCATGCGTCTGCATACTGCCGAGATCGGAGTGTGGATCTCCGGCTATTTCGGATCGGGCAAGTCACACCTCGGCAAAATGGCTACGCTGCTCGTTGAAAACCCTGTTCTGGACGGCGTTTCAGCGGTTCAGCGATTTCAATCCCGGATACCGCCGGGAGCTGCACACAGAAACTCGCTTATTCGCAGCTTGGCGTTAATCCCTCAATGCGACACGCGCGTACTCGCGTTCAACGTGAATACGGTCGCCGATAGCAAGAGTACGCCCCTGCCGAGAATACTGTTGTCCCAGTGGTACATGTCCAAGGGTTATAGCGGGAACGTGTTATTCGCGCGTGTGATTGAAGCCGAACTCGACAAGCGCGGCCAACTGCAAGCGCTACATGACGCCGCGGCCAGAATCGCTGGGAAGTCCTGGCCGCAGATCGTCGCCAATCCAAGCTACTATGCCCAGGCACTGTACGCCGCAACGTGCGAGGTGGCGCCGAAGGAATTTCAGAAGCCGGAGGCCGTTGCAACGGCCTTAAAGAACGCTGCCGGAGGAGAGCTATTCAACGTCAAGTTTCTCCTCAGAACCATTCTCGACGATCTGGAGCAGCAGGAGAAACAGAGCGGGCGACCCACGCGATTCGTGCTTTTGCTGGATGAATCTGGCCAGTGGATCGAAGACAGTGGTGATCGCCTCTCGCAGTTGCAGGCGCTAGTAGAAGAAGCGGCCGAAGCAGGACGCGGCAGGCTTTGGGTGATGGTCACAACCCACGAGGATATGGGCTCCATCTACCAGAATGCCAAGCGTTTGGAGGCTCACGGCGATTTCAAGAAGATTGAAGGCCGATTCCACGCAAAATGGAATCTGACCACCGAGAATATCGAACTGGTCCTCGAAGACTGCGTATTCCGCAAGAACGTTCCCGGCAAAAAGGATGTGGAGGCGCTGTATCGGTCCAGCCCCGGTGTGATCCGCGACCTCGGTCAGCTACAATACATCGCTCATGTTCTGCCGGAGTGTTCCGAAGAACGCTTCACCGCGATGTACCCCTTCTTGCCATACCAGATTCATTTGATTCCGGAAGTGGTCAAGAGCCTGCGCAGCAAAGGAGGCCGAGGCGAACAGCTTGCCGGCTCAACGAGGACACTCATCGCGATTACGCAGGACGTCCTGCGCGCGGGCCGTAGAAGTTATCTGAAATCGAATGTGGGCGAGATCGTTTCATTCGACGAGGTGTACGGCAATCTTGCGAGTGAAGGCGAGGTACTGGCCGACGCTCGCCGGGACTTGAGCCGTATCGAAGAGGTTGTTCCGGGCGCGAGCCCCATGACCCGGCGCTTGGCCGAAATCCTCTACCTCATTCGCGAGCTGACGTACATTCCGCGCACCATCGATAATCTTGCACGATTCGTCGTCGAACATGCGGACGATGACCTCCCTACGCTGATTAACCGTATTCGTCCGGAACTCGACAAGCTCGTCAAGGCTCGACTGGTGGCGGTCTCCGGCGAAGAGTATGAATTTCTAACCGGCGAGAGGCGAACCTTCGAAGAGGAGGTGGCAAATCAAGCGGCCGGACTCGGCTGGACCGAGATTCAGTCCGGGCTGGGCGAGTTTATCAACCCCACCGTGCTCGGGTTCGAGAAGATCCCATATAAAGGCCACGAATTTCCGGTGCGCATCTATTACGACGAGCAGAGAATCACGAACGACGGCGACATTGACGTGCGAATTGCGTCGCCGCTCGCCGCGGTGGAGGGCTTAAAAGTCTCGGACCTTGAGAATAAGAGCCTTCGCCCGGAGATGCAGCACACGTTGTTCGCGCTTTCGGATCGATTGGCAGGACTGGGGGAGCAGTTGCGCGCTTTCATCGCTATGCGCGCGGTCATCAACATCTGGAAGGGGAATCCTCACGCATCGGAAGAGGCTAAGAAACTGGCTCTTGAACGTGAAGCCAAGAACCTGAAGGACCTGCAGAAGGGAATAGAGAAGTCGGTTCGCGAGGGACTTCGGCAGTCGCAGGTCATCTTCCGTGGAGCCAGCCATGCGCTGGCGGTGAAGAACGGGCAGACTCCCGGACAATCCTTACGGGACGACCTTGCGCGTTATTGGCCAACGCTGTATTCGAGCTACGACAAGGCCCCGGTTCGCATCATCAATGAACAGCGGGCAATCATCGACGTCTTGAAGGGAGTAAAAGACCTCGCCCAGGACGTTCGGGATCTTAAGCTGTTCGATAAGGCCGGCCAGCTTGATCCAAACAACCCGCTGCTCGATTCAGTTCGAGTGTTTCTCGCAACCCGCCAGGCGAAGAAGGAACGCACCACAGGGAAGGAACTTCTTGCCGGGTTCACAATCCCGCCGTATGGCTGGGACCCGAACGCCGTCAGGGTGGGAGTGGCGGCTCTGGTCCGCGCTGGCGCTGTACGGATTTCGATTGAACAGAAGGTGTATTCGAACCCCGAGGATGGAACCTTGCAGGACGCGCTCAGGGGGAGCCGCAACTTCGATCGGATCCAGGTGCTGCTCGAAGAGACAGAGATCGACAGCAAAACGTTGACGGAAGTCCGAACGGTGTTAATGCGCCTCACAAGCAAACGCCGTATCGACGAAGTGCCCGCAGCGTTGGCTGCCGTGATCGAGGAAACGGGCAACCAACTCATCGAGCAAGCCTCACGAGCCGCACTCTGGGCGGAAGTGGCTACGCTCCCACTGCCACCGGACTTTCAGGCGGCGAAGGCTCTTTATGAAAAGATCCTCAGCCTGAAAAACCCTATCCATCGAGTACGGGAAATACACGCCTCCCGAGACGTTCTCGAGTCCAGTGCAGAGACCATTCGGCAGGCGGCAGCCTTCAGCGGCAAGTGGGGTAAGACTTTTACTGAAATGCGCGAATTTGCCGCGGTGCTGAATTCCCTCGACTACTACCTCCCCGCCGGCGGGACAAGCAAAGCCTTCTTAGCCAACTGGTCGGCGGCTTATGCAGGGGCAAGCATTACAGAAGAACAGGTATGGACCGATCTACAGAACAGCAAGGCTGCGGCCGAGGTTGAGGTTGAATCCCAAAAGGTAAAATGGCGGACCGCCGCTCGCACTACTCTTCAAAACGCGATCGATCAACTGCCTGCCGAATTGGCATCCGCAGGAATCGCTGATGGTGAATTTGCATCCTCTTTATCCACCCGTCTCAAAGGGCATCTGGATGAACTTTTGACCGAATGCTCCGCTGGTCGCGCACCCCTCTTGCCAGACATCGCGCGAGGCCAGGTTCAACAGATCAGTACAGCGATCCTGGACAAGAGGGCAGAATTAAGACGCGCTGCCGCAGCGAATACGACCACGAGCAGTAAACAGACAAAACGTGTTCGTTTGAAGGACCTTGGAACCCGCGAAGTCGTGACTTCCTTGGAGGATTGGGAAAAGGTGGATTCAGCAGTGAGGCGGGAACTCACGGCCGGGAATGAAGTGGAGATCGGTTAAGTCATGTCGTCTTTTGATCTCGGCTGTTTCGACCATCTGTCGGTCACGCAGGAGTTGCTTCGGAGCGTCCGGGCCGGGACCCTCGTTTACAAGAGCGTCCATAAGTGGATGCAGTACGCAATGATTAGGTACTCGACGGACGGAGAGCACCTACATAATAGACATTTTCATGGATTCTAATCTTAAGAAACAACTGCGGGCCCTTAGTCTCGAACTTCGGCACGTCCTCGAACGAGATGGAGACACGCCGGGGGATCTACATCTCCGCCTGAACGAACTCGGCATTTGGCCGGACCGGCCAGCCAAGCCTTTGGACGAACTGGTTCTGACAGAGGTAGACCGCATCGGGCGGACCATCGTAGATGCATTTCTGACCTATCGGCGGCAGGCGGGAGTCTCGCAAAGCGCAGCGTTCCGTGAGTTCGTGCGCGAGTCAGCCTACTCATGGGCGAACCGCCTGTTCACTCTCCGCTGCATGGAAGCCCGCAACCTTATTGATCCGGTGATCCTACAACAGCAGGTGTACGGCGGGCGGTCTATGGTCCACCGTCGTTTCTGCCAGGAAAACCCCGCGGCCTGTACAGGCGAAGACGGCGGCCTTTTTGCCGTACTCGCCGAGGAGTTTTCGAGACGAGCTGCGGAGTTGCCGTCCGTATTTGATCCACAAGCCCCCGCGATCGCACTACGACCGTCGGTTTCGGCGTTGAAGCACTGCCTCGGCTTACTTTCGGGATCAGATGAGGACGATGCTCTCTTCCAGGAAGCAGACACCCTCGGCTGGGCCTACCAATTCTGGAACGCAGAGGAAAAGGATCGCGTTTTCGAGCGGGTCCGTACCGAGAAAAACGCCAAAATCGAAGGGACTGATTTGATCCCCGCCACCCAGCTTTACACCGAGCCGTACATGGTGAAGTTCCTGGTCCAGAATTCGCTGGGTGCCCTATGGGTTGGCATGCACCCGGAATCCGGACTGGCGAAAAAATGGAAATATTATGTTCATGATGCCGAGCGGACACCACCCGTCCATGAGGATCCGATACCCTTTGACGTTAAGGAACCTCCGCTACCGGGACCAGATCCGTGGGTACGCCCCAAGGCGCATATCCCGATAGAGGAAATCGTCATCTACGCCCGGACTTTGACAGTCAAAGTTCCGGAGGCTCAAGCGAATAGTTTCATCGATATCCGGAACCAGATGTTGGATGCTGCTGCCAACCACTCAATAAACGTGTTGCTCGACTTAAATCAGCGCGTCTGCCAGGCGTGGGATCGTGAATGGCCAGCGCGCCGACCCAGACTTCGGAAGCGAGCCGCCGAGATAACCTTCCTCGATCCAGCCTGCGGTTCCGGTCACTTCCTGTTAGAAGCATTCGATCTCCTCTACGACATGTATCGGGAAGAGGACTCTGGCCGCTCGCCCGAGGAAATCTCCGCGGCCATTTTGAATCATAACCTTAACGGTGTGGACATTGACGAACGGGCAATACAGATTGCCTATGCTGCCCTTTGGATACACGCACGGCAACGTGCTCCCAACTTGAGCCCGGCTCTCGTTACAGACCTTCGCGACCACTTGGTCGCCGCGAATGTCGCCCTGCCCGCGGGTCGAGCCCGCCTCGACCTGTTTCTTGCTGACCACCCTGACGATGCCCCACTCGCCCCGGCGCTTGAAGTAGTCCTGCATGGGCTGACCAACGCAAGCGAGTTGGGTAGCTTATTACTTCTGGAAGCACCCGTCGAGAAGATTCTTAAACAGCTTAAGGCCGAGGAAGATCAACGATCTTCTCGAGTGCTGCGTGCCGCGCAGGGAAAGCTAGGTTTTCTACCCGAGCAGTACGTTTTGGAGGAACCGCGTGACAAGCGAGACTACCAAATATGGAAGCGCGAAGTCCTAGCCCGATTGAAAGACCATTTTCAACGTGAGGTTACCGTAACAGACCCGGTAGATTCGTTCTTCGGACGGGACGCTCAGCAGGGGCTGGCGCTCTTCGACTTGATGTCTCGACGTTACGACGTTGTTGCCGCTAATCCCCCATACATGGGCTCAAAGAATATGGGAGCTGTCCTGAAAGGCTACTGTGCAGCTCATTATGAGGCCGGGAAACGGGACCTGTATGCGGCATTCATGCTCCGTTGCCGCGCCCTGACACGGTGGGATGGCTACGTCGCGATGGTAACTCAGCAGAGTTGGATGTTCCTCCGGAGCTTTGCTGAATTACGGGCCACTCCCGACCGCCAGGGAGGACTACTCAACGACTCCAGAATCGAAACACTCGCACATCTCGGAGAGAACGGCTTCAACGAACCGTCTGCGGCCGGCGCATTCGTCGTGATGTTTGTACTGCGGAACGCACATCCCGACTCAGAGTACAGCATAAAGGCCTTCCGGCTCACGGGTCCAAAATCTCAAGCCGAAAAAGACGCTCTCTTGCTTCGGGCAGTACGAACAGCAGAGATGGCCTATTTCAAGCGTGCATCAGATCTACTCGACTTACCCCTCGCGCCAATCTCCTATTGGCTGTCCGACACGCTGCTGGATGTAGTCAAAAAAGCACCCATAATCAAGACATATAGTTATGTTCGGCAGGGTATCTGCACTACTCATAATCCTCGCTTCCTACGATTCTTTTGGGAGGTATTAGGCAGCCAGTCCTCCTCGGCTCGATGGTACCCTTTCGCCAAAGGGGGCGGCACCATCAGATGGTCAGGATTGAATGAGGTCGTGGTCGACTGGCAACGTAATGGCAGTAGGGTGAAGACATACCAAGACGAGACTCCAGGGGCTATTCACTGGTCGGGGAGAATGCCCGATGCCAGTCGCCTATTCAAGGCGGGTTGGGCGTTTACACGAGTAGGTCGAGGTACGCTAGCAGCGCGTGAGTTGCCGTGCACTCAGTTATTCTGCAATACGAGCCCGGCCGCAATACCCTATGATGGCGCAACTATGCCAGTTCTGGGATTTTGGTTGAATACGCGTCTCTTGAGCTACTTGTTGAGAGCATTGACGCCAGGTGTGGACTCTCAGGAGGGCTACATCCAGCGGCTACCTCTTCCTCAAATCTTATTCGGCGAGAGGGCGGCAAGGCTCAATGAAGTATCACTCGCTCTTACTCGCAGCTTCGCCGACACATCGATGACGGAATTCACCTTCCAGCCCGAGCGCCTCAGTTCGGCTAGCTTCATGCACCAACTCGCCGAACAAGCGCTTTATCTGACGAACGAAGCTGCGAGAGAAAACCTTGCGTTCAACGTTCTTGAGATTTCTCATGAGGATGTCAAGGCAATTTTGGCCGACGTCGGTTCACCTGTCGGATTCCACCCTTTGATCGCTAGATATGATTGCATTCCACCTACGCACGATCAACTTCCAAATCTATGTGACGAGGCAAAAGCATTTGTGGCTAGTGCCCCTTATGCGGACCTGACTACTGATGAACTCACCTTAGTCAGGCGCCAAATCAGAGAGGCTTATGAGCAAGGCAGTTTGTCCTCCTTGCAGAGTGGCTCTGTAGACAGTGATGCAGACTCGCCTTCTGAGGAAGAGGATGACTTCGATAACAGTGTGAGCAGTAACCCGATTCCGCCAGAGGTGCCCCTGGATAGGGCGGCCCGGGTGCTACGGCTCCATCCGATATCTATTTGTGCGCTCCTCTGGGAAGGAATTCAAGCCGGCGGCTGGCGTTCCGCCGTTGACGACGCCCAACGCTTGGGAAATGCACTTTCCCTCACGGTTCTTCAATTGCTCGGGCATCGATGGCCTCATGAAGCTCAAGGGGTAACTTCTCTAGATGCTGGTGAGGGCGCAGATCCCGTTATTCCCCTAACAGACACCCACGGCGCACAGTCCCTGGCGAATCGGGTGGCAGATCGTCTGTTTGCACGGAATCGAAGCCTTGATCTACATGACGTGGAGAGAATACTCGGAAGTTCACTTGGGCGCTGGCTAGAGAAGGAGTTCCAGCTTCGACATATCCGTCAGTTCCGGAATCGGCCGATTGCATGGCAGGTTCAGACGCGGCCAACGGGACGGAGCGATGGACCCATCTTTTCTTGCCTTATCCATTGCCAGCGCCTTGCTGGCACCTTGCCAAATGTGCGGTCTAGATATGCAGGAAAGCTTCGCGCCAGCTTGGAGAGCGAGTTACGCACGCTGGACATATTGCCATCACCAACTGCTGATCAGGCAGCCCGAAAGGCCCGGCTCGCGATTTGGATAGATGAACTAAAGGAACTTCTCGACTCATTGGAGGCCGTTGAATCTTCGGGATTCGCGACAGCTGAACTTCGAAAGTTTGGCATTGACGACGCTGTTCACTCGATGACCCGTCGTTGGCTTCGCCTCTTTCGCGATCAGATCAGACAGGGCCCCTTGGCAAAATGGCGCGACTTGGCCAGAACTGAGGGCTTACCTCCTGAGCTTGCTAGCTGGATCTCAGAAGCAGTAGATCAGGTGGACCTACAGTGTGTGGCTCTTGCACCGACATCACCGCCGGACGCGCCAGATGGTGAATTGACAGCCATTGCAATTGCTGACCTCTTTCGCGGGCAAGATGAAGCATTGATTCGTAAAGGCTTGGAAGCGATTTGCCGACACTGGGCCGCGCGTTACGACAGAGAGGTATTGACACCTGTTCGGCAAAAGCTCAAAACGGTGGATCATGAACTCAAAACGTTACAGGACAATTTGGAGAACAAGCTGGCGCGAAAAGCGCTAAGAAGTGAACAAAGGAAGCTGAAACAGGAGATAGCAGATTTGGCGGGGCGACCGGCGATGTTGGATGCGCACGTCAAAGAATGGGTTTGTCCAGAAGCCCAGTGCTGGCCGGATTGGCTTGCCGCCCAGCCCCTTTACGACGAGATATCCAGCTTAGATGGCCGACGAAGGGTGCCAACAACGCTGGCTGAATTTGTTGCGCAGGAGAGCCAATATCAGCCGGACATTAATGATGGTGTACGCGTGAACATCGCTCCCCTGCAGAAATCTGGCGTGCTGATGCGGGATGTCTTGGACCCCAAAGATGTGGAGCGAGCCATCGCGGACCGCGCGGAATGGCGCGCGGACGAACGGCGTTGGGCGAGGCAGGGTATCCTTGACCACCCCGGGTGGTGGCAAATTGTGAACGACCTGCCGCCGGCGGAGTCAGAACAATGATCGCGCCCGATAGCCTCCATAAATGGTTGGCCGATCGAATTCAGCAGTCGTTTCGAAGAAATGGTCCGGCACTCCCCCTGGTGATCTGGTGCGATCCGGAGCGGGAATGGAAACAATTGCTTCGGCTGACGGCGGCTTCAGCCCTGTTCGACCTGTGGGATGACGAAGCTCACGAACTGGTTCTCCGCGAGCGCCTTCGGTTGAGCGACTCCAAGCCGCGCGTGTTGTGGGTTCCTGTAACAGCCGATGCCATCACCTACCTGGAGGTCTATGCGCTTCAGGCGGCTTCAGTTTGGACAACCAGGCTCTCTCAGGCTTTGAGTGAATACGGCGTGGACCTACCCTTGTATGATGCTCGGGATCTGGAGCCGCTACTGGCGTCGTATGCGGAAGAGCGGTTCGATCAGCCGAAGGCGGGGTGGAAGGACCTGACTCTGGGGCACGCCGAAAGCACCTTGGTGAGCGCCACCGATGTTCTGGAGTATTTGGCGGAGCCCAAGCGCAAACTGGAGGGATTAGACACGGGGGGGCGATTTCAATTGTTTGCCCGTATCGCCGCACGCGATTTTGGCCTGCCAACGCCGGTGGTGGGCAGCCCTGGACAATGGCGGCTGCAGTCGCTCGCAACGCTTTTATGTACCGAAGCGGCATCGCTGAACCCGCAATCTCCGCCGGCTGAATCTGGACGAATCATTCCTGATGGTCCCGCGCGAGAAAATGCGATGCGCCTCCTGAAGGATTGGCACAGAAACGTCAACTGGATCGAGTCATTTGAAAGCTTGGTGACAGAAGCGGACCGTACGACGAGCCTGCATTTCTGGGCTAAGGATCGCCCAGTGGATACATCACCGCTGGCTTCCCGTGCAGCCGAAGATGCCCTGTTCCAAGCGGAGTCTGATCGCCTCGCCGCGATAACCGAGGTTAGGCCACTGACCAGAATGTTGGTCGAGCGACGAGAAGGATACCAGATGCATGCCGCGGACTTCTGGGGAAAACTGGCATCACACCGCATACAGTGGCGGGAACTTGCGCAGTTTGCCGGCAATGCCGCGGTGCTCCAGGAAGTCGCCAAGACGGCCACGGAGTGGCATACGCCGGCCGAGGCTGTGGCTTGGTACACAACTGAAGGCTGGCGCGCCGACGCTGCCGGTGAAGAGCTGTTCCGGGAAATGCCAGAGTTGCCCGGCAACCTGATGGCCGTACGCGCCAGGCTCCAACGTGCATTCATGCGACTCCTGGAGTCCGTGAGCGCCTCGGTTTCGGAGGCGCTGGGAAGCAAAGGATTCGATCTCGGCTTGCCGTCCGCCGGAGAGAGATTGCTTCCATCGGTGGAGGGCGCCACTGCCCGTAATCCCGTTGCGGTACTTGTACTCGACGCCTTCCGCTTCGAGCTAGGACGGCGCTTGGCGAACCTGTTGAATGAATCGGAGCCGGCGACGCGGGCTGAAGTCGTGGCCGCGCGGGCGCCCCTTCCCTCCATGACGGCACTCGGTATGGCGTACTGCCTTCCAATTTCTTCCGGCCGCTTGAATCCGAAGGTCGTGTCAGGGGCACTTGCGGTCAATACGGATGACTTTGCGGGAAATCTCTCCATCTCCGAACAGCGGCGGGAATGGCTGCGCCAATCGTTCAAGATTAAAGCGCAGGCGATTCTGTCTGTAGACCAGGTTCTGTCGTCAACTACCGAGCAATTGAGCGTGAAGACGTTGGGCCGGTTGGTGTTCGCTTTCGGCGACGAGGTGGATTCGGACGGCCACGATGGGCGTCTGCAATTAATGGGTAACGAGTTCAACCTGGCACGCTACGCGCAGGCTATCCGTAAGCTCCGCAGCGCGGGTTATCCCTTGATCCTGATCACCACGGACCATGGTTTCTTTCACTGGAACCCGGAAGTTGATCAGGTCGACACTAAACCTGAGGGAGAGAGGCTTTGGACTTCCCGTCGCGCCTGCGTCGGCCGGGAATTGAGTGGCGGCGGGGCGCTGAAGACACGAATGACCGGGTCCGACCTGGAATGCGTGGTCCCTCGCGGCATCAATACCTTTAAGACCTATGGTGGTGTGGGCTATTTTCACGGCGGCGCCACACTCCAAGAGCTCGTCATACCGGTTGTGACGGTCTCGTGGCCCAGAAAGTCGCGGAAGGTTGGTGCGGTCTTGAAGCCAGTCGATCGGATCGAGAGACTCATCCAAAAAATTGAGGTCGCTCCCGCCGGCGTTCAGCAGGACCTCACGGGCGGCGTCGACGATAACCTTGTCGCGCGTGCAGTGTTCGCCAAGGCGGTGGATGCAACTACCGGGAAGACTTTGTTCAGGTCGGATACGGCGACTTTGGAACCGGGAGGCCAGAGCACGGCGCTCACACTGAAAAAGGTCGAGGGGGCTGAAGGCCAGCGGGGGCTTGAACTTCGCTTGCACCTGATCGATGCAGATGACGACACGGTCCTGGAGACTGTTCCCGTCAAGCTCAGCGTTGATTTAGATGATTGGGACTAATCAATGGAACAAGAACAATCGATCGACGAACTGGATAGAAAGCTGAGCGTGGCGTTCGCCGGGCGCGTCGTGCGCAAAGACCTGGTCAAGCGCCTCAAGGTCGGCTTCAGCATTCCTGTTTATGTGTTGGAGTACCTGCTGGGGAAGTACTGCTCGACAGCCGACCCGGCAGAAATTGAGGAAGGACTGAAGCTCGTCAAGAGCGCAATCGCCGAACGAATCGTGCGAGGAGACGAGAACGAACTGGTCAAGGCGCGTCTTCAACGCTCCGGCTCCTTGAAATTGATCGACGCCGTCACGGTCACGTTCGACGAGAAAGTTCAGGGCGGTAAGTTCTGGGCGAAGCTTGCGACCTGCGGGCTGGACAAAGTGCACATCAGCCACGACCTTGTGCACGCAAATGAGAGGCTTCTCACCGGCGGGGTTTGGGCTAACGTCGAGCTCGTCTATGATGACTCGCTTACAGCGAACGGCGCAATCCGCCCCTTTGTTCTGCACCGCTTCGCACCGATCCAGATTGCAAACGCCAACCTCGGAGAATTCATTGAGGCGAGGGGCCAATTCACGCGTGAGGAGTGGATTGATGTACTCATGCGCTCCATGGGGTACGAATCTAACCACCCGGACTTCAGCCCTCGGAGGAAACTACTTTACTTGCTGCGCCTGATCCCGATGGTGGAGAAGAACTTCAACATGATCGAACTGGGGCCGCGAGGCACCGGCAAATCGTACGTGTACCGCCAGATCTCGCCGTATGTCATTCTTTTGTCCGGCGGGCAGGGCGGCGTGCCGGATCTGTTCGGTTGGAAGAACCGGAAGGACAAGCCTGGTTTGGTCTTGAAATACGACATGGTCGCGTTCGACGAAGTGGCCGGCTCCACTTTCAAGAACGAGACGGACAAACAGACATACAAAGACTACATGGAAATGGGCTCATTCTCGCGAGGGGATGACAAAGGAACCCTATCGGCGGAAGCCGGCATCGTGTTCAACGGCAACATCGACGGTGACGTGGAAACGACTGCGCGGATTTCCCACCTGTTTGCGCCGCTACCGGATACGATTCGTAACGACATGGCGTTTCACGACCGCTGGCATGCATACCTGCCGGGATGGGAAATGCCCAAGATGCAGACGGATTACTTCACACCGCACCTGGGTCTGATATCCGACTACCTGGCAGAGATCTTCCATAGCGAGTTGCGGCAACGGAACTA
>Ga0182027_10011425_pt1 | contig 12547 bp, 9 predicted proteins | sample 712E1DmetaG_FD_121300 | JGI IMG/M metagenome (GOLD analysis project Ga0182027, IMG submission 121300) | Permafrost microbial communities from Stordalen Mire, Sweden - 712E1D metaG (Illumina Assembly) | ecosystem: Environmental > Terrestrial > Soil > Wetlands > Permafrost | place: Sweden...
GTTGCCAAAGCAACCAGTTGCTTAAAATACCATGGGGTTGGAGATTTCAAGAACCTGTCTAAAAAAGAGCCATCGTTTTTTGTAATTTCTTTACGCCAAGATTCGGTCAAAATTCCAATCCATTTGTTCGGTATAGGAAGAGGAAATTCGCCATACTTTTCAATAAATGGAGTGATAGTTTCTCCCAACCATTTTCCTAACAATACTCTCGCAGAGGAGGAATCTTGAGCTTGATAGATCTCACTTAAGCTCGGAGAGTCTTGTTTCCAATCATCAGCCATCGCTTTCAAAATTGGATGAAATGCGTCGTTTGTTTCATTCTCCACTAGCCAGAGTAACCACTCTGCACCATGTTTCAGAGAAGGTGCAGAATCCCACAAGGGCATAGGAAAGCATGCGTTTAAAATGACAGGAGCAGAGAATTTTCCTATTTCATCAAGCGAATTTCCAATGGCGTTACAAATATACTCCGCCTGTTCAGCTGTTAACCCTACAAAATTCCCAACTAGATCGCGGATAGGTGAGCAAGCATCCGTAAAAGATATATGCCGGCCGTTGAAGAACACTTCAGCCCATGCGCATAAATGTCGCCCGCGAATAACCATCGGTTTGGCATAAGTAGCATTTTCTAGGAATGCCGATTCGGAATCTATCAGTAGGTACCCGTCAGGTACGATGGCATTGCTGTCAGGATCTAGGAGGATATGATTCATTCCCAAAGACCTATAAATCAAATTTGTCTATTGTAATTTTTGAAGCCGATCAAGGCATTCTTGTCGTATCTTTGGATCAGAAATGGACAAGAATAATTTTTCGATACAATCCATAACATCTATAGACTCTTTTTCGAGTTTAGCAATCCTTTCGTGTGCTTCAAAATCATTTAGTTTTAACTGTAGTGTATCAATACGTTTGTTCAACTCTGGAGTAAGAAATGTGGGTGGTCTGCCCAGCTTTACTCGAACTTCATTTGCCTTACCGTTATTAAATTCATTCTCAAGAGAATTTATCCATTTTTCCGCTTTGGAAATTTCTAATTGTTCACGATCGATAAGATCATTTTGGAACTTTACAGTAAACGTTTTTTGCTTTTCACCTAGTTGCTTATCATATTTCACCTTGATTTGATTAACTCGTTCTCGAAGTTCTCGAATATCATCTGGAACTCTAACCGATATATTCTCGATCTGTTTTAAATCGCTGAAGTAAGAACGGACCCAAAGAAGACGTTCTTTCACTTGCCTGAGAACCGGCTCATATTCTGTCCCGGTAAAGCGGCCGTCAGAGCGTAATATTTGTTCGTAAAGTGAATTTGCCTGTTCTTGATTAACTTCATTAACATATTTGATTGCACTTGCGATAAATACCTCTAATTCAGAAATCGCTCTTTGAATATCATCTAATTTCTGATTTTTCAGTTTTACAAATGAAAGAGAACCGGTATTCATCTCGTGAAGAATTTCTTTATACTTATAAAGAGTTGCCAAATCTGCTTTAGAGGTCATTGCACTAATTCGGTTGCTCTTTGCTTCTTCTTCAGCTTCATCCCTAAGTTCTTGAATCCGAATATCTAATTTATCTTCGGCAGCTGATACATGCACTAGCAAATCTGGTTTCTGTTTCAAGATTGATTTATAAGTGTGCAATATTTCTCGTACTGAATCAGCTCCTTCGAGACGGTTCAGTTTTTCTGCTCGTAAGCATGTCGCCTCTACCACTTTTTTAATTTGACGATCTAATTTTTCTTGGATTTCTATGGTTGAAGGTTGATTTACTAAGACAAGTCCAATTATTTCAAGATGTTTGATTTCAGTGGATAAAGCAAGTAACCGATGAAGGTCAATCTCGCCAGAAATGGAAGCTAATAATTTTTTGGCATCCTGATCATATTTCTTGGCAGACTCTAATGCTATATTCAAAACAGTTATTGCCTGGCCGAAAACATCCTTTTCGTCTGCAGTACAGATTCCTTGATTGACAATTTCGTTCAAAGTACTAATTTGATCTGCCGCATCTTTCTGATTACGAGATTCTCCCTTTTGGATGGAATCTACCAAATCACGACCTTCAGTCAATGCTTTATCGGCATCTCGCCTGGTAATCGCCACACTTTCCTGTGCGCAGATCTTGCTCAAGAAATCTTGTGGGGTTCCTTGGTCAATTAAATTTTCCAAGTATTCAAGCCCAACGACTTTTGTTTTCGCGTAAAACCGGAGTTCATTGTTATGTTTACCAATCCATGCAGTAAACAATAAGGTCGCTGTGTTGTAATCAAAACCGAAAGGAGAATTGAACAAGTTTGGAATAAAACTCTTCACATAAACTTCCTGCTCATCTGGTTTGATTTGTTCTTCAATAAAATCCCAGGCATGTTTTAATGACAAAATATCTTCTGGTTCTTGAATCCATGAAGTGCTTGAAAGCAAATGCCAATTGATGAATAATTGTTGCCGGCATATCCGATCTCGTGCCAGGGTTGTCATTCCAGCCAGGGTTGAACCCACTCGATTGAATAGTAGATTTTTGGCAACCGTTTTTACACCTTCTCGCAATGGGCTCGAACCTCGTTTGGGATTGGATGGAAGATCAGTGAAAAATTCAGGGGGGCGATAAGGATAGGCAAGCTCATACAATTTCAGCAATACACTTTGGACACTTACGGTTGCTAATGCTACCAAACTCGGTTTATATGCTTGAGGAACTACAATTGTCTTTGGCTTGCGAGGAATACTTGCGAATCTTGATTCATCTTCAAATAATTCGCCAATAGCTTTGATTAGTTCCTTTGTTGTGCGCTGGAATTCGGCATCATAGGTTGATTGTCCGATTTCTTTGAGAGAATCTTTATTCTTGGAGATCAATTCCAAGGCCTGATAACGGATAAATTGATCCGCCAACTTCTTGTGGATTATTTGTGGTAATACCAGCATAATTGGTGGGGGAGTTTCTGAAGTGAAGGTTTCGCGCAACACATCAGGAGCACTTTCAATAAAGTATTCGATATCAGAGTCATCGAGTGCCATCAACCAGCCTACAAACCCTCGACACCCATCCTGTAATCCTTGGAAAGAAAGTCGATATGGGCGCGTCAATTCTTCAAGGTGTTCTTTGGAAAATCTACTCCTTGTAATAATCGCAGCGCGAGCTGCCCAATCCGGCGGTGTCCCCCACTTGATACTTACTTCTATGTGGTCTGCTCCTGAAATGAATGTGGCTATTTTGTCGTTCAGTGCTAATAATTCATCATCCCCGAATTTTTTGTCATCAACCAATTCCCGTATTTTTTGTTCCAATGCCTTTGGATTTGATGCCACTGGCCAAAATGAGTTAAATCGTGTGTTTTCATCGAATTTGGTAATATTATTTTTCCCAAGTTCTTTGAGAATAGAAACCGTTGACCGGGTATCAAGTCCAACCATTAGCGAAATAAGCTCAACTTGTCCTTCGCCTGTATTATTAAAACCATCTGCCATCTGCAACAACAATGCCCGGAGAATATCACGATGCGCTTGTGTAGCAGAATCGCCAAGCACTTGCTCTAAATTATCGATTGCATTTTCGAATGCGGAATAGAGTTGTTCGTTTGCAATGCGGGGGCCGAAGTAATCGATCAATTCAACAGGCAAAATCCAATTGACTTTATCATCGGTTAGGACCACTTCATTTTGCTTTGACTCAAATCGGTCTCGGACAAATTTAAGAATTGTACGAGGATCATCGTCTAACCCTTGTCGCATCTTTAAATGGCATAATAAGGCTGTCGTAAATGGATGCAGAGGGAAACATCCCTTGGTAACCACATCACGAAATTTATCATTCGTCCAACGTAATTCTTGATCGTAGCGTTTGTGATACAAATCCCATACAAGTTCTGTAGCCTGCCCGTAGATGCACCCCTTAACTCGCGGATTTTCCTTAAGAAACTTTTCCCAGGCAGATTCAGATTGCGCTAGATATGCGTTGAGAACTGATTCCATCAACGAATAAAGCGCATACTTTCGGTCAATGCGTCCCAATTCTCTCTTGATATTCTGTAATGTCTGACCGCCTTGTTGACGTTCCGCTACTTCATCCGGATCATGCTGTGCAAAAGCCACAAATAATGCTTTTCCATGACGGTCCCCGATTCCATTAAGTAAATCTTGCAAATCACCAATTGCCTTGCTTTGACTATATCGTTCGACAAATTGACTGAATTCATCAAATAAGATTACTAGACCTGCCAACGGCTTTGCATCTTTACAATAACTGTCCACGGCCCAGATCACAGCTTCGCGCAAGCTAAAATTGCCTTCCGCATTTGGAGATACACCGTTATTTAGATGAGCGAACAACTGAACATATTGCTCATAGGCTTCTTGTGTATTTTCTTCAACATCCCGAAGCAAATTGGGGATGTCCGTACTAAAACGTTCGTTGAGGAACAACTTCGCTTGTTTATCGTCTACTTTGGTTTGAAGCCACTGCTGGGCCTGTTGATTCCAGAATGGCAAGTCTGCCTTTTGCGTAGCAGGATGTTCTTCCATTGCCCTCTTGAGAGCAGGGAAAAACTGCTCTCTCAATGTGCGCGGAGTATCTCCTCGCAAACGAACAACTAGAAAACGGTCATATTGTTGTTTAAATTCGCGAAAATTCTCAGCTTCGGGAAGGTTATTATGCAGGGTAATATCTATCCGTCCTAATACTTCTTTCACTTCGGGCGATTGAAATGGTTTTGCAAAGTAATTCGCTAGAACCACCGCTAGATGGCTTTTTCCATGCCCATAGTTCGCAACAACTACAAAACGGTTAATAGGACTGCTATTGGTGTACGAAAGTCGAATTTCTTTCAAAAGTTGGATGGAGCTTACAACACGCGATTGGCCTCCATGAGTATCCGGGGCGCTATCCGCGAAAATATAAGATTTTAGCAACGCAATATTATCTTGCTTATTGTCGTAATCGCTTAGCTGAACAGCACTGATGAATTTCCCCTGAGTATCCAATTTGACGAGTTCTTTGATTAACATGAGTCCCTCCAAAAATTGTTGCTATGCCAAACGAGAATCATCGATCCATTTTCTAAGAAGTGATTCCGATGGTAATAAATGGATAGCTGTATCAGGAATAGCGATTAACAAAACACGAGCGCGCCCTGGAAATCGATTGAACAATTCTTGCCATATCTGCTGGCGCTCTTCATCCTTAACCCCAGATAGGATTAAATCTATATTGTAAACGAGGACACAATCGCTTTGGCCAATAGATGATGCGATATCATACAATGTTTCCATCACTCTTTTCGCGGTCAAACGAACAAATTCAGCGCCGGGAGGTAGTTTATCGTGATAGTAGGATCCAATATCCAGCGCCTGTACTCCAAGATGAACGGCTATTTCAGCTTCATGACCAATTCTATTTAGCGGCATTAGCCATAAACCCACATGGGTTCGTGCTGTACGACGGCGTAAGTATTCAACGAGGGTTTCTAGCTCAGTTTGTGCCATAGATTTTTTGGAGCAGGAATTCTAGATCTTGTTGAAGAAGGACAACCTGATAAGGTGGTGCAGTACGGTGCAATTCCAAATATCGTGCTTCTTGAAGAACCTGGAGTACTTCGTCTAAATCAGCTTTACCCATGAAAAATAAACCAGGGAAACCGCTCTCTTGCAAGGTGTCTAATCCTATCGATAATCGCCCAGAATATTGGGCCTCCCAAAAATCAAGTAAAGCATAACCAATGGCCCAAACTGGAGGAGAAGCGGGCTCGCATACCCGATAACGCCCGCTATCACTGGCTTCGAGCAGACGAAGTTTCCCCAATCCTTCCGGTTTGGTATAGGTTCCTGTGAATACCGTTGCTGTGCTTCGTACTGCACGCTCCGATAGAATTTTATTTTCTGTTTGCCAGATAAAATTACCGATCTGTTCAAATAAATCATCAGATGAAAAGACACTACCCGGGTAAAACCGCTTTGAAACAACTTCATGCCAAAAAGGAGCGCCTGGTCCGTGCGGCGCGCTGAGATGATAATGCATTAACCATTGTGTGCCGGTTTGGTCTAATAAGTTATCATGTAAAAGAGCATATTTCCCTAAAGCGGACAATACGTAATGGGAATTAATAAATCCACAGCCCAAGGCGTAACGCGGCATTGCTTTTATGTACCTTGTTCCTAAACTTGTTTGTTGTTGAAATAAGCTTTCTCGCTCTGTTTGTCGTAGATTTATTATATGTGGGTTGTTATCTATAGCTTTAATGATCTGAAAAAGTGATTGTCTTGAAAGGGGAAATGTTTCGTGGAATATTGTTCCCAATCTTTGAGTTTCCATTAAAGCCTACCTTCGTATTGACTCTAACGGTTGCACAGGGGCAGGCTCAGTAAAATTCGCATATGGATTAAGGGCAGATATGAGAAATTCTCTTAATTCTTGCCTGGATTCTTTTTCAGACATCACTTCATAGCAATAATCACTTAAATAAGCATATTCGATGTTATCAAGTATTCTCTTGGTACCTCCCCCTGATGTGGTTAGTTCTGCGTATTGGATTTCACGATCAGGTTTTATTTTATGGTGCCAGAAATTTGATGTACGCAGGTGAAAAAATGGCGGAGCGGGTTGATTCCAATCTCTTCTAGCACGTATAAGATTAAATATATTTGCAAAGCTTTCTATTAAATCGGAATTGAAATATATTTTATTCTCTTTGAGCTTTCCTTTGTCAAATAAATCGATAACTGCCAATAGCATCACCAACTTATGTGGCTTTTTCGCGCCATGTGTAATATCGCGTTGCATTTGTTGGATTTCCGATTTTAGCCTGTATAAATTCTGGCCTTTATCTTCTGAGTTTTCATTCATAAGTTGATCCTACAAGTGACAAATCAAACATGACTCGCCTCCCCCTTCGACTTCACCTAAGCCGAATACTTGAGATAGAGTTTGATTCTTGTTTCGATCCTTTTGGCGTTCTTGAAATCGAGCATGTTCTAATTTGATTTCTTCTTGCCTTTGAGAACTATCTTTAATTGACTTTAAGCTTTCCCTTTCATTCCAGGTGTATCCTTCACCAGTTTTAGGATCAAGCTTTTCAAAACCCATCGCGGCATCGAAAAGATCCGGATGGTTTTCGAGCAATCCTACCCATTCAATGTGCCGCTGGAAAAAACAGAAATAACATCCCGAACGAGATCGCCATTCATAGTATTTAGGCAACCCTAAACCGCTCTCATCAAGAATTCTAAACACATCTTCCTTGGCGATTCCGTTTTCAACAAATGGGTACTTTGGAACGATATTTGGTTTTGTTGAGATATAGCCTTTTCTGTGTGCCTCATCAGCTCTAATACCCACATAGTTAAAGCATAAACTATCTCCGACGAATCTCTCGAAAGGCTCAATCTTTAATTTCCTTGTGCACCATCTTGTTCTAGCATCTGGAAGAACGCCATTATAGAGCTGAAGGTAATGTTTGAATGGCCTATCTGGATTCAATCTATGAATTTCCTTGCCTAAATACACCTCAAGCTTATCAAGATATTCCTTGGTTTCTTTCAGTTCTTCTCCTGTATCACAAAATACATATTCCATTTCTGGAATCCGGCCGCGCATGAAGATGGCCAGTGCGGTGCTGTCTTTGCCGCCTGAAAGAGACAGTATGTGACGGGTAGGTGTTTCTGCATTTGTTGCCATTTTTTTCGCCTCGATTTACCTATAAAGTGGGATAGTTTTATTATACAAGTAATTGATAACGAATGGCCCTTCGCTCCCAACGAATCCTATTCATCAGATTGTCGTTTCAAATCCTTCATTAGCATTTGTAGGGCAGCCTTTATTACCTTCGGATCATCAGCAAAGGATTGTTGAATGCGCTGACGAAGATCGTCGGCCAATTGGCGGCTAAGCTCGCGCTGTTCGGGGGAGAGATTGATTTCAGATGCTGTACCTGCTCGTTCCGTCTGAAATGATCTCCCCAACATTTCTGCTTGAACCTGGAAACGATCAGTGTCAGCATCAGTCCAGGTGCGGGGTGGGCGACTGGCGATGTATGCCAGGGCACTTTCAAGGGCGGCGAAGCCATCTTCGTTTTCAGCAGCACGTTTTAGTAAAGGAAGCAGCCCGGAGTCCGAAGTATGCGCTAGCATATTCGCAGCATACGTGCGAAACAGATTCCACCCTTCATGCCCCTTTTCCAATCCACAGGATGCCAGCCATTCATCCCGCCCCCAGGCCAGCAAGCGAGGCATATCATCTATCAGTTCGGCGAAAGCGGCGCCTAATTGTTCAAAAAACGTATCCGCCTGATTTGCCAAGTTTCGATTTTCACTGAAAGGTTGCATGCCGAAAACAGCCGGCAGATCCACGAAAAGCAAGGTTTCCGGCGAACGAGCCTGTGCAATAACCGAACGGACCTGTTTGGCTTGCTCTGAAAGTCGGTTTGTTTTCAGAGTGTGTTCCGGCAAATACTTGATGCCTCGTACCAGCGCCCGGACAACTGGCATCACGGTCGCATCCGTTTGATAAGCCCTGGCGAAGCGCGCCACGATCACCTGAAGCGTGCCAGTGATACGACAGCCGGCTAGGCTGAACAAATCCGGGCGGCGCAGGAGGATTTCCCAGTCTGCAACACCTGGCTCAGGCAGGAGCGAGCCTTCGCGATAAAGCGTAGTTTCGCCCTGATAAACGATAAGGAAGGCGCACAGGAAGATTGGTATGATCCCATCGGTCAAGCCGTAGGGAGGCGCATTCAGTATTCGGTAGAGTACATAAAGTTTTCGTGGTCCCGGCGGATCTATAAATATGTAATCACTTATTGCACACCAGATAGGCTGGAGTTTTAACGGATCATCGCCGGGGGGTGCGAAAGTCCATTGCCCATCTTCGCTCAAATGATGCAGCCCGCTTGCATTGAGCAAACTTTCATACATGCTGAGTTCCGGCGGAAATCCTTCAATGCCCAAGTTCTCTTCGCTGGCACGGGTCAGCATGGCTTCGATAAGGTTGCGGCGGGCGGCCGCACCCTGGGAGGATAAGAGCCGGCGATTGACAATCTCATTCCAGGCGATCGGGCTTTGCTTGTAAAGGCTGTCGCAAATTTCAGATAGCTGGTGGGAAAGCCCTTGGTTGCCCTTGCCGGAAATCTCTTTGCCAGCATGAAACCAGCGGCAATCTACCGAATTGCGCAAGCGATAAATGCTCAACGAACGATCCAGACCGTTTTGGATGAGCGACTGGATTTCTGCAAACCGGGTTCGCAATTCTCGCCGGGCCACCGGATCATCACGCAGTTCGGGGGTGTTCTTCTCCACCCAATCCAGGCAACGCATTTCGTAAAGCAGTTCGGTCACCCTGCCTGTACGTTCCGCGACGCCAAGAACAATATCTGGCCGATCCGGGAAGGGAGCTTGTTCTGCCCACTGGTTAAACTCTTGTACTTCGGCTAAATTAAGCGGCAGGCATAAGAGCATTAATCCGCTGGCACCGGGTGCCGGTGTAAGATCAATCTGCCTGTGGATGGTTGAGTCTACGTAGCGAACCTCGAAATAGCGCAACGTGCCAGAAATATAACTGTGCCTGCGGGCAACAATGGGACGAGGCGGCATATGCTCCTGGACCGCCTCTGCAAAGCTGAAGGCCCCGGTGAGCTGCTGCTGGGCTTTTTGCAGCCGTTCTTCTATATCAACATCACTGCCCTGCCAGATCGAATATGTCTTATTGAAACGGCGATAAACGATCAGAGAGCGCACAGCCATCTTTTTGAGAGCCTGGCGAATGTCTGCTTCGGTTCTATCATTGGATAGCAATGCAGCGATAACATTGGTCTCATTGGCTTGCAAGTGACTGACTTCGGCCAGCCAGTTCAGCAAGCCGATTGTCTTCAAAAGGGCGGTTTCCAGGGCATCCAAGTTGGGCGTGCTGGAAAGCCTTTCCATGGTTTCGGTGATCGCCCTGGCGCGCAGGGATGCAAATAACCTGCCCTGAAAATTGGCTAAAAGGTAATCAAATAGTTCCGGCAAGCGAATATATTGGCCAATCGGATTTCGCTGAACGAATTCTTGAAACCCTGCCGGCTCAAATGATGCCAGATATGCAAAAACAGAGCGTTCGTTCTGCGCCAGCCGATAGAAAATGTAAGGCAATGCCACCAGTGCAGTAGGATGAAAAGGATAGGTACGCGCCGAGAGCTGGATGAATTCTTCACCATTTATCGGGGAAGGCACCCAATTGTTGTCAACAGCACTCGTGGCTGCCACCCGGAGATCCCCCAATACCCCTGCCAAAAGGCTGTGACTATCATAGTCAATTACATTCGCCAGAAGCCGGATTTGCTGCGCTGGCGGTTCTTGGAAGGCAATATCCTCGAAACGGCCTTGCACCTTACTCCATTCACGTTGAGCGCTTCTATCCAGATGCAGCGCATAACGGTCAAAAGACTGATGCAGAATACCAATAAATACGAAGGGCTGATCTCCGCTTCTGCTGGCATATTCCGCCAGTTCCTGAAGGATATACACATCAGATGTTTCCGAATGAGCTGCCGAGTGTTCCAGAGGTTTCCCCATTTCATCAAAAACAAGCATCATTCCCAGGTATCCATATTCGGGCTGGGTAATGATTGCGATTAAGCGTTTTAACCAATGAATAACAGCGTGGCTTTCGGTCTCTGGTGGCCAGTCCAGGAGTTCATCCAGCAAGGGCCTGATCTTTCTGTCCCCATTGAGATTTTCCAGAGAGAGCAATAACCCATGCTTTATACATTCCTGGAAAGAAGCGCGGTAGCCAGTAATCGGAACCAGCAATAAACCTTTTCTACTGCCATGATTAAGGGTGTTAACTGCCTGTCTGGCCAGTTCCGGGTCAACATTGCGCAGGCTTGATAACACGAATGCGTGCTCTTTTTGCGCCGTGCCCATCAGGTTCATCAAGAAAAGGCTGAAGTAGGATTTACCAGAACCATACGGGCCGGTAAGCGTCCAAGAACGACCAGGAGATTTGCTGTCGAATTGGTTGAGGATCCTGGCCAAGCATGCACGTGCCTGGGCAGTAAGAACATATCCCTCAATAATGGATTGTGCACCTAAATCTTGCTCAACATTTACCGAGCGGAGGCTGATCTGGTGGATATGCAAAACTGAAGAAATTGATGGAACAGTTTTATTACTGCTCATAATGCCCCTTTAGAAGTGTAAAAGCCTGGCTTTTATAATCCACCAGGGTTTCATCCAGGTAAACCTGCCTTAATCCGGCTGTTTCTTCCAGGCGGATTTTCCCCTTAGTTTCTTCTTCAAGCAACTCCAAGTATTCCACGACACTATTTTCATCCAACTTGAAAACCTGGCCCGGGCTGCTTTCCTGATATAAACATTCGTCAATCGCGATGGTTCGACGGTTCTCTATGGTTGAAGACACGAATGAAAGCAGTGCAAAGCCAAATATTCCCAAGGATAGCGAGATCTTGGGCCCAACGTTGAAGCGGTAGATGGCATCATTCGGATTGAAGCGAAGCAGATCTAATTCCGCCAGTGGGCAATCCAGGGTTTCTTCCGCGATTGCTCCCAATCTGGCACGTACTGCGGGCACATAGGTGCGCAAGCAAACATCAATTTCGCGATCGATCGTACCGGGTGTGGTACGGATATCGCAATACGAGAATTGCGAACTCAGGTAATTCGCCAATTGCCGTTTCGTAAATTCTGTTTCACGGAATTTGGAAAAAAGCAAATGCCCCACAAAGCCTCGGATCAGGTTCGTGGATAACTGCCAATGCAGGAGCCACAAGGAACCAATATCTTCAAAATATGGATCCCAGCCCTGGTCATTTAGCAATTTATCTGCGAGACTTGATGTTTGAAGCGGATGCGCTAGGCCAGTCCCATCCTTCTCTTCAACCAACCCCGTTGCCAGGCACCAATGGCGGATCGAGCGCACCATGTTCTTGCCAACACCCAGCTTAACCAGGGCCTCATCATGCGTAAAGATGAGAGGGTCGGTACGTACACCATCAAATCCTTTTTTTAGCCATCCATGCCGAAAAACGAATTTCTCGTGACCGCCAAATGTTGGTCGGACATGCTGCTCTGATATGCCCACAAATAACTCCTGATATGGAGCGAAATTGAGATTGTTTAGTTTACCACAAGCAGTTTTTTTCAATCTACCTGGTTATATTCCAATATCTCTTCCACTGGCACTTCAAAAAACTTGCACAGAGCATCCAGAACATCAAAAGAGATTGCTGTCCCCTGCCCTTTGGATAATCTATACGCAGTGGCATAAGCAATATTAGCCTTGCGCATCAGGTCCGTTGCATTCAAACCGCGCTCTTTCAGCAATTCGGGTACTTTTACCTTGATCACAGATCATCTCCCAGAATTCAGATCTGGCGAAACTGCGTCAAGGCTTGACAAAAGGCTAAATTATCTACTATACTAGATATAGCCCGATGCATATGCCACAACAGATGCGCAGGTCGCCGTTTTACAAGAACGGCCATGTCTCGACCAGGCATTGACGGCCACTACCCGACGTCAATGCCATGCCTATAATACATTGCAGCTATTCAAGA
>Ga0182027_10011426_pt1 | contig 12545 bp, 9 predicted proteins | sample 712E1DmetaG_FD_121300 | JGI IMG/M metagenome (GOLD analysis project Ga0182027, IMG submission 121300) | Permafrost microbial communities from Stordalen Mire, Sweden - 712E1D metaG (Illumina Assembly) | ecosystem: Environmental > Terrestrial > Soil > Wetlands > Permafrost | place: Sweden...
ATCACCGTCACCACCGGTTCGATATATAGATACGTTCCGACCTGGGCGACGGGCAACACTTTAAGGGCGTCGTACCAAAAAATATATGCCACCCCGGAACAGAGTATGCCTAAAAATCCGAGAGCGAGCCATCCGTCTAGTGCAATATTATGAATTGATTCCCAACCTCTGCCTATGACAAAAAGGACCGAGGAGAACAGCCATCCGAAAGTCATAACATAGAACATCATCAAGGCGGCCGGATAGGTTTTGAGACCGCGCCGGGATAATATCGTAAAGACAGCCCAATTGGGCGCGCTGATCAGGATGAGAATATCTCCGGGTGACCCGAACTTACCCGATACCAGGGAGCTAAAGTTGCCGTGCGTGACCACCAGTAATACCCCAAAAGCAGCCAGCAATATGCCAAGCGCCTGAAGCCAGTTTAATTTTTCTTTGAGTACAAGCCAGCCAAGGATAGCAATGAAAATAGGCATGCTGGCGACGATCCAGCCGGTCGTGGTGGCCTGGGAAGTTTCCAGTCCGGTGGATTGCAGCCATTGGTGGAAAGTGATCCCCAGGAAGCCCAATAGGGCAAAATACAGCCAGTCTTTCGGTTTGGGTAAACTAAACTGATGCCGTAGGCCTACTGCAACGCCCAGTATGACCACACCCACTGCGAAACGCATCCATACCAGCGTGATGGGAGGAACGTATTTCAGACCAAGCTTGATGGCAACGAAAGAAGCCCCCCAAAACAGTACAGTGAAGAGTGCTTTTATTGAAGCGCTGAAAGTGTTTTTCATGATTTATCCGATTGGCATAAAAATACCCCCGCTGATCAAGGCGGGGGCGCCCTGAACTTCCGGCGTATTATAACGCCCAGGCGAGCATCAGACCAAATATTGCAACTACCAGTCCGAGATGTAAAAATAGATTTGAATCCTTCAGCCAACCCATTGGAAGAAATTGAAGGATAAAATTTACAATAATGAAAAAGATACCGATGAGCGGGAGAAGACCTTTGCGGGGGGCCAGGTATTCTGATACCTTATCGAGCATTCTATTCATCCTTTGGAACATCTTCCTGCTCCTTTTCTTCTTTTTCTGCCTTGACCTGCCAAGGCTTGAACTGAGCGACAAGCCGGCCGGGGATGCGGCCCTGAATTAAAACGCCTTTGCGGCCATGCTCCAAACGTTCCACCTGGCCGAATTCGTGGAAGAGCGAAATGAGTTGTCCTTGCTGATAGGGCAAGCGCACAACGGTGGGCGTGAGAGTCTCATAAAGACCGTTGTGGATTCGCTCGAGCAGGTCGCCAATCCCCGCACCGGTACGGGCAGAAATGGCAACCGCCTGAGGGAAATTTTCCACCACGCGGCGAGCAGAATCAGGATCCGATAGACGGTCAATCTTATTCAACACGGTGATAATGGGTACATGACTGGCGTCTATTTCCTCCAATGTCTGCTGGACAGCCTCGGCCTGGTTCATAGCATTCGGATGGGAAATATCCACCACATGCAGCAGCAGGTCGGACTCCGCAATTTCTTCCAAGGTTGCATGAAACGCAGCCACCAGGGTGGTTGGGAGCTTTTGAATGAAGCCAACCGTATCCGTCAAAAGCGCCTGGTTCCCAGCGGGCAATTCGATGCGCCGGGTGGTTGGATCGAGCGTGGCAAATAGTTGGTTCGCCACAAAAACATCCGCCTTCGCCAACCGGTTAAGGAGTGTGGATTTTCCGGCATTGGTATACCCAACCAAGGCTACGGTAGGGATGCGGCTACGCTTCCTTTGGGCGCGATATCTCATCCGGTGCGCGCGGACCTTTTCCAGCTCATCTTTGATATGGGCAATATCATGCCGGATCGAGCGGCGGTCCACTTCCAGCTGAGTTTCGCCCGGGCCGCGCAGCCCTACACCGCCAACCGAGCCTGATCGTCCGCCGCCACCACCGCCTTGGCGCTCGAGATGCGTCCATTGACCGGTCAGACGTGGAAGATAGTATTCATACTGCGCCAGTTTGACCTGCAATTGGCCGTCGCGGGTGCGGGCGTGTTGGGCGAAGATATCCAATATGAGGGCAGTCCGGTCGAGCACGCGTACTGATTCGCCGAGATGCTTCTGTAATTCCCTCTGGTGACGTGGAGAAAGTTCGTCATCGAATATGACCACCTGTGCCAGAGAGTCATCAGCCAAAGCCTTTAGTTCCTCCACTTTGCCCGAACCGATGAACGTTACTGCGTTTGGACGTTCCATTTTCTGGGTCAGTTCGCCAACCACCTCCAGACCGGCAGTATCGGCCAACAAGGAGAGTTCAGCCAAGGAATCTTCAAGAGTCAACAACTGGGTATGTCCAAATACCTCTACGCCGACCAGGAACGTGCGTTCACGCGGCGAAGCGGTCGGTTCGGGATTTTTTTTTGGCATATGTAATTATTCTATTTCTTTTCAGATTTAATTTCTGCGCCAAACAGCTTGGCAAACTTCGGATCCGGGGGTTCGGTACTAATCGGCAAAAGGATATGGAAAGTTGAGCCCGGACAGGATTTTTCATTGTGACCTTCGGATTCCACCCAAATGGCGCCTCTGTGCGCCTCTATGATGCCTTTTGCAATGGGCAGGCCCAGCCCCGGTCCACCACCCTTGAACTTGGTTTTTCCGCTGGAATGCAGCGAGGCGTTTCCCAATTGCCCAAATTTCTCAAAAATTGTTTCCTGATCCTCTGCGGATATGCCGATGCCGGTATCAGATACCGTCACTTCCTGAAACCCTGGCAAGGTCCGTCCGTCCACAATTATTTTACCTCCATCTGGTGTAAATTTGATGGCATTGCTTAGAATATTGTGGAAGGCTTGATATAAACGCTCTGGATCCCCAAATAACATCTGGTCACCGCCAGGAAACGAGCGCAGGTCGAGTATCTGGCCGCGGTTGGTAATGGAATTAATTAACTCGTTCCGAATGAGACCGAGTATTTGGTTTATCCAGATGGGCTGAAAATTTAACGACAACATGTTGTTGTCGATTAATGATACGTCAATCATGTCATCCACGATGGAGCGTAAACGACGAATACCATTATTAACGCCGTCAATCAGCCGTTCCAATTGGTCACTTTGGCCGGTTGCGGGTATGTCGTGCATCATGGTGGTATACCCTTCGATAAGGGTCAGAGGCGTTTTTAATTCGTGCGCCGCAACGGAGATAAAATTCGATTTGCTCCGATCAAGCCGTTCGAGCTTATTTTGAACCCCGGATAATTCGTTTGAGATAAAAGCGACATGCGTTTCCATCTCATAACGGGCTGCCTTTTCCAGGGAAAAAGTAAAAACTGGCAACACCACTCCCATCAATTCCATGGCATCCTGCTCGGTCAGATCTTCACGTGCCAGTTCAAAAGTGATCATCAACATGCGGTTAAGCACTGCTGAAATATTCTTTTCGCCTTCGCGCAAGTCGCTTTGAGTTGGTGCAGCAGACCAGTCGTAAAGAACAGGATCCACCCAGGCAGGGTCGCCGGTCTCAATGGCCTGGACCATCAGATCGTAGAATCTTTCCAATTGTTCCTGGAAATTCTCGCGGACACCGGCTCCGCGTGCCAGGCTGTTGGCTACGCGGCGAATCCAGGATGAGCGTATTTCAGTCAATATTTCCGGAATATTCATTGGATGGCTTCTTCTACAATGACTGGTAATCTAGTCTGTAAGGTTTCCTCAAACGAAAAGTGGAGTGATCGTGAACACATCAAGGTATATGATAAGTGTAAGTCAGGTTGGGCCATTTGACAATCACAAATTCGTAATAAAGATTGGAAGATTAAGCTATTTCTGTCCCATTACCCAGGTACGTAACGTCTCTCCGACGATTTGCAGGCTCTTGGGTGAGACTTTATCAGGAGTGTCGGCGGCGGTGTGCCAGTAAGGATAATCGAAATCAATAATATCCACCGCCGGAATCCCGGCTTTTAAGAAGGGAGTGTGATCGTCCTCCATGCTGTACTTGACAGTAGGAATAAATTGTTGGTTGAATCCCAACCTGGCAGCCTGCCCCCATATTTCGGCCACCAAGGCGGCATTTGAATTCCTCTCGATATAAATATTCAGGTCGGCATCGCCGACCATGTCGACAATAATGGCAGCCCTTGGATGAAAAGGTAATGCGGCCACAAAGGCTTGGGAGCCCATGATCCAGTCACGGCCTGCGATTCCACCGTCATCTTCGGCATCAAAAAAGACCAGCCAGGCAGGCAGGCTATCCTTTGGCAAGGTGCGGGCTAATTCCAGTAAAACAGCCACCCCAGAAGCTCCATCGTTAGCGCCAGGCACTGGTGCAAAGCGCCCTGATCCAGGATCCTGGTCGGCGAGCATCCGGCTGTCATAGTGGGCCCCCAAAATGATTTGGGGAGTCTGGTCGGTACGGGAAGCGATGATATTTCTAATTGCGAATCCCTGCCAGGTGGTATCTTGAATCTTTGTCTGCCAGCCTGTTTTACGAAGCTCATTTTGGATATATGTGATTGTCTCAGCATGAGCCAGGGAATCTGGAACCCGCGGACCAAAGGCGACCTGTGCAAGCACGTCCTGGTAAGAGCGCTGTCCATTAAAATGGACAGGTTGATGGATGAGTATCAAAGCTCCCCAAACTGCCAAGGCGATAAAGAGGGCGCCAATAACAGCCAAGATAAAAATCCCCGCTTTGCGCATAACCATTATATACCTTTGCTCTTGGATAAAAATGCTTCCATATCGGTTCGAGCACGCTCAATATATAATCCGGCCCGTTCACGTTTATCCATCCGTTTGGTTGACGAAAGCGGCGGTAGAATTCCAAAATTAGCCTTCATTGGTTGGAAATCTTGCAGGGCAGCATGCGTAATATAGTGAGTGAGGGCGCCAAGCATGGTCGTTTCTGGAAAAACAACTGGTTCTTCTCCCTGTAAAAGATGCGCTGCGTTTATCCCTGCCAGGAGGCCGGTGGCGATATTACCCATATATCCTTCCACACCAGTAATTTGACCTGCAAAGAATAGGTCCGCCCGACTGCGAAACTGCAGAGTGGGAAGCAGGATAATGGGTGCAGCCAGGAAAGTATTCCTGTGCATCTGACCATAACGGACGAACTCTGCCGATTTCAATCCCGGAATCATACGGAAGATGCGCTTCTGCTCAGAAATAGTCAGATTGGTCTGGAAGCCGACCAAATTATAAAGATTTCCGGCGATATTATCCTGCCGTAATTGGACATTAGCATGCGGCCAATGCCCCGTGCGTGGATCGATCAACCCGGCCGGCCGCATTGGTCCAAAGGCCAGAGCTTTATGGCCGCGCCGAACAATGATTTCCACAGGAAGGCAGCCTTCAAAAAATTGTTGTATTCCGGCCTTTACACCTTGCTCGATCTCAGCCTCAAATGAACGTAATGCAACACGTTCGCCTGATAAAAGTTCATTTTCAAAGGAGTCGTATTCTTCCTGTGTGAAAGGGCAGTTTATATAATCCCCAGCCTCGTTTTCGCCCTCATCATAGCGTGAGGCTCTAAATGCAATATTCATATCGATGGATTCGGCATCCACAATCGGGGCGATCGCGTCAAAGAAGTACAACTGATTTTCACCTGTCAAATCCGCTATGGCGTGGGACAACAGGTCAGATGTCAACGGACCGGAGGCTATAATAGACGGACCATCAGGGATTTCAGCCAGCTCTGTGCGAAGAATTTCAACATTTGGATGAGATGCAAGACGGCTGGTGACTAGCCGGGAAAAAGATTGCCTGTCAACAGCCAAGGCGTTCCCTGCAGGGAGAGCGGTTTGTTGGGCGCAATCCATCAGGAGGGATCCAAGAAGCCTCAGTTCGTTTTTTAATAAGCCGGAGGCGCGGTCAGGCAGGTTTGACCCAAAGGAATTCGAGCAAATGAGCTCGGCCAGGTCCGAGGTAAGATGTGCTCCGGTGGATTTAGCCGGTCGCATCTCGTAGAGACGGACATTTAAGCCGTGCTGAGCGGCTTGCCAGGCGGCCTCTGAACCGGCTAACCCGCCACCGACTATGGTGAGGTCAGGTTGTGTCATATTATTGGATATTGTACCATTTTGGATTTTTGTGTATGTGTTATATAATTCAAAAGATCATCTCAAAAAAAGGGAGCTGAGGGTTTGCAGAAGGGTGCACCGCCCGCAACCCCCCAGCCTTTCTTACTTATTGAGATGATACAATTCAAATGGTTGATATGAAGATACAAAAGAACCTGATGAGTGTCCAACTAAAAGAGACCAGCCAATTGACAGGGGCATGCTGGGCTATCTGGTTGGAGCATTCCAGCGAATGGGAGATTTTGGCAGTTCATAAATTAAATGCCCAGAATCGCTCTGCCATAATGGGCTACATTCATACACAGGCTGTTGAAGGTTGGTTGAACGGTGCCATGACTGGCAGACGCAGCCGCTCGCGTTCTGTCCTGCAATCGATCGGACTTCCAGGCTCCAAATTATACGTTTTTCCGGACCAGATGACTCAACGGGTGATAATCGTTGGTGCGGAGGAACTTTCGGATGTAGCGCAGCGCTTTTGGCGCGTGGTCGCGTTGGGGAATTCCGCCCGTTCTCTGCTTGCCCCGGCAACCCCCCCGGTTTTTTCCATACCCGACCTTGGTATCCCTTACTATGTGCCAGAAGTGTTGGATCGTGTTCTGGAGATGGTATTACAAACGGCTGGTTTTAAGCAAGGATGGCTGGCTGTCCGGTCGGGTGATTTCTTTGATGTAAAGGCATGTACAGGCTGTGAAAACAGCCTGGGTGAGCGAATTAATATTGAAGCAAATCCACTTTTACGTGAAATAATCAACTCACTCCAAGCACGTTTGGTGGAAAAAGGCGGATTAGAATGGGCAATGGCCCCTCGAACGGGCTACACAGAAATGGCTCGAACGTGGGCGGCTTTACCTCTGGTTATAGGGCAACGTTTAATAGGTTTAATTGCTTTTTGGCGGGAGGACTTGATCCTGCCCGATGAGTGGAGAGCTTTACAACAATTGGCCAAACGTGTAGCTCCGTCTGTTGAGGCCAGTATTACATTTTCCGACCTTACTGATCATTTGGGCCGCATGGCTCTTTTAAATGACTTTGCAGTAACCATCACCTCCGCGTTGGATCCAGAACAGATAGCACAAAGGTTGTTTTCACTTTTGGAAAGGTCTTTTGGAACAGACCGTATTAGCATGATTGTTCTATCACCAGATGGCAATGGCTTGCAAACCTTTTCCAATCGTGACGGAGCGATTGTTCTACAAACAATGTCCATAGATGACATTTCTGTTGCCAGTTTGATGGGGAAAGATGATGTTCACAGGGTGGATTCAATCATGGACGAGTCGAGTTTTTCACCAGCCTACCCGGGTTCGCATTCTGCATTGATTATTCCCATGAAATATCACCGGCAGTTGATTGGTACCCTGGGATTGGAAAGTGTTGAAGAAGGCGCGTTTACCATTTATGACGAACACTTGCTGATGGTTATTGCCAGTCACCTGGCTGGGTTGTTAGAAAACGGACGCTTGCGACGTGAGGCGGAAAACAGGGCTCGTAACCTAAGCTTGATCCATGAAGTTATCGAGCAAGTTATTGGCTTGACCGATCTCCGTGAAATATCACAAATTGCAGCAGACTTGATGGCGCACAATTTCGCCTACGAATTGGCTGCAATTGCTTTGATCGAGGGCCCGGAGAAGAATATAAGAGTTACTGGAATAGGGGGTAATGCTGCAGAACTTGTACAACAGGGTTTGAGCTACATGGACGAGGCCAGAAGAGATGGTATTGTAATGCGTGTTGTCGCAACCGGGCAAAACGTTCTGGTAAATGATTCTTCTCAAAGCCCTTTTTTTCGCCCGATTCCGAATTGGGATGCCAGATCAGAAATGTGCGTAGCTCTGAGGGACGGCGACCAAATCATAGGTGTTATCAATGTAGAAAGCCAGAGAAAGAATGCGTTTTCACAAAACGATTTTATTGTACTTGAAGCGCTAGCAGGAATACTGTCAAGTGTAATGTCCAGCGCAGAACAGTACCAGAAATTGCAGGCAACAGTAGATCAATTGCGGGCGGCGCGCGAGGAGCTCCAAGAGCGCGTAGTTGCACAACGCATGGCAGAAAGTCGATTGGTCCAGGCGGCCAAGCTGGCAGCGGTCGGTGAGATGGCTGCTGGAATTGCACATGAATTGAATAATCCTTTAACGACCGTTTCGGGTTTCGCAGAATTGGTACTTGAAGAATTACCCGAGGAAAGCGGCGTTCGGGATGACATGGAGTTGGTATTGCGGGAAGCTCAACGAGCACGTGGTGTTGTAAGGCGGTTGCTCGACTTTGCCCGTCAGAGTGAAAGCGCGCGAGTGCGTTCAGATATTAATGAAATCATTATGGATGTTATGGCATTGGTCAATCATCTGTTACGTACAAGCGGCATTCGATTACTTACTGATCTATCCGAGGGTATTCCCTGGATATCAGTAGATCGCAACCAGATTAAGCAAGTTATTCTTAATCTGGTGCATAATGCGTTACATGCCATGCCGACGGGTGGCGAGCTCCATATTACAACTGCTTGTCGACAACGCGACCAACGTGAATGGCTAGCAATGAGTCTGGCGGATACCGGTATCGGTATTGCTCCGGAAAACCTCGAACGAGTGTTTGAGCCATTTTTTACCACGCGGTCGAAGGATGGAGGCACAGGATTAGGTCTGTCTGTTACTTATGGAATCATAGCTGATCATGGCGGCTTGATTGATGTGGAGAGCCAGGTAGGGAAAGGCTCGACTTTCACCGTTTGGCTACCGGTTGAGGTGGATTAATGGCTACTCCGCATATCCTGATTGTAGACGATGAACCCGGCATTACACGTCTTTGTGAACGTTTACTGAAACGATTGGAATACCATGTTTCCTCGTTTACTGATCCTCAAGCAGCCATGAAATTCGTAGCGCAAAATAAGATTGACCTTCTGCTGGTGGATATTCGCATGCCACAAATCAGCGGTTTTGACTTGATTGCCCATACCAAGCAACACCAACCTGATACGGCAGTTTTGGTGATGACGGGTTTTGGAACAGTTGAGTTGGCCATTCAAGCCCTTCGACAAGGTGTGGATGGTTTGGTGTTAAAGCCATTTGAAGTAGGCGGCGAATTGGTGCAGGCCGTTCAGCAAGCGCTGGATGATAATCAAAAGAAACGTGACATTGCCCGCATTCAGGCCTTACGTCCTCTTTTTGACATTATCGAATCCTTTTTGGCGGAAACCAATCCGGAGCACTTGTTGGAACTCGTGCTCAGTGCGGTTTGCGGCCATCTCCGGTGTAACCACGCCGGTTTTTATCATCTTTCTGCTGACGGACATCACCTTTCGCTGGTATCCGGAAGGGGAAAGACCCTGGTAGAAGAAGACAGTAATATTAATGGTGGCATTGTTGGACGTGTGGATGCGCTTAACGCGCCGATATGGGTTAATGTAACGGGACCGGGGGAACCAGAGCTTCAAGCAGCGCTGGTCGCCCAAGGTTTAGGTTCTGTCATGTGCGCGCCGATTGCGCGTCTTAACGTTCATGGGGTACTGTATGCGGGTCAGGATACTGATTTACCCGCTTTTCGTGAGGTGGAGTGGGAAATGTTCCTCCTGCTGGTCAGGCAGGCGACTGTGGCCATGGAAAATGCACGTCTTTATGAAGAGCTTCGTGAATATGTGCGGCGGGTGGAAGCCTCCCAGCAGGCACTGTTACAGGCAGAAAAAATGGCAGCCGCGGGTAGATTAACTGCATCAATTGCACATGAAATCAATAACCCATTGCAAGCTGTGCAAAACTGCCTGCATCTTGCTACACGCGGCGAAGTGACACAGAAAAAAAGGCGCGAATATCTTGATCTAGCAAATATCGAATTGAATCGTCTCATGACCACTGTACAGCGGATGTTAGATTACTATCGCCCTGGTGCGGTGGAACCTCAAAGGGTGGACCTGGTAATATTGCTTCGGCATGTCATCAACTTGCTCTTACCTCAATTGCAAGCGCGAGGGATTCGTATTAACACAGGTTTTTCGTCAAAATTGACTCCATTAGTTGCGGTGAGCAGCCAATTGGAACAAGTATTTCTTAATCTTATTCTTAATGCTTACGATGCCATGCCGGATGGTGGTGAATTACGCATAAGCGCACGCCCGCAACGAGACACGGCAGAGATCCTTTTCCAGGATACGGGTCCCGGGGTTTCGGAAGAGATGCGGAGCCGGATTTTTGAACCATTCGTCAGTTCAAAGCTGGGAGGAACGGGTTTGGGGTTGTCAGTCAGTTATGGAATTATTTCTGCGCACGGGGGTAGTCTGGAGCTCGTTCCAGATCGCGGGCACGGGGCTTGTTTCCGGGTAATCTTACCGATAAAGGGAGAAGCATGAATAAAGCAAACATCCTTGTTGTAGATGATGAGCTAATTGAACGGCAGACCTTGACTGAAATTCTCCGGTTGGAAGGATACCATGTTGCGGCGGCAGCCAACGGCGAGGCAGCTGTGGACTACGTCAGGCTAAACCCGGTGGATTTAATGATCCTTGACCTGCGCATGCCCGGTATGGGCGGGCTGGATGTGGTCAAAGTCGTCTACCGGATTTCTCCGGATACTGAGATTATCCTGCTAACAGCTCACGGTTCGATTGAATCGGCTATTGAGGCGCTGCGGAGCCAGGTTCATGATTATTTACTCAAACCAGCATCGCCAGCCCAAATTATCGAAAGTGTGGTGCGCGGGTTGGCGAGGCGGGATGCCAAGTTCCAGGCGCGCGAGCGCCAGCAGGTTGATGTAAGCAATGATGAAAACGCAGTTGTTACCTTGGGAGATGGAACGGTTGTGGATTATGGTCGCCGGCTTGTTCGTTCCGAAACAAAAACCATCTTCTTGACCCCTGCAGAGGGGCGGCTGCTGCGCATATTTGTCGAAAATATCGGAAAGGTGTTCACACACCGGGAGTTAGTCCTGCTTGTGCAAGGTTATTCCACCACACAGCAGGAAGCGCCTGAGATTCTCCGCCCGCTCGTCAGCCGTTTGCGACAGAAGCTATCAGAAATTCCATCATTGATGCAACGGGTAATCAGTGTGCGGGGTACCGGATATGTTTTTGAGGATGAACGGAACCCGTCTGGTAAGTTAAATGATCGATTTTAATCTGTTAATCCTGTGGGCCTAATGGTATATCTGATGTGATTTCAGGCGGGCGAAGCCAGCTGAGCATGCCATTGATTCGCCGTTTCTCGGGTTTTATTCTCTCAAAACTAATTAATAACAAACTTATTCCCAGAAATGCAGCACCGATCCATTGGACCGAATTTAAGCTTTCGTGTAACCAGAAATGACCTACGGTAATTGATACAATCAATTCGCCGAGTCCCAGCAAGGCGGTTTGCAGCCCGCCGAGGCTTTTGATGCCAAGAAAGAGCATTAACCTGGAAAAGAAGGTAGCCAGAGCCAATGCCAGAATTGGTGCCCAGGGAGTGCCAGAGGGGGGCAGGTGACGGTCGAATATAAGGTAGGCGGGAACAACGACTGCACTCATCGCCAACAATGTATACAAGGTTACGGTTGGAGCAGGAATATCATACAGAACGCGTTGATTAATAGGCAAGTGGATTGCATACATGATGGAGGCCCCGAGCATGAAAACGACCCCAATCCAATCCACCTGAACCGAGCTTGATACAGTTAAGAAGATAACGCCTATTAGAGCAAAGCCTATCCGCCAATAGGTAAGTGGACTGGGAGGCTGACGATCAATCAACAACCAGATAACCAGGAAAAGGGGATAGAGGGAATAAAGCAGTTGTCCCACACTGACAGAAAGCCGTTCTAGAGCAAAATAGTAAAGCAGAGACCCCAATCCATTTAATGTTCCAGCCAGAGCGCAACCCAGTAGACCCGCAGGATAGATAAACAGGTATGGTCTGCGAAAAATGGCAACAATTAACAGAAGCAGCCCGGCGGCCAGGATTGTTCGAAAAGCTACTACGGCAAGCGGTGAAAATCCAAGCGTGATGGCTTGTTTTCCAAAGATGGGTATAACACCAAGGAACAGGGCAGAAGCTAACGCGGCTTCCACTCCTCTAAATTGGCCTCCCTTTTTCTTCATTTACAAATCCTTTTCAAGCGGCTTCACCCGATCAAAGTACGGACCTCATCCAGGAATTCATCACTTAAGAAATCCCCTTTTTGCATCAAGGCCTGGATCTGTCCCTTAAGTTTGTTTTTCTCTTCCGGGGTAAGCTCTTTTGCCGTAGAAACAATGACGGGGATTTCGGATGTTTCCACCTTGGCTTTTAAAGCATCCAAGACAGCAAAACCATCCATTTCCGGCATCATCAAGTCGAGAATGATAAGATCCGGGTGTTCCTTTTCGACGAGTGCAAGGGCCTTTTTACCACTTTCGGCTTCGTGAATAGTAAAGTTTCCCTGTGATTGCAGGATCCGGCGGATAAGCCTTCTTGCATCAGGACTGTCGTCCACTATGGCGACACATGGAAAACGATCGGGCGCAAC
>Ga0182027_10011427_pt1 | contig 12544 bp, 9 predicted proteins | sample 712E1DmetaG_FD_121300 | JGI IMG/M metagenome (GOLD analysis project Ga0182027, IMG submission 121300) | Permafrost microbial communities from Stordalen Mire, Sweden - 712E1D metaG (Illumina Assembly) | ecosystem: Environmental > Terrestrial > Soil > Wetlands > Permafrost | place: Sweden...
AGGCCATGCTCCGCGCCGCCCGCCTCGAAGCCGGCCTCTTCACCTCCTGCCTCAACGACGTCCTCGACATGCGCGAGCGCCCCCTCATGATGATGGACCCCGACATGTCCGCCGACACCGAAGCCGGCCATGAGCAGACCCGCAACTTCCTCCTCGCCGAAGGCTTCAAGCGCCTCGTCGCCAAGTCCCCCGCCATGTCCCTCTGCCTGCGCTATTCCGCCCAAGCCGAGCGCCATCACCGCCGCGCCCTCGATGAGTTCAACCGCCTCAAAGCCCTCCGTCCCAGCGCCCTTCCAACCCCCGTTGCCCAATCGAACCCGCACCCACCCGCTCACTCCCCCAAGGATTCCCCAATCGAACCCCCAATCGAACCCGTAGCCCCCGAAGCCACCCCCAATATCGCCGGCACAGCCCCCGAACCCGCCCTGCCTTTAGCTGAAAGCTGAAAGCTGAATGCTGACAGCTTCTTCTTCCCCCCCCGCCGCGTTTCGCGCGATACTCGGAACATGAACTTCGCGCGCACTCTTGCCATTCTCGCGGCCCTGGCCGCGCCGGCCGCGGCGCAGACCGATTGGAAGCTCGTCTGGAGCGACGAATTCAACGGCCCCGCCCATTCCGCGCCGGACCCCGCCAAGTGGATCTACGATCTGGGGGCCTCCGGATGGGGCAACCGCGAGCTGGAGACTTACACCAATTCGCGCGACAACTCCTACATGGATGGCATCGGCAACCTCGTGATCGAGGCCATCAAGACCACCGCCGGCTATACCTCGGCGCGCCTCAAGACCCAGGGGCTGTACGCCTTCACCTACGGCAAGGCGGAAGCCCGCATCAAGATCCCCTACGGCCAGGGAATCTGGCCCGCGTTCTGGATGCTCGGCGACAATTCCAAGGCCCGCGGCTGGCCGGCCGTCGGCGAAATCGACGTCATGGAGAACATCGGCAAGGAGCCGTCCACCGTCCATGGCACGGTCCATGGCCCCGGCTACTCCGGCGGCAATGGCATCGGCAAGCCCTATGCGCTACCGCCCGGAACGCGCTTCGCCGACGATTTCCACGTCTACTCGGTCGAGTGGAACCCCGGCAGCATCGAGTTTTTCGTGGATGGGCACTCCTACCACAAGCTCCTCTCCACCGGCATTCCGCCCGGGACCGTATGGGCTTACGATCACCCCTTCTCCTTCATCCTCAACGTCGCCGTGGGCGGCGGTTGGCCTGGCAATCCGGACGATACCAGCACGTTTCCGCAGCGCATGTTGGTCGATTACGTGAGGGTCTATCAGCGGGATGCCGCCGCCAAGCCGTAGCGGCGTTACGACGCGTAGTATCCGTCGCGCGTCTGCACCACCATGCCCTTGTCCCTGGTGGTCAGGCGGATCTTGCGATACGCGCTCTTCTCCGACTCGCGGTCCGGCGTGTACCCCAGGCTGTACATGCTGCGCAGTTCTTCCTCGATCGATTCGAACACCTGTTCGAGGGTGCGCTTCTTAGAGACGCTCAGCAGCCGGCCGCCGGTCTGCCGCGAAATCTCCTCCAAGGCGCCTCTGCCATCCGGGCCGAATCCGCCGAACCGCCCAAAGCCTCCGCCGTAAGCGTCCGGGTCCTCGAACAGCACCGAATAGACCAGCGTGTCGGCCCGCTGGGCCGCTTCCACGCCTTGCTCCAGCGAGACCATGCTGGCGGTATCCACGCCGTCGGTCAGAATCACCAGCGCCTTGCGGCCGGTCTGCTTCTTCATGAGATCGTCGGAGGCCAGCAGCACCGCGTCGTAGAGCGCCGTGCCTCCGCCGCGCATGCCTCCGCGGCCGCCGCCGAAGCTTGGCTGCTCCTGCGGAAACTCCAGCAGCCGAAGCGCCCTTTCGAGGTCGTCGCGCGAGGGCGTGAGGTCCTGCAACAGCTCCACCTGCCCTTGAAAATGGATCACGAACGCGTGGTCCAGGTCCTCCCGCAGCACCTGGTCGAAGAACTGGAAGCTGGCCGACCGCTCCTGGGGAATCAGCCGGCGCTGGCTCCCGCTCACATCCACCAGAAGCCCCAGCGTGAGCGGCAGATCGCTCTCCCGCGAGAAGTACTTGATGGTCTGAAGGCGGCGGTCCTCCTGCAGCAGGAAATCGTCCTTGTCCAGATCGCGCACTACCGCCCCCTGCTTGTCCCTGACCGTCGCGAACAGATTGACCACCTTGACGCCGGCGGAGAACGTCGCGGTCTGGCCGCGAAGCGAGCGCAGGGCCGCGAATGCCGGAAGCGCGCACAACAAACCGCGCCTGGACACACCCCCACTCTCGCCCATAGTGGTATAGAAGATGCTCCGCCGCCTCGCGAAGTTACAGCCCGGGGCGACGCCGCCGAAGCTGCGGCGATAGAGGCGATGCGATCACTAAGAATCGAAAAAACCTCGCCTCGTCTTTTCAGTGGCTTCCGATACCCCCGATCGAGGCGTCCGGATTGCGCCTGCTACCTTGAAATCGGGATTAGGCTCGCGCCCACGGCGCAAGAGCGTAGCTGGTGCTGCGTCCGCCTTCAGGATTGCGGACCAGGATTCCGCCCTCGACTAGCGGGAGAATGTCGCGCAGGGCGGTGTCCGGCGAGCATTTGGCGAGCGTCGCGTACTTTGAGGTGGTGAGCTTGCCCTCAAACCCGTCAAGCAGCCGGTTCAGAATGAGACGCTGCCGTTGGCTGAGAGGGACGCTTTCAATGCGTTCCCAGAAGCGCGCCTTGGCGAGGACCGCGCTCAAAGTGGTCTGCGCCCCATCGATGGCCCGCCCAAGGCAGCCGAGGAACCATCTCTGCCACGGCGTAATGTCCATGGTCCCCTTCTGGGTTGTCTCCAGGATGTCGTAGTAGGCGCGGCGCTCCTGGCGGATCTGCGCCGACATGCTGTAGAACCGTTGCGGGCTGCCCTCCGAACGCGCCAGAGCCAGGTCCGCGATGGCGCGCGCGATGCGGCCATTGCCATCGTCGAAAGGGTGGATGGTGACGAACCATAGATGGGCCATGCCGGCCTTCATGACGGGATCCATGCCGGAATCCGTGCGAAACCAGTCCAGGAATCCGCGCATCTCGGCCTGCAGACGATCCGCTTGGGGCGCTTCGAAATGGACGTGCTCCCTTCCAATTGCGCCGGACACCACCTGCATGGGTCCCGCGCCGCCGGTCCGCCAGGCGCCTGCGCGGATTTTGGTCATGCCGCTGCGGCCGGTCGGAAACAGCGAGGCATGCCACGCGAACAAGCGTTTGGAGGTGAGCGGCCGGCCGTAGTGGCGCGTCGCGTCGAGCATCATTTCGACAACGCCCTCGACGTTGCGGTCGGCGGCCTTGAGGGCGCCGATGTCCATGCCGAGACGGCGCGCGATCGACGACCGGACCTGTTCGGCGTCAAGCTTCTCCCCCTCGATCTCGCTGCTCTTGAGCACGTCGGTGGACAGAGTTCGCAGGACCGCTTCCTGCTGAAGATTGAATCCCAGCCCTTCCATGCGCCCGATCAGCCGGCCCTGGCGGTGACGCACGGAAGCCAGAGGATCGGCGAGCCGCTCCCGGTTCCAGTAAAACCGGGGCCAATCCCGAAGCTCATGGATATACATTCTCCGCAACTCCTGCGGACATTATAGGCGCTAATCACCGCAAGAATCAACTATTCACCGCACAATCTGCGGAGAATAAAGCAACTAATCTCCGCAAAAACCTTGGCTTGTCAGGCTACGCCGGCGCCGCCCCGCGCAGCCAGGATTGCAGGCGCTCCAGGTAGAGGTAGATCACCGGGGTGATATAGAGCGTCAGGAATTGGCTGACTACCAGACCGCCGACTACCGCCAGGCCTAGGGGCTGGCGGGCGTCGGCGCCCTCGCCATAGCCCAGGGCTATGGGGAGAGTGCCGAAGAGGGCGGCTACCGTAGTCATCATGATGGGGCGGAAGCGCAGCAGGCAGCCTTGCCAGATGGCTTGCTCGGGGGTGCGGCCCTGGCGCTGGGCGCCGATGGCGAAATCGATCATCATGATGGCGTTCTTCTTCACCACGCCGAACAACATGATGATGCCCACGAAGGCGAAGAGGTCCAATTGCTTGCCGAAGATCAGCAGCGTGAGGAGCGCCCCGAAGACGGCCGAGGGGAGCCCGGAGAGAATCGTGATGGGATGGATGAAGCTCTCGTAGAGAATGCCCAGGACGATATAGATCACCAGCACGGCCACCACGAGCAGAATGGAGAGGTTGCGGAAGGATCTCTCGAATTCCTTCACGGTTCCTTGAAAGCTGGTGGTGACGGTGGGCGGCATGCGCAGGTCGGCGATGGCGTCGTCCACCTGCTGGGCGGCCTGCCCGAGAGAATAGCCCGGCCTGAGATTGAAGGAGAGCGTCACGGCCGGCAGTTGGCCGAAATGGTTGATGTTGAGCGGTCCGGTCTGGCGCTTGGTGGTCACCAGCGCGTCGAGCGGGACCAGCGATCCGCCCGAGGACCGCAGATAGAGCTTGGAGAGGGCATCGGGCGTGCGCTGGTACTTGGGGTCCACCTCGAGGATGACCAGGTACTGATTGGCGGGGGCGTAGATCACCGACGCCTGGCGCTGGCCGAAGGCGCTGAACATGGAGTTCTGGATTTGTTGCGGGCTGATGCCCAGCGTTTGGGCGCGGTCGCGGTCGATCTGCACCATCACCTGCGGGCTCGAGATCTGCATGTCGGTGTTGACATCGACGAAGCCGGGCATCTGGCTCATCTTGGCCATGAGGCGCGGCGCCCAACTATAGATCTCCTCGAGGCTGGTGCTTTGCAGGGTGAGCTGGTAGACGCTGGTGGAATTCTGGCCGCTGACGGTGATGGGCGGCGGATTCTGCAGGAACGCGAAGAGGCCCGGCACGGCCAACAGCTTGGGGCGCAGTTGCTCGATAGCCTGATCGACGGAGACGGTGCGCTGGCCGCGGGGCTTCATGCGCACGAAGAAAAAGGCCTGGTTGCCGCCCACCACGAACGATCCCACGCCGCCCACGTAGGGCTGCGCGCGGACAATCTCGCTGATGGCGCGGTGGTGAATCGCCATCGAGTCGAAGGAGATGTCCTGCGGGCCCTGGGTCACGCCGAAAAAGAAGCCGCTGTCTTGCGAGGGAATGAAGCCGGTGGGCATGGTGACAAACAGGTAGACGGTGCCGGCGAGCATCAGCACGGCGACGCCCAGCGTGGCCAAACGGAAGCGCATCGCGATTTTCAGGGTGAGCTCGTACCACCTGGCCAAGCCGTTGAAGCCGCCTTCGAGGGCGCGGTAAGCCAAGCCGTGATGCGCCTGGCGGCTGGGCTTCAAATAGCGGCTCCCCAGCATGGGGGTGAGGCTGAGCGAAACGAATCCCGAGATCAGAATGGCCGCCACGATGGTCACGGAGAATTCGTGGAGCAGGCGGCCGACGATGCCGCTCATGAAGAGGACGGGGATGAACACGGCCACCAGGGAGACGGTCATGGACACGATGGTGAAGCCGATTTCGCGCGAGGCGCTCACGGCGGCCTGCATGCGCGATTCGCCCATTTCCATGTGGCGGACGATGTTCTCGAGCATGACGATGGCGTCGTCCACCACGAAGCCCACCGAGAGCGTCAATGCCATGAGCGAGAGGTTGTTGAGGCTGTAGCCGAGCAGGTACATCACGGCGAACGTGCCCACGATGGAGAAGGGAACGGCGGCGGCGGGAATGGCGGTGGCGGAGATGTTGCGCAGGAACAGGAAGATGACCAGGATCACGATGCAGAGCGTCAGCAGAAGGGTGAACTCGACATCGCGGATGGAGCCGCGGATGGATTCGGAGGCGTCGAACGCCACCGTGAGATTGACGGCCGGTGGAATGGCGTGGCGTAACTCGGGGAGCAATTCGCGGATGCCATCGACCACCGCGACGGTGTTGGTGCCGGGCTGGCGGTTGACGGCCAGAATCACGCCGCGGACGTTATCCATCCAGGCGACGATCTTGTTGTCTTCGACGTCGTCGAGGACGCGGCCGAGTTGTTCCAGGCGCACCGGCGTGCCGTTGCGGTAAGCCACGATGATAGGGCGGTACTGGGCGGCGTTCGACAGCGAGCCGCTCGACTCGATGGTGAACGCCTGCTTATCGCCATCGAAGCGGCCGGTGGGCAGGTTGGTGTTGCTGGCGGCGATGGCGTTCTGGACTTCGTCGATGCCGATGTTGTGGGCGGAAAGCTGGTCCGGATCGATCTGCACCCGCACGGCGTACTTTTGAGAGCCGAACACCTGCACGCGGGAGACGCCGCTCACCATGGAGATGCGCTGCGCAAGCAGGGTGTCGGCGTATTCGTCGACGGTGTAGAGCGGCAGCGTGGCGGAGGTGAGGGCGAGATAGAGAATGGGCTGTTCGGCGGGGTTGACCTTCTGGTAGGAAGGCGGGCGCGGCATGCTGGGCGGCAGATTTCCGCCGGCGCGGGAGATGGCGGCCTGGATGTCCTGGGCGGCCTCGTCGATTTTGCGTTCGAGGGTGAACTGAACGGTGATCTCCGTGCTGCCCTGGGAGTTGGTGGAGTTCATCGACTGGATGCCGGCGATGGTCGAGAATTCGCGCTCGAGGGGCGTGGCGACGGTGGACGCCATGGTATCGGGGTTGGCGCCGGGGACGGAGGCATTGACCTGGATGGTGGGGTAATCCACGCTGGGCAGGGCGGCGACGGGCAGCGCGCGAAAGGCGATGACGCCAAACAAGAGGATGGCGAAGCAGAGGAGCGCCGTCATCACGGGGCGCTCGATGAACAGGCGAGAAAGGTTCATAAGGGCCCCGTTGGGATCTTGGACGGGTCGACGGCCCGCACGGGCGCGCCCGGAAAGAGCATGAGCAGGCCATCGGTGACGACCGTCTCGCCGGCGGCGAGGCCCTGATCGACGACGGTCTTGCCGTTGATGGCGGCGCCGGGCGTCACGGGGCGGCTCTCCACCGTCTGGTTGGCCTTGACGACGTAGACGAAGGGGCCGCGCTGGCCCGGCTGAATGGCCTCGGTGGGAATCACGACGGCGTTCTCGATGGTATCGAGCGTCAGGGCGACGGTGACGAACTGGCCGGGCCACAGCGCGCGGTCGCGGTTATCGAAGGTCGCCTTGAGGTGGATCGTGCCCGTGGAGGCGTCGACGGTGTTATCGATGACGGAGAGGTATCCTTCGGCGGCATGCGAGGCGTCGCCTTCGACCAGGGCGCGGACGGGCAGCTTGCGCCCGGCGCTAAGGCGGCGTACGGCGGCGAGGCGCTGCTCGGGAACGGCGAAGTCCACGAAGATGGGCTGCATCTGGTGGATGACGACGAGGGGCGCGTCGTTCACCTTGACGAGGTTGCCGGGATGCACCAGGAGGTTGCCAACGCGTCCGCCGATGGGGGCGCGGATCTCGCAATAGCCGAGGTTGAGCTGGGCGGCGGCGATGGCGGCCTGGTCGGCTTGCAAGGTGGCCTGGGCGGCGCCGATGCCGGCGCGGGTGGCGCGGACGGATTCGCGGGCGACGTCGGCGCTGGACTTGGATTGATCGTACTGGGAGCGGGAAGCCAGACCCTCCTTAACGAGTTGATCGTTGCGCGAGGCGTCGGTATCGGCGTAGGCGGCCTGCGCCTGGTCGTGCGCCAGCAGGGCTTCGGATTGAGAGATCTGGGCCTGGTCGCGGGCGGCGGCGGCCTGGGCCTGGCGCAAGGCTTCCTCGAAGGGCTTGGGGTCGATGCGGAAGAGGAGGTCGCCCTGGGCCACGTCCTGTCCTTCGGTGAAAGCGACGCTAGCGAGTTGGCCGGCCACCTGCGACTTCACCTGAACGATGGCGGAGGCCTCGACGGAACCGACGACGCTGAGGTCCGTGGGAACGGATTCGCGAGTGGCTTTGGCCATGGAGACGGGGACGGCGGGAGGTCCCGCGGCGGCCGGGCCTTTGGGCCCCTGTTTGCACGCGCACAGCAGCAGGGCGGGAAGGACGAGAAAAACCGAACGCCGATGGATGGTCATGGATGTGAACCTCGGAATGGGTCCCCGATTTTTGAAGTGTACCAGAGTGTACCGGAGGACGAGGGGGCGCGGCGGTCTGATACACTAGGCTAAGCGTCGTTTACGCCGCATCGGCGGGCCGGTAGCTCAGATGGTAGAGCATGTGCCTTTTAAGCACAGGGTCGCGGGTTCGAGTCCCGCCCGGCTCACCAAGTTGCGCGCTTCTCCCAGGCGGCCTCGACGCCGTGATACAAAGCCGGTGACACCCCCGTGCGCGGGGCTATGCCACCTGGATGAATTTGGCGCCGGGGGCGCCGCAGATGGGGCATTTCTCGGGCGGGACGCCGAACTCGATGTTGCCGCAGAAGGGGCAGAGGTAGAAGGTGGCTTGGGCGAGGTCTTCGCCGCGTTCGACGGCTTCGAGGGCGAGCTTGTAGGCTTGGGCGTGGACGGCTTCGGCTTTGAGGGCCAAGCCGAACATGGTTTTGGCGCGGTGGCCGGCGGCTTCGGCTCTGGCCAGCATGGGCGGGTACATGGACGTGAATTCGTAAGTCTCGCCTTCGATGGCCTGCTTCAGGTTGGCGGCGGTGCCGGCGACGCCGTCGAGGCTCTTGAGGTGGCCTTCGGCGTGGACGCGCTCGGCTTCGGCGGCGGTGCGGAACAGACGCGCGACATGGGGCAGGCCTTCCTGTTCGGCCTTTTTCGCGAAAGCGCGGTACTTCTGGTTGGCCTGGCTCTCTCCGGCGAAGGCCACTTTCAGGTCGTCGATGGTATTTGGGGTGTCCACGGTCTTAAGCTCCTGAACACGAGCGTATCATGGCGCAGCGGCTGGGATTCAATGACGCAGGGCGGATTGAACGGCGGCGCGGAGCTTGGCGGAGGACTCGCCTCCGAGGTCGCGGAAGGCGATGCGGCCCTGGCGGTCGATGACGAAGGTGGTGGGGTAGGCCTCGACGAAATAGGTGGCGGAGACGCCAGGCTCGGCGCCCAACAGGAGGGCAAAGGATAGGGACTGTTGTTGGGCGAAGGCGGCCACGGTGGGGGCGTCCTCACCGACATCCAGTCCAAGCACAACCAGGCCCTGGTTCGCGAACTCGGTTTGCAATTGCCCGAGCAGGGGCATCTCGGCGCGGCAGGGGGTGCACCAGGTGGCCCAGAAATCGACGATCACGACCTTGCCGCGGAGTTGGCGGAGATTGACGGGATGGCCGTGGAGGTCCTGAAGGGTGAAATCGGGCGCGCCGGTGCCAACCAGGGGCGAGCCTTTGACCTCGGCGGAAGGCTCCGGGGCGGTCTGGTGCGCGAAAGGCGGCGGGGTGAAAACGAACAGGGACTCCGGCACGGGCTGGTCCCATCTGACGATGGAGTACAGCTCGATTCGGGTGGTCTTGGGCGTGTAGACGATGGCCTTGTAGACGGCGAAGGTCTGGCGGTCGATGCGGTACATGGCGCGCGTGTCCTTGGGCCACAGATCGCGCTCGACGCGCACAACGTAAATGGGGGTGGGCTTGCCGCCGACGGAGAACAACTCCTCGCGGGCGATGGCGGCGGCGGAGACGTGCTGGTCGATCTGCTCGAAGCCGGTTGCGCCGGACAGGAGCGTGTCCTTGGCGTATTCGCCGGTGGCGGGCTTGGAGATCCACCCGGCCTGGCCGTCGCCGACGAGCAGTTCCCCGCTCGGATCGTCGGGCTGGACGCGGTACTTTCCCGGGCCGGCGCCGCTTTCGACGAGGAGGCGCTCGGACACGTCGCCGCCCTTGATGGTCTGGACGGTCACGCGGAACTGATAGCTCTTGAGGTTCTTGTAGGTGGCGGCGGTGCGCGCGAGAATCTCCTGGGCGGAGGGGCCGGCGCCGAGGGCGAGGCAAGGGACGGCCAAGGCGAACCAGAGCAAGCGAGGCTTCATTACTTGGATTATGCGTAGGCGGGCGCCTCAAATGCAACCGGGAAGAGGCGGACGACGCGACGGCCGGGGGCGCCCGATTGCTACAGTAGAGGCTTGACTCCGGCGGCATCTTCGGGAATGACGGTAGCGGCGCTGGCGACGGCGGTGGGCATTGGCGGCGCGGCGATAGGCGTGTGGCTGACGGGGGCGCGGGAGCGGGCGCGGGTGGTGGCGCCATTCAGCGCGGGGGTGCTGCTGGCGGTGGCGCTGTTCGGGCTGGCGCCGGAACTGGCGCTCGAATCGGGCTGGAGGGTAACAGTCCTGCTATTCACGGCGGGATACCTGCTGCTGTTCGGGATCAACAAGTTTGCGTATCCGGTATGCCCGACGTGCGCGCACGACCACGACCACACGGCGTGCGCGACGGAGCTGCATGGATTCGCTTTTCCGCTGATAGCGGCGGCGGCGCTGCACAGCGCGATGGACGGGTGGAGCGTGGCGACGACGCAACTGGCGGCGCCGCTGGGATTGCGGGTGGCGGTACCGCTGGCGGTGGCGCTGCACAAGATTCCGGAGGGAGTGGCGCTGGGCGGGATCTTGCGGGCGTCGGTAAAGCAGAGCGCGGGGGCGCTGGGATGGTCGGTAGCGGCGGAAGGGGCGACGCTGTTGGGCGGGGCGGCGGGACTGTGGATGGCGCCGCAACTGGGAAGCGGTTGGACGGCGTACCCGGTGGGGCTGACGGCGGGCTGGCTATTCTACCTGGGGTACCACGCGGTACACGAGGAATGGCAGCGGCGCGGGGCGGTTCCGGCGTTGCTGGCGGCGGGCGCGGGGGCGGTGTGCGGGACGCTCATCCAGCGGGGCGCGGAGGCGCTGCTGCGGTAGGGGGCGTCAGGGCGCGCGCGGGGCGAGCTGGGCGGGTCCTAAATTCTCATACCATTTGAGGCGAGTGGCATCGATGCAGGCGATGTCGGGGCGCCCGTCGGCATTGAGATCGGCCACGGCGCAGGAGGCGGCGGCCATGCCACCACTGTCGAGGGCGGAGCGGGACCAGTGGTCGCCGGCGGGGCCGGCGGCGGAATAGATATACACGCTGGCGCCCTGGCCGCGAAAGCCGGCGACGACCTCATCGAGGCCGTCGGCGTTAAGATCGGCGGCAAGGACGGTGTGGCCGTCGACGAGGGTGGCATCGACGACATGGCGGGCCCACTGGCGGCCCGACTGGCGATAGATGACGACCTGATTTCCGTGCCAGGGTTCGATGGCGGCGAGGAAGCGGGCGGCGCCGAGGCGACCGACGGCGACATCGCCCGATCCGGACTTGGGCCAGGGCGAGGGATCGCCCTTGGCGATTTCGGTGCGGCTCCAGAGGCCGTCCTTAGCGAGCTTGAAGAGGTGGATGCCGCCGAAGCTGGCGGTGAGGATTTCATCGCGGCCGTCGCCATCCCAATCGGTGACGAAGATGCAGTGCACGATGCCGCTGTTCTGGTCGCTGACGAACTGGCGCTTCCACTCGCCGGGGCGGTAGAAGACGAGGGGCGCGGGGTCGCGGTAATCGGGCGCGACGGCCTGGGCGCCGGTGAGGGGGGCGTTGAGGACGACGCGGCGGCCGCTGCCATCGATATCGGCGAGGCGCAGGCGGTGGGAGGTGGAGAGGCGGTCGATTTCCTGGACGGTCCAGGGCAGGCGCGGGTCGCCATTGTGACGCAGGATGGAGACCTTGCCCAAGCTACGGGCGGCCTGTTGGGAGAACTCGCTGGCGAGGACGATATCGGGGATGGCGCCCTTGGGGGCATCGAGCACGACGCAGTTGATCATGCCGGACAGGCCGGAGGCGAGGACGTGGCGCTGCCAGCCGGGATTTTCGTACCAGAGCAGCTCCGACATGCCGCTGGCGAGGGCGATGAGGTCGGGTTTGCCGTCGCCGTTAAGATCGGCGGCGACCACTTGATAGCCGCCCTTAAGATCGGCGGCGATGGCGTGAGCGGAGAAGGCGGCGGGAGGGGCGGCGGCCCAGAGGGGGAGCGCTAAGCACAACAGGCAGAGGCGTGGCATTGGTAGATTATGGCGCAGTATCGACCTCATGGCCAGACAAATCGGGGACAGACGGGACGTTCCCCTGCGTTGTCGGCCTTCGAATTCAATCCTCTTTCCGCGCCATGATGAAAACGTGCTTTCCCGGGCGCCGTGCTCCACCCGCGGCTTCATCTGCGATTCCGCCGGCAACGTCACCAAACTCCAGCCGGTCGTAGGCGTGACCCTCGCCATGCAATATGACGCCGAATAGCGCCAGGCCAGCATCACCCAGAACGGCGCGGGCGAAGCCCCGGTGGGATGGACGCGGCGCAGATACGACGGCGCGGGGCGGCTGATCGAAGAGGCCACCTTTTCGGATGACGACCAGCCGCGCTACAATTCGACGGCGAATCTGACGGGCAGAACGACCATAGCCTATAACGGCTCCTGCCGGACCATCACGGATCAAGCTGCCAATGCGCCATCGCTTTCAAACCCAGGGTCCGTAAAGACCATCTGCGAGAACCCGGCCGGGCAGACTATCAGCGTCTCGGAAACCATCGCCGGGGCCCAGGTCCTGACCAGCTATATGTATGACTCCCAGGGAGACCTGCATACCGTGACACAGGGCGCCCAAACACGCACATTCGTATACGATTCGCTTGGGAGGTTGACATCCGCAACAAACCCGGAAAGCGGGACC
>Ga0182027_10011429_pt1 | contig 12544 bp, 10 predicted proteins | sample 712E1DmetaG_FD_121300 | JGI IMG/M metagenome (GOLD analysis project Ga0182027, IMG submission 121300) | Permafrost microbial communities from Stordalen Mire, Sweden - 712E1D metaG (Illumina Assembly) | ecosystem: Environmental > Terrestrial > Soil > Wetlands > Permafrost | place: Sweden...
CTGAGTGGTATCCCGATGGTCGGAAGATTGCCTATGAGCGCCTAGACGATACGCTGAATTCTTCCATACCGAGGTTCAGCATCTGGTGGCTGGATTTGGCGACTGGCAAAACACAGCCGGTCTTTCAAGACCAAACCTTTCCGAGTTCTGCACCTAAATTTTCGCCCGACGGCCAGTGGCTGAGTTACCTTTCTGCTGCAAACAATGCGCTGGTGATCTACCATTTGATGGATGGACGCAGTATTTCCCTGTCGCTTGGAAGCCAATCCATCATTCCGGAGATCTGGAGTCCCACTGGAGACTCCCTGCTCTTTGGCAATCAAGCTAACTCACAAGATACGGCATCGCTGCACATCAAAAGATATATTTTGGATTCGGGTCAGACGATCGATCTGGGCGGATCAATCGGCCAAACCGATTATTCCGCGGCCTGGTCACCGGACGGAAAATGGATCGCCATCGATCGGAATGTTTTGACGTCCGATGGTTCTCAAAGCAGCAATCAAGTCTGGTTGGTCAAACCGGATGGAACGCAGGCACACGTTTTGCTGGATGAGCAGAATGCCTCTTATTCAACCCTGGGTTGGTCATCCAATGGGAGATACCTGCTTTACTCCCGTTACATACTTCAATTATCCACCCAAAATGCCGGCCACTTCGATGTTTGTGCAATCGATACGCAGACTGGTAATGAAATAACCCTTGTACCGGGGGGTGACATCCCAGCTTTCCTGCCCTGATCGATTTCCTTCTAAAGTTATCTATTTTTCTTCATCTCATTCGCAATGGCAACAGACTGTTCATCGCCGCGCGCCTCCAATTGTTGGATGACGTTGGCATGATCTTCGTCGTTGCGATTCTGGCTAAGCTTGAAATTTGCTTCGACCCGTGTCACCTTGACCTGAAACCCAACCGCGCCGCGCATTTCTTTTTCACGGAAGTCGGGCGGCAGGGTTTCCATGCGATAGTCGGATTTGGTTTCATACCGTTTGATAAGGCGTGCAAGGATATCCTGCAGCTCGGATCCACCATCGATGATGCGCGGTGCGCCGTAAAGATGCACGGCGATGTAATTCCAGGTAGGCACGTTGAGTTGCTTGTACCAGGTGGGGGAGATATAGCTGTTCGGTCCGCCGAAGATCAGCAGCACTTCCTTCCCGGAATCAAACGCGCGCCAGAGCTTGTTGGCGCGCGCCATGTGGCCGTTGACCAGCCAGAGTCCGTCCGGGGTCGTTTCAAATTCCATAAGCAAATGCGAAGCGACCGGAAGGCCGTCTTGCGAGAGAATCAGTGTGGCAAAATCGTGCTCGCGAATAAAGTCCGCGATCTTCTTCAGGTCTTCCTGGCGATAATAATGCGAAATATACATCTAAGAATATATCAAATGACAATCATCCAACTAATTAAAAAGAGGCGACTGCTTTTTTTAGATCGGTAAAGACTTCAAAGAACTGGGTGAAACCCGCCTTCTCGAAGGTATCGGCCACATATTGCTGGGGATTGAGCAGTTTGGCGTGCTTTTGCATGCCGCCCTCGCGTGAACGTTCCATCGATTTGAGCGCCGCCCAGCCGGATTGCGGGTCGGCAGGCTCCTCGCCGCGCAGAGCGATCGCGATGTTATGGAGAGCCACGAGCCCCGCGCTGGACATATAGGGCACATCGCTGAGATCGATCAGAAAATCCTGGGCCCCGTCCTTGTGCAGCATATCCACTTTTTTGATCAATTCGGCGTAATTGGACGCGTCCACATCGCCATGCGGTTGCACGACTGTTACCGGCACCTTCCCCTGATGGATTGAAACGGTAATTTCCAAGGCTCCTCCTTGAGCTGTTGCGATTATATCATTCCGATTTTGCTTCCAATCGCGCAAGCCGATGCTTCAACTCCTCCTGCCAATGCTTGCGAATGTAAGTTGGTAATTCCGCCCGTTCAACTTCTTTTAGCGCGAGCTTCGTCCATTGGAGGGCGGATTTTATATCGCGCAATTTATGCTCGTAATATTTAGCCAGCTCGACAAAAGCATAGATGTGACCTTCCGATGCTGCCTTCTCCCAAAGGCGGATGGCTTCTTTGAAATCTCCTCGTCTCTTTTGCAGGACGGAAAGGCGGCTTACGGCTTTCCAGAAATCGCCCTCGCTCAGGCTCATCTCCAGTCCCCGCTCGAAGAGACGGGCGGCGGTCTCCCATTGACCAAGATCCTCATAAAGTTTAGCCAGTGCAATCACATCCAGGCCGTGCTTGATCGCCTCCTGGAACGGGTCAGCCAGCAGGGCCGCCGTGTGACTCAACAATGCGGCCATCGCCACCACATCCATGGCGTTGTGATAGAAGACACCTTTTAACGGACGCGCGTCGCCGTCACGAAGATAATCGAAATAGATGTAGGGAATTTCATACCCGGGCACCTCCTCGATGGTACGCGGCGCCTGAAGGATATTTTCCTCCAGGTATTTCAAGGCGCGTGATTCCAACCGATCGCGCCAAAGGCGACGTGCCAGGGGAAGTAGATCCAGGTGGGCAAAATCCATGAAAGGGATGGGTATGTTGTGCATCCTGTAACGCGTCGCCAGCAGAGGCGCGTCAAAAGCCTTGCCGTTAAATGTGACCAGGGCATGCGCAGGTGCCAGGAATTGAGCCAGCCCTTCAAGCAGAGCCGGTTCTTCCGAGGGATCGCGCATAAAGAATTGCCGCAGGATGAAGTCGCCGCCTTCGTCAAAGCGCGCCGCACCGACCAGGAATGCATAGGTACCCGTGCCGCCTGCCAAACCGGACGTCTCGATATCAAGAAAAGTAAACGACTCGATGGGCAGCTCACGCAATCGCGCATCGGTGGCCCAGGCGGACATTACGTCGAGGGAAGCTTCAATTCGAATCGGTGCATGGCCGTGGTGATAGTCTGAAGCGAAGCGTTCTTCAGATATAAACGTCTCGCCCAGAGAAGTGGTCAGGAGTTTGCCGGTTATGACTGAATTAATGTCAAAATGCTCCTCCGGTTTTGGGGCTGGGATTTCTGTCGCAACTTTAACGCCTAGCGATTTAAGCTTGTCAGTAAGGGAGGGCATGGAGACTATTTTATATCTAAAAATCTGACTGGTTTCATTACCCATATCTTCATTAAGGCAGGTCCGGCTTTTGACAAGGTGGTATTTGATATGACCTTTAATTATTTATTCGTAATCGTAACTTGAGTTACCGCTGTATCCACGCGCTGATCGGTCCGGATTACCTGCAACTGCACGGCATATAAGCCGTTGAGGCTGCTCGTGTCCCAGGTAGCCAGAGTGCCATTCTCGATGGGCGTGGTCGAGTCGTTACCGACCTGGATCCATTCTTTTGGATTAAGTCCCTGGCCGACCAGAATCCGGTAATGATCAAAATCCGCACCGTAGGCTGTCCCTTTGAATTGTACCTGGCCGCTCAACTCGGAAAACATCGCCGGCGCAGTGATATTCACATCCGGATTGATCTGCCCGGCCTGGATGGCATCATAAGACATGGGTGCAAGAGGGATATTTGCGGATTTTGCCCAGGCCAATGCCTCCGGCGGAATGACCATAAATACTTTATCTTCTATAAGTTGCGGCGGTGTGAAGACCGTTGCAAGGAAGCCGGTTTCGTGATTCACTTCGTACGAACGAAACAGATTATCAGATTGAACCGGTTCATTGCCGTTCAGGAATATTTCGTCCACAATCGACGGGCAATCCCTGGTGGGTAACAGACCCGAAGGATCGCAAACCTCCATCGTTGTTACTCCAGCAGGAATGGACCAGCCATCAGCAGGCAGGGATTGCGAGGCGGTATACATCAGCGCGTGCCAGAGTCCGGTTGATAGTTGAGGAGCGAGCCGGGCTGAATTAGGGCTGTGTGTCCCTGTCCAGACGGCAACGAGCATCGCAGGTGTGTATCCGACAGTCCATGAATCCAAGCCCGAATCGGTCTGACCGATCTTCGCTCCGATCGGCCGCCCGATCTCCAAATTGTTTGGATGTCCGAGTGACGGCCAGCGTGCAGGTTCGTCGCTGAGGACATTATTCATCATATACGCCAGCGGCGGTGTGACGATGGGCTGCGCCTGGGGGTCCGTCAAATCGAGCCATAAGGAATGGTCCAATCCTTCGACACGCAGAACGGTTGATGGTCCGGGTTGGCCGTAATGCACACCCTGAGCGGCAAAAATACCATAAGCGGAAGCGATATCGAGCAGTGTGATTTGGCCCGGTTCAATCCCAAAAGAAGCTTCGGTGCGGTTAATCGCGTCGGACCCCATTTGGCCGGCGATCGTTTGTGCAGGGACGAGATAGTCGTTAACGAGCGCGGTACGAATACGTACAGGTCCGTGAAAGCTTCCGTCGGGGTTCTTTGTATTGCTTGAAGAAGGGATATCCCACACCAGCGAAGCTGGACTCAGCCCGCGCGTGAAACCTGTAAGATAAATAAATGGGGTCATGAGCGAACCGGGATCATGCGCAGTTAAAAAGGCGGTTTCCTGGCCTCTCAATGTTTCACCGACTGCCGCAAGAACCTGACCGGATTGCGGATCAAAGATCAGCGCAGCGGTAGAACTGTCAGCCCCCGGGCTTGAATCTGTCGGGAGCGAGGGCAGTAAACCTGCCGTAGTGCACGGCGTGGACGGAATGGCAGCACCTGCCAGCTGCGCGGCATATGCCAAGGTAGTACAGCTGGCCTGTTGCTGTAGATCGTAATCGAGGGTCGTGATGATTGTCAGGCCGCCGCGTTCAATGCGGTCGCGGGTGAACTGTTGATCGAGCTGGTGAATGACAAGGTGGATGAAGGCCGGGGCGACATTTCCCTCTTCCTTAGACCCTCCTACATTGGGTGGAGGGGGAAGGGGTGTGGGATTCTGAGCCAGAGCCTTTGTCGCTTCATTGTTAGATATAACCCCAAGCGCCTTCATCAGCTGGATCGTTTGCTGGCCGCGTTGCAGGGCGAGTGCTTGTGCGTCGAATGGATTCAAACCCGGCGTCTGACCCGCGGCAGCCAGCTCGGCGGATTCCATGGGGTTCAACTCGGAAGCTGATTTGCCAAAATATTGTTGGGCAGCGGCATCTGCTCCGAAGGCCTCATTCCCGTAATCAGCCGAGTTCAAATACCATTCGAGGATTTGAGTCCGGCCATACTTTGCCGTGATCTGGTCGGCGAGGATGCGTTCACGCAAGGCGCGTTTTATGGAAGGCGGTTCGTTGTAGAGCAATAAGCCAGAGACAAGTTTTTGCGCAATGGACGGATGACTTTCAGGGTCCTGCCAGCCACTTAGCAAATATCCACCGTGATTCCAATAATCCGGGTCCTCAATGGCTACCGTAGCCTTGGCGAGAAAATCCGGCAGGTGTTGAGGAGATTGTGGATTCAAAGGAAGATAATGCCGCATCGCATCATTTGGTGCAAAGGTCAGTAAGAGATGCTTCCCGCTGCGGTCATAGACCCTCGTGGGTTGCAGCAAGAGGCCATCCGGAGGGTTGAGTAGCACAGGCAGAAGGTCTACATTGGGCAGACCGCGGGTGAGATCAGCATAGGCCAGTGCAGCAAACAGGATGAGAAAGGCCAATAAAAACGAGATCAATATCCCAAAGCCTACTCCGCCCATTCGGAAAAAAGTATCACGAGCGCTGTGCTGATCTACACGATGCGCTCGGCGCGAACGAACTATGGACGCAGGTTGGGGCATGAGAGAATTAAACCACGAAAAAGGGAATCAATGTCAATACAAGCCGTCGTATTGCGCATGATGAAAAGCGTATCGCGACCAGGCTAAGACGCAAATACTGCTCGAATGATAATACCCCGTTAAGTACGAGATGTCAGTGATCGTTCAGAGTCAATAATGATTTTGCTCTGCAGCGGAATACTCTTCAGTCTTTGATCAGGTCAGCCAGCCAGTCCTTCAGACCGCCTTCCGGTTTATTGTCCTTGCCGGGCCAGTCGCTTTGCACAGCGCCGTTCTGACCGTTGATGAGCACCAGGTAGCTTCTGCCTTCGATCCATACCTCGGTCATCCACACCGGGAGCAGGTCGAGCCTGAAGGATTCGACGGTCATGTTCGCCGATGAAGTGGAAATCAAATGGTGGAGGGAAAGCTGATTGGTCATTTCGCCTTTGAGTCGGGTGAGTGCTGCACTGCGTGCGTCCAGGGAGGCATCGGCCATGGGCACATCGTAAAGTTCGGCGGGCCAATCCGCCAGGTAACCCGGGTCGTACGATTTAATGGCTTTCAGGTCGAAAGTTGGGATGAGCCGCACGAAGGGAGACGATAGTTTGCGGCTGGCCGGTATGGCTACATCATCGATCATGACCGGATAGCGATCGCTGACGCGCACCATATGGGGCGGCTGATGTCCAAAACGCACCTGGTCCTGCTCTATGACCTCACCAGTGTAATCAATTCCACCACCCAAATTAAATGTCCAAAGTGGCTGATAAAGGCCGCGCGGCGGGTCCACCTGTTTTTCCGGACGGATTTGGTTACCCTCCACCCATTCCACAAGAATCTTGATCGCCTGCTTTTTATCAAAGGTGTATGGAATAATGCCATCCGGAGCGATCAGGTCCCTTGACTTTTCCAAGCTGACCACAGATGGTGAACCGCAATACACACAGGTTATGGAAAGCTGGTTGGGTGGCAGAATGAACTCTGCACCGCATCCCTGGCAATGAAAGACCTGTTCGGCCAACGGTTTGCTGTGACCGCGTACGGTTGCCATGGCAACAATAAAATCTTTTTCGCTGGTTCCACCGGGCTGGTTGTGCAGCATCGTGCTGTTCGCACAGTACTCGCAAACCAACGACTGACCATCGGGGGCGAAGATCATACGGCCCCCGCATTTTGGGCACATGAAGCGCTGGGAGTCCGCCTGACGCAATTCCTCCGGCGCGGGCGGCAGGTGGTCGGGATCCACGATCTCATCCGGTTTGAGCTTGCCATCCAGGATCGCCAAGGCGCGCCGAGCGCGTGAATGCTCTAGATCATTGGATAGACAGTTTTCCAGCGCTTTACGTTTCTCGACCGGATCGTCCTCGAGCTGGCTGATCCAAAACCAGGCTTCAGCCAGCTCGTCGTGATCGCTGGTCATGTAAAGCGCGCGGTCGAGATAGCGGCGGGCCGAATCCTTGTCTCCGGCTTTAGCTTCGATAATGCCGTTCCTTAGCAGATCCTGGCTATAGTCATCAATCATGAATGTCCCTTTGAAAGAATAGTCAATGGGCCTCTCCTGCCGTTCCGCACCAATGCATCGGTCATTTTTGCAATACGAGTCATGTATTCCACATCGTGTACGCGGACCAGATCGGCCCCGCGTACGATCCCCACAGCCACCGCTGCTGCGGTGCCTTCGAGGCGCTGGTCGGCGGGCAGGTCGAGAGTGTAACCGATGAACGATTTACGTGACGGGCCCAGCAGAACCGGGAATCCCATCGCGCGGATTTCGTCGAGGCGGTTGATAAGTTCGAGATTGTGTTCGACCTTTTTACCGAAACCGATGCCCGGGTCAAGGATGATATGCTCATCAGAAATGCCGCCCTTACGAGCCAGAGTTACACTTTCCAATAGCTCGCGCTTTACATCTTCGATCAGATCGGTATATTCCGCGCCTGTATAAGCGCTGCCCAATTGGGCGCGCACCTCCACGCTAGCCGGGCTGCTGCGATTGTGCATCAGGATCACGGCACACCCGGCTTCTGCAACCACCGCTCGCAATTTTGGATCGGCACGCAGGGACCACACATCATTGACCATATGCGCACCGGCTTGGAGCGCCTCTGTCGCAATCACAGCTTTATACGTATCAATAGAGACCAGTGCCTCGGGGAATTCATTCACCAATGCTTTGATGACGGGGAGTACGCGCTGCCGCTCTTCCTCCACGCCAATCGGTTCCGAGCCGGGACGGGTCGATTCGCCGCCTACATCCAATATTGTTGCGCCGGCCGCGACGAATCGTCTTGCCTGTTCAAGTGAACCTTCGACCGCATTCCCCTTGGCCATAAGACCATCACCCGAAAAGCTGTCAGGCGTTATATTGAGGATGCCCATCACATAGGTACGGGTTCCCCAATCGAGAATGTGATTGCCGATCTTCAATGATTTCATTTATCGAAAACCTTATCGCTATGATCCATAATGGCATAAAAACAATGAAGATCTTCACGTTAGGTCGATATCATCGGGTTCGATGGATCAATGTGGCTAATTAAGTGAAATCATGGAATCTGATCGAGCGGACGGGCGAGCCAGGTCTCGGCTTCATCGAGATCTGTAAAAATCTTCATGGCCGCGGCAGTTTCTGGCAAGGCCAGCGCTGCAATATCGCGGATGGCTTTCGCGACTTTTTCATCGGCAACCACAACCGCCACCCGGATATTGCGTGCGGATGGGTCGCTGTTGACCTCCACTGCGGTGCGAACAGCTTTTTCATTGATGACCTTCACCGCCCGCAGATCATAAAGGTTGCGTGTCAAGCGGTCCGCACCGAGCAAATGTTCGAGAGCAAACTCACGCCATTCTTTGATCGTCTGTTCTGAAAGGTCGGTAAATGTGAGGTGCATGCCCCCGTCTGCGCGGCGTGCAACGGTCATGCCGACGCCGGGTTTGGGAGTCCAGTTAAGTGGTTTGGGGTCGGTCACAAGCGCCTCCTCGGTTGCAGGTTCCAGCCTTACGATTTTGCGCGAATTATATCAGGCTGGGAATGGGTAAGCGGAAACGTGCCTCTAACCAGCGATGCGGGTGATGCTGCTTTTATCCATCCCTTCCAGCAGCTGACTGATGGTTTTACCAAGAATGGGATGCACAAGATCAGGGGCAATATCCGCCAATGGCACAAGCACAAAGGCACGTTCGTGCAAACGCGGATGAGGGATCACTAATTGTGGAGTATCCAGGACGAGCTCATCGTAAAAGAGCAGGTCAATATCGATCAAGCGCGGGCCCCAATGAAAGGATGGTTCGCGTCCTAATCGGGCTTCAAGCTGTTTGAGATACTTCAGGAGAGGTTCTGGCTGGAGGTCTGTCTTGCCTTTGATCGCCATGTTCAGAAAGGCCGGTTGATCTTCAAATCCCCAGGCGGGAGTTTCATATATTTTTGATTCGGCCAGGATGATCATTTCAGGAGGAAGCGCATCGAGGGCGGTGCGCAAGTTGGCCAGGCGGTTACCGAGGTTCGTTCCAAGGGAGAGGTGGATTTGATGTTGCAATATCAAATCCGCTCCACCAGCAGGGCTAAATCACCGGTGGAAACCATGCCCCACTGGACCTGACGCTGCTCCAACTCCTCCAATAATTCTTTCACAGCCAAAGGGCCGTTTTCGCCCGTTTTGAATATGGCAATATCATCGGAGACCAGTCCGGCAGAGCGCAGGGCAGAATCTGTTCCGGCGAGTGAGCGCGTTGCCAGCCTGGCGCGCGGCAGGAGGTTATACCGGCCGACAGCATCGGGCGATGCCAGCATTAACGCGGTGGAGGCCTCTTCGCCGAGGCCGATGACGACCACTAAATCCATGTCCCCGCTCAGTATTGACTGCGCCGCAAAAAAAACAGCGCGCAGACCGGAGGAGACTACAACGGAAGGGCAGGTCAGGCCGGCTTTGTTCACAAAATCCTCAACATTCCGTATGGAGGGCGAACTGTCCAACCCAAAGATGGCGTCTTGCACGCGGGAAGGGTTGATGTCAATATTTTCCAGTGCTTGGTGAATCGCACCGGCAGGCTCACCGGCGGTTGTGGCAGAGAGGATGAAAACGTCACGATCCATATACAAGGATGATAACTATATTTATGGGAGAGTGTTGGCGAAATGAGTATAACATTGGTTGGCCACTGCCAGAACGACCCGGCTGCATATACCGCGGACTTTATGGGCAGGCGCAGCCTTGCCAGTGCTCAAGTGATATTTTTTGCATTATACTTAACGATAAGATCAGGATAAGACCTGTGGTTGCAGAGTCAGGGAGATTTTTATGGAAGGACAAGGTCTTTTAAGAAGCCGTCGTTTCGTCATCGTTGCCAGTCTGATGGTGTTTTTTTCATTAATCACTGCCGTCGGCAGAATCCTTGTCAGGGAGGATCAACAAGCCACCACCCTCATTAATGATGCGGCTTCTGTCAGTTGTGCACTTATCGCCACTTTGCTTTTCATCAGGGTATGGCATACAGCCAGCAGCAAGGATGTTTCCAAAAGGATTTGGGGGCTGGTGACCATTGGAATGGTCTCGTGGTTGGTCGCCGAAAGTATCTGGGGATTTTATGAGGTCATTCTAGGACAGAATATCCCTTATCCATCCATTGCAGACCTATTCTGGCTTTTTGGATATATTCCGTTTTACGCTGCATTGGTCATCCAATATAGAATATTCCAGACCACACCCACTCAACGACAGAAGCTGATAATTGCCGTGCTCACGATTGTGTTTGCATTGGCGGGTAGTTTACTGGTTCTTAAACCGATCGTCGAAAGCTTCGACCCTGGAAAAGTTCTCGAAAGTTTGCTTAATGTCGCTTATCCCCTTTTTGATTTGATCTTGTTGATCCTTACGGTTGTAATCGTATTCGCCGTGGAACAGGGTAGATTTTCCTTTACCTGGCGCTTGTTAAGTCTCGGCCTTGTATTAATGTCCTTAGGCGATATCATGTTTGCTTACACGAGCACGGTGGGTACCTATTCTCCGCAGGGCGGCCTGAATGCAATCACTCTCCTGATAGACACTCTGTATTATGTTTCATACCTGACGCTGGGTTTGGGAGCCTATACTTATCTCCTCATTTCCGAGTCGCAACAGTTGCTCAAGATCAATCTGGTTCTACTCTCCGATACAATAACCAATATCCTTGTATTTATGGATCGCCAGGGCGGCATCATTTCTTTTAGTGATAATTTCCTGGATCTTGTCGGTTCTCAGTCTAAAGAACAATACATAAAAATGCCGCTGGACAAGGCTTTAAATATAGATAAAGCAATTATCCAGGATCTAGCGGCAAAAACTACCAAACAAGGTTCCCTGAGCACTCAACCCTTGACGATCAGGGACGTGGATGAAACTTCAAAAGATATCTGGGTGACATCCTTTGTGATTACGGATGAAGATACAAAATTTGTATGCATCGCGTTGGTCCTGCGTACAACCTTTGCCCTGAAGAGCGGGCAGGAACGACCTTTAAGCATAGAACAAAAGTCGTTGATCGACCATTATCTGACAAAGGCAGGAACCTATCGGAGCGAGGAAAACCTGGTGATCAAAAGCTATTTCCTCGAACAGGTAAGTTTGCTCTATTCATTAATTCAGCAATACAGCGGCGCGAAAGCGGCAGATAAGTTGTTCGAGCATCTGGCGCAGGTTGCCAGCGAGAACCATTTGCAGTTTACTTTTACCGGACGGGATATTGGCGTCCCGGAAGAATACGAAGGACAAACGTTAGCCGACCAGCTTTCCATATTGTTGCAGAAAGCAAGAAACTTTGCGGCCAATATGACAAACCTGAAAGTGGTTGAACGCGAAGTAGGGCTTCTGGATAAGAACCTCAGCCCGGATAACCTTCAGTACATAGATAAATATAGCCTGCGTAGCATCGCAAAATCTGTATCATAAAGGCTGCCTCGGGTTTGTCGGGAGAGCCAAAGCTCGACTTGTGTCCTTTTATATAATATTCATTCCATCGCTATAAATTTAATTTAAGGAAACCGCAGGGCGGCCTGTAGTAAAACATTTGCGCCATTCACACAATCCTCCCATTCCGTGAATTCGCGCGGCGCATGGCTGGCGCCTTCCACCGATGGCACAAAGATCATCCCGACCGGGCAAATGTCGGCAAACGATTGTCCATCGTGTCCCGCACCTGAGACGAGCGGCGTATGAGTCAACCTCAATGTATCGCAGGCATCCATGAAAGCTTTTTGTGGGCCGGCGCTCATCGGTGTCGGTGAATGTTTTCCGAGGAAATCGGTTTTCAATTCCAGGCCGAAGCGACGGGCTTCGTTTCGTGCGCATTCGATCAAAGCTGTGTCGAGCCGCGTAAATTCTTTCTCGTTGGGTGCCCGGAATTCGAGCCACAACTCGGCACGCGCCGGGATGATATTAAACGCACCCGGTATCAGTTCCATTTTGCCGATGTTCACAACACAGTCCGGAAATTCTTTGATGACAATCTCACGTGCTGAAAGTATGAAGGCACTTGCGCCCTGCGATGCGTCCAGGCGGTCTTGCATCGTGGTGGTGCCGGCATGGTCGGCGCGGCCGGTGAAAGTCAGGCGATAGGAGGAGATGCCGACGATCGCGGAGACGATGCCAATGTTGATGCCTGTACGTTCCAGCCTTTTTCCCTGCTCAATATGCAGTTCGAGATAACCTGCCAGCGTATTCTTTTGACGTGCAGCTGCCAACACGCTGTCATCGCTTAAGACCGCGCGCCGTAAACCTTCTTCTAGGGACTGCCGTCCGCCGCGCGGGCTTAGTAGAAGATCGCGATCGATGCGGCCTGTAAGGGCTCCGCTACCCAGCAGGCCTACCAGGGTGCCTTCTTCGTCGGTGAAATCAATC
>Ga0182027_10011431_pt1 | contig 12543 bp, 9 predicted proteins | sample 712E1DmetaG_FD_121300 | JGI IMG/M metagenome (GOLD analysis project Ga0182027, IMG submission 121300) | Permafrost microbial communities from Stordalen Mire, Sweden - 712E1D metaG (Illumina Assembly) | ecosystem: Environmental > Terrestrial > Soil > Wetlands > Permafrost | place: Sweden...
GGCAAATCGCCATCCGCCTCCTGCTCTTTCATCGCGCGCACCCGCACGAACCGTCCGGGCATGATCAGACCATCTGAAACCGCCCGGCAGGCGATATCCATCAGCCAGGGGAAATATTGGCAGGCGCTGATCTCCAGCGTCACCGCGCGGGCGGGGTCAAAGGGCAGATCGTCTGCCCTTGAGCCAAGCAGCGTGCGCCGGTAATCCGAAATGCGGATGAAGGCGCCAGCATCCCGTTGCTTCGTCAGCCAATCCAGGTCAGCCAGATAGGCTGGTTGGGTGGCACGAACATGTTCCAGCAGAGCCGGCAGTTGCCGGGCAGCTTCGGCCTGCAGGTTGATCTGCTCGGGCGAGCCATATTTTTCAACCACATCCAGGAAATCTGACATGACGCGCATATCCGGGGTGAAAAGAGCTGAATTGATCTGCTCCAATCGTCCCGGCGGTAGGCGCAACCTGCCAAGCAACTCCTGCCTATTCTTACTCATTTTCCCACATAGGCAATTACATCGATCTCAACCAGGATTCCTAGTAATTGGCTGCCAACCGTGGTCCTTACAGGCTTCGGATCCGGAAAATAACCGGTATAGACCCGGTTAAATGCCGCGAACTGTCCCAGGTCGCTCAGGTGGACAGTGGTCTTGACCACGTCCGCCAGGCGGGCGCCACCCGCCTCCAGTACTGCCTTAATATTCTCAAGTGTACGAATGGTCTGCTCCTCAATTGTAGTGCCGACCACCTGGCAGGTTTGCGGGTCCCAGGGTCCCATCCCGGCAGTAAAGAGAAAATCGCCGACACGCAGGCCCTGAGAATATGCCCATCCAGGAGGAGGTGCCTTTTCGGTTTGGATAAATTTTTTCGACATGATGGCAATTCCTATTATATTGATTACAGGCGTGCCAGTGCCTGTTCCAGATCTGCGATAATGTCGTTCGGTTCTTCAAGGCCAACCGAGAGGCGGATCAGGCCATCGTCAATCCCAGTTTTGTCGCGCTCAGCCTGGGTCATATGCTCGTGCGTGATAGTGCGCGGGTGCATGCAGATCGTGCGGCTGGTGCCAAAGGTAACCGCGTGAATAACGAGTTTGAATCCGTCGATCACCGTGCGGACCGCCGGGATGCCCCCCGATACGACAAAGGACAGCATGCCACCGCCTGCGCGCATTTGCCTACACGCTAGATCGTACTGTGGGTGGATATCCAGCCCGGGGTAGTTGACCAATTTGATCTTGGGGTGGTCGGCCAGGTATTCGGCAACTTTTTGGGCGTTGGAGCTGTGGCGATCCATCCGCATGGAAAGGGTTTCAAGATATTGGAGGGTCAGCCAGGAATCAAAGGGCTGCATAATGGACCCTACGAACTCGGTCGTGTTCCAGCGAATATCCTCGGTCAGATCTTCCGGCCCGACTATGGCACCGCCCAGGACACTGCCATTACCCGCAAGGAATTTTGTTACGCTCAATAGAATAATATCCGCTCCCAACTTGAGCGGCTGCTGCAGGGCAGCGGTAGCAGTCGTATTGTCGACCATCACAGGCACATTATGGGAGTGTGCAACCTCGGCAACGGCATGGATGTCGGTCACAAACAGAACCGGGTTACTGGGGGTCTCGATCCACGCCAGGCGGGTGCGACTGTCGATCTCCTGATCCCAGGATTGCGGGTCCGACGGATCGTGCACGAAACGGAACTGAACGCCGCAGCGCTCAGGGAAGATCGAGGCGGCCTGCTTATAGCCTTCGCCGAAGATGTTCAGGCTGGTGACGATGTTATCACCTGGCCTGGCAATGGTGAAGATCAAGTTAAAGAGCGCCTGTGATCCCGACCCGGCGCTGACGGCTGCCTGCCCGCCTTCCAGGGCAGCCAGGCGCTGTTCAAGGATATCCGCCGTGGGGGTCTTGGTACGGCCATAAACTGGATAGGGGATTTTGTCAAACGATTCATAAGGGAAGGTCATCGAGGGGACAATCGGGGGCACGAAGGAACGGAAACGCTCCAGACTCTCGGTCGGTCGGAAACCGGCATGCAGGGCCTGGGTATCGAAACCTAACCCATCCCCAGGTTGCTCCGGTCTTTTGAAATCGGGGTCAAACTTCCAGGCATCACGAATAAAAAACCGTTTCTCATCATCCATGGCTATAAAGCCCTCCCAAAATAGATTTGGCAAGACTCAGGCATTCAATTTGCTCAAGTCTTCAGGGGTGTAGTGGCAAAAGATTATATGGCCGTTACCTATATCGCGGCGTGTTGGTTCTTCCTGTTCGCAGATCGCGCCGATCTTGAAGGGGCAGCGGGTATTGAACCGGCAGCCGGAAGGCGGGTTGACCGCACTCGGGACCCGCCCACTCAAGCGGATATGCGAGGTTTTCAGGTCAGGATCCGGTCGCGGCACGGCGGCCAGCAGTGCGGTTGTGTAAGGATGGTTTGGCGGCTGGTAGATAGTCTCGCATGGACCGATCTCCACCACCCGCCCGAGATACATCACGGCCACATCGTCAGCGAAAAAGCGCACAGAGCTCAGGTCATGCGAGATCAGGATCATGGTCGTGTTCTTTGTATTCTGGATCTCGAGGAGCAAGTTCAATACTGCGGCCTGAACGGACACATCCAGCGCCGAGACAGGCTCATCACACACCACCATGGAAGGGTTGGTGGAGATTGCCCGTGCGATGCCGATACGTTGTTTCTCGCCGCCGCTTAGTTGGCGCGGCAGGCGGTTATAGTAGCTGGCATCCAGTTTGACCGCCTGCAGCAAGCGTTCCACCTCGTCATGCACCTGGTGCGCCGGCACCGTCTTGAAGTGCCGCAGTGAAAAGGCAATCTGGTCTCCTACACTGTAGGATGGGTTAAGCACGCCGTTGGGATCCTGGAACACCATTTGCAGTTCCTTGATGGTGGTCTCTGTACGCTTGTTGACCGGCTTGGAAATATCCAGGCCGAGGAAATCGACCTTGCCTGCGTACAACGGTTCCAGACCGACAATGGCCTTGGCCAGGGTGGTTTTGCCGCAACCGGATTCGCCCACGATGCCCAGCGTACGCCCGCGCCGGATATAGAAGCTTACATCGTCGGAAGCGTGCACATATTGGCGCTTTTCCAGCCCAAACATGCCTCCTACGGTCTTGTAGGGCACCGGGTAATATACCTTGGCCTGGTCGACCGTCAGGACTGTGTCTGGATTGGGGTTGGCACGATCCGGGCATGGTTCCTTGGCAAGCTCCTCAATCTCCCAGATGCGCTTGGCGTCCTTCCAATCCAGTGAGCGCAAACAGCGCACCTGGTGTCCCGGAGACAATTCCACTAATTCCGGATGCTGTAACGAGCACTCCGGCTGGGCCAGTTCGCAGCGTGGACTAAAGATGCAGCCAGCCGGCAGGTTATCCGGCGAAGGGACGCGCCCTGCAATCGGATGCAGAGTACGTGTCCCCTTGGGGGCATCCACATCCGGCAGGCAGCGCATCAGGCCCATGGTATAGGGGTGCATCGGGCTGCGGTATATGGTGTGAGTATCAGCCAGCTCGACAATCTCGCCGGCATACATGACCGCCACTTTGTGCGAGACCCGCGCCACTACGCCCAGATTGTGGCTGATGTAGAGCGTGGCAGTCTGATAACGCTCCTGCAACTCAGCAATCAGGTCCAATACAGCTGCCTCAACCGTCACATCCAGAGCGGTGGTGGGCTCATCCATGATCAAGAGAGAAGGGTTGTTGAGCATTGCCATGGCGATCAGGACTCGCTGCTGTTGGCCACCGGAGAGCTGGTGTGGATAACGTAACATGACCGCGTCCTGGTCCGGCATGTATACTCGTTTAAGCGCTTCAACCGATTCGGCATAAGCAGCGTTTTTTGATAAGCCGCGGTGTGTGATCAGGCTTTCGGCAAGTTGATCCTGAATGCGCATGGAAGGGTTGAGCGCCGACATGGGCTCCTGGTACACCATCGAGATGTCTGCTCCGCGCAGCTTGCGCAAATCATTTTCCGAGCGGCCGCGCAGTTGCTCACCCTTGAAAAGGATGTCGCCGCGGGTAACCCGGCCATTGCGCCCCAGGAAGTTTACGATGGAAAAGGCCACCGTGCTTTTGCCGCAGCCGGATTCGCCCACCAAGCCCAGGTTTTCCCCGCGGTGAATCTCAAAGGATACATCCCGCACAGCATCTACATCCCGCTTGCGCGTTTTATAGGTCACCGCCATGTGCTTAATGGAGAGTACAGGAGTTTGGTCCATATTTCATCTATTCAAGGCTTACTGGTAACGCATGGTTTCCTCACGCAGGCCATCGGCAAACATATTCAGCCCAATTACCAGCGTGACGATTGCAAGCGTAGCGCACAGAACCGGCCAGATATTGGAAGTCATATGACTGTGACCTTCCTGGACCATACCACCCCAATCCGGTGTGGGTGGTGGCAACCCCAATCCAAGAAAGCCTAGGGTACCAATATAAAAAGCCGCGTAGCCGATCCGCAGGAGGAAGTCCACGATCAACGGTCCACGGCAATTGGGCAGGATCTCGCGCAGCATGATGATGATATCCGGTTCGCCGCGCAGCTTGGCGGCGGCCACGTATTCGCGCGTGCGAATATCCATGGCCAACGCCCGCACCAGGCGGGCGATTCCCGGAGTGCCACCGATGGCAATGGCAATCACGACATTGAATGATGAAGCGCCTACCGCTGAAATTATGATCATATAAAGTAAGATGGCCGGGAAAGCCATGAATGCATCCAAAATGCGCATGACCGTCTCGTCAACCCAACCCTGATAATAGCCAGCCGGCAGGCCGAAAGCCACACCCAAAGCAAAGGCTACCAGGACGGAAAGCGGCCCCAGGAGCAGGATAGTGCGTGCCCCATACGCCACGCGCGACCAAACATCCCGGCCCAAATCATCGGTGCCCAATATATGGGCTGCGGAGGGGCCTTTATCCATGTGCATGTAATCTTCTTCCAGTGGATCGTGGGTGGTGATCAACGGGGCAAAAATGGCAATAAAAACCCAGGCGAGAACAATAACAAGGCCAATGACCGCTGTTGGGGAGGCGAAGATCACATCTGCCAGTCCCTTAATGCTCTTCCAGAAGCCTTTAAGCGCCGTTAATGGACCGGAAGGGGATGTATGGATCTGTTTCGTCGTAACGAGATTTTCAGTTTCCATAAGGTAGTCCCTAGGTGTAGCGAATGCGCGGATTGATCAACGAATAAATCAGGTCTGCAATCAGCTGGGTCCCAACTGCCAGCAGGATCAAAACCATGGATGCAGCCTCAATTGCATACACATCTTTATAAAGGGAAGCCTCAAGAATGAAATTACCCAACCCCGGGTAGCCAAACACTGATTCAACCACCACCAGCCCGCCGATGAACCAATTGACATGCAACATGATCACCGTAATGGGTGCCATCATGGCATTCTGGAGCACGTGATGCATCACGACCTGCCGGTAGGAAAGGCCTTTCAGGATGGCGGTGCGTACATAAGGGCTGTTCATCACCTCCACTACGCTCGAGCGGGTAATGCGAAGTACATAACCTATCTCCACCAGGCTGGCGGTCAGTACTGGCAGCACGATCAAGCGCGGGTCTTGGAAAACCGCATTATCGGAAGTGAATACAGCCGCCCCCGGTAAGATCTTGAGCCAGAGTGCAAAAACCATGATCAGCAGGATTCCGGTGGCAAAGTCCGGCGAGCCAGCCGTGATCAGGCCGCTGATCGAGATGATCCGGTCGATTAACTTGCCTTCGTTCAGTCCGGCAATTAACCCGAGCAGCACGGCAGTTGGGATGGAGACCAGGAAAGCCAATGAAGCCAGGATCAAAGAATTTTTGATCCTGCGCCCGATGACCTGGGATACTGGCGCGTTATATCGCAGAGACATGCCAGCATCGCCGCGCAACAGGCCTTTGGTCAAAGGAATATATTGCACCGGCGCATCAACCTTTGCCTGCCAGCCGGAATAATCATAGGTGTATTGGACAGTCTTTGAGCCTTTGATCCATTCGGCCACCCGGTTTCCGGTATCAACCCCCCAGAAATAAGTCTGCCCGGTAGCGTTCGTTTTCCAGTCCTGATCGGCGGGCTGTTTTTGTGTGCTTCCGTCCGGCTGGCGCACCAACCGCAAGAGCTGGCCATTCTGGACATCCCACTGTTCCAGCGCACCGTTTGGTTCGACCGCCCACCATTCCTGGGAGTTAGCCACCAATCCTTGCTGGCTGATTGTCTCGCGCAATGGGAGTCCAACTTTTGGTTGGGCCTGCCAATCCGAGCCAAACAGCCAGGAAATGTAGCGGATGATGGCCGGGCGATCAAGCCCAAGTTGCATGGTCATGGATTCTTGTTGCTGGGGCGTGGCAAAAGCGCCGATCATGTTCCGAGCCACGTTGCCGGGGGCAATTTCCACTATGGCAAACACGATGATGGAAACGAGCAACATGGTGAGCAGCATGGTCATTAAACGCCGGACGATATACCGTGCCATTGCTTATTCTCCTGAGGCTGTCAGAACCCAATTCCATTCGGCCGGCTCGCGTTCCAGGTGCAACGTGGCAGCCATATTTGTTGTTATCTGCAAAAGCATTTGAATCTATTTTTTCTGATCGACACGGGCTTGCTCGCGCATAACCACAGCGTGAATAGCCTTTTGAACCGTCTCCGGCAATTGGGCAGGCTGATGCTTGGCAAGGATGTCGTCTACCATTTTTCCGGCGCGCTGTTCCATGCTCTGGGAACCGCGTTTCTGCCAGACCGAATAAGGATTCTTGTCGATCAGCTTGGAATAATAGGCTTCTTTAAAATGGCGGACAGTATGATCATGGCCCATATAAGTACCGGTCGGACCGAGCTCATCGATCAAATCCAGGGCCAGGGTTTCATCATTTACTACTACACCCGCCGTAGATGCTCGCAAGAACCCCAGTATATCATTGCACATGGCGATCAGCGGCAGGCTGCCCTGTAGACCGGCGTCCATAAAACCAACATCGTGGACAATGTTAGCGCCATGCAGGAGAGCGGTCATAAGGCTAAGAGTAGCTTCGAAAGCGCATTGCTGGTCCATGATCTTCGAGTCGGTCGAACCGCCCAATCCGAACACCGGTAAGTCGTAATACTTACCCATTGAGGTGGGCACGCCTTGTTCGTCTGCCAGCACGTAATTGCCGACCATGGTTTGCAAATTGTAGGGCCCACCGTTCCAGCCCGGTACGGCCACCGGGGCGCCCGGGTGCACCAGCTGGGATAACACAATACCCAACAAGATGCCAGCGTTCATGGAAGCCATGCAACCGGCTGTAGTGGTGGGAGAATTAACCCCGCCCGCGTTTAAAGGAATGTAAAGCTGCGGCAGGCCTTTTTCGGCCAGGAATATGCACTTTTGCAGGGCTTCCGCATTAGCAATCAGGCCAGATGTAACATTTATATAACATGTGGCAAACGGGCGCGCCTGGAAAGCTGCTGCACTCCCGGCCACAAGTTCGCACATTTCAACGGCGACCATGCACCCCTCGAAATCGGGCGTCACAAAGACGATCGGTTTGGTGGTCTGATTAAGCATGACCTCCATCTGGTAGCGGTCATAGATCTGCTGGTCGACATCCTCAGGCAGGAAAGCCGACATAACAAAATCGATCTCCGGGAGCGCGTCCATCAGGATGGAGGCTGCTTTTACATCAGCCAGGATCGGGCGGCGGCGCTGGCCCGTGTGATGGTCAAGGATATTGAGGCAATCCGATCCGCCTCCATAATAGGTGTTGTACTTGCCTGCCCGCATGGCAACTTTCCCGTTACGATCATATAGCGTAATGGATTTGGGGGTAGTAGCCAGGGCGCGCGTAACCATATACTCCGGGATGCGTACGCGTAACCCTTCAGCTTGAGCGCCGCCATCGACCAGGATCTGGCGGGCTTTTTCATCGTGGACATCCACGCCCGTCCGCCGCAGAATCTCCAGGCTGGCCATATGGATTTTTTCGCACTCTTGTGGGCCCATGCGGGAATAATGGGCGCTCGTCATGCTGGTACCATGAGTCTGAATCATCTTCTTGCCTCGTCAAATTGGAATTTTTATGACTTCCCATGCTGCCATTACTGGCAGCATGGGAAGGGTTTTAGTTCAACTACTGGTAGGTCAGGCAGATTTCCAGGTCGAGGTCAGGATGGCATACTCGTCTGGCGAAGGTTCAATATCGTGGACTTTATTGGAATAGATCTTCCAAACATCCATGAAGAACGGAGTGCAGATGGAGCCCCGCGTCTGCTGGATCTTTTCGAGCTGGGCGGTGAAGGCCTGGCGGGCAGTCAGGTCAAGAGTGCCTTCGGCTTTGGTCAGGATCTGGCTGAATTCAGGGTCAACCCAGTGGCTTTCGTTCCATGAGCCAGGTTTTCCGGTTGCCGGATCAGCAGTATAAGCCAGGCCAAGCGTGATCAGGGCCTGCGTGCGATGCGACCACCAGGTAATGCCCATATTGAAATCGGTCCAGCCGTTCCAGTACTGACTGGCGGGCATGGTCTTCAAGTTGATGGTGAATCCGCCAGCAGCAGCATCTTCCTTGAGTGCCTGGGCGTAGGCCATGGATTCAGGCCAATCGCTCGCAACAGTCAGTTCGACCGTTACGCCATTCGGGTAGCCTGCCCCGGCCAAAAGGCTTTTGGACTTGGCGGTATCAAAGGGCAGTGGGTCGAGCGCGACATACTCGGGGTTGGCTTGAGTTACGTGGCTGTCGTTGCCGATAACGCCCTGTCCCTGCAAGGCCAACTGCAGGATCTTGGTGCGGTTGTGGCAATACTTGAGGGCAGTCCGTACATCGTTATTCTTCCAGGGATCCTGGTCTACGCGCAGCCGTAGTACACGTGTAGCAGCTGTCGGGGTTGAGACGATGGTGAAGCGATTGTCATCCTTGACTGCTTCCCAGCTTGCAACGGTCGGCTCAAGTACGGTATCAACCTGGCCGCCTTGTAAGGCGGAGATGTATGCCGACTGGTCCTCGCCCAGCATTACCATGACAATCTCATCCAAGTAAGGCAACGGTTTGCCATCGGGAGCCATCTGCCAGTAGTCTTTACGGGCTTTCAGGTGAGCGCGCTCGGTTGCCACGTACTCGATCATGGTGAAAGGACCGGTCCCGATGGGTTCCTTGGTAATGTCTCCGCCAAAGGTGGCAGGGACAATGGCTGCCTGGTATTGGCCCAGGTTGTCCGGCAGGAAGATGGTCGGGCTCTTGAGGTGCAGGGTGACGGTGTAATTGTCGGTCTTCTCGACACCGGTTCCATCCATGTAGCTCATTGCGCTCAACATCGAGGACTTGGTGTTGGGATCCAGCCAGCGCTTGATATTGAAAACCACATCGTCGGCTGTCAGTTCCTGTCCATTACTGAACTTGATGCCTTGCTTGAGAACCAGGGTCCAGGTCAGCAGATCATCACTGGCTTTCCAGCTATCCAAGAGGTAGGGGTGAGTAATGCCCTGCGGGTCGGTATGAGTGAGATATTCGAAAACCTGCCGCCACGGATGGGAGGCACTGACCAGGGAGAATTGGGCCGGGTCAGAGACGCGCTCAATACGGCAGGCAACATTCAAGGTGCCACCACGGGTAATCGGATTGGCGGTCGGCGCGACGGTCGCAGCAGCAACCGGGGCTTTCGTCGCTGCAGCAGTGGTGGGTGCTACGGTTGCAGGAGCGGGGGCCGCGGTTGCGACCGGGGTTTGAACGCCACATGCCGCCAGGATATTGGCGGTGGTCAAAGAGACACCTAACAGGGTGGAAATTCTCAGGAAATCACGCCGGGAAATCAAACCCTTATTGAGCGCACTCTGGGCTTCGTTGACCATGGGATGAAGCTTATTCTCTTCCATTGGATTTTTCTCCTTTATTTTCTTTTGGAAAAAACGGGAACAGGGTCAAAGAGAACGGACCGGTTTAAAAATCACAAGGCTGGGTGGCACCTCCGCTATATTGGTACTATCATTGAATGAAGTTCTTGTCATTCCTGAATAACGCGGGGCAAGGTTGCCTAAATGGATTTCCTAATAAAATCTTAGCAGCTAATATATCAGAAGTCAATTATGATATTTGTCACTTGCATATTGATATATCAGATGATAGTATTTTCTTGAGGTGCAACTATGTTTCCAGCCTATCAAGATCAGACATCCAAGAACGCCATCTATATTGCGCTGCGGCGTTTGATCATCATGGGACATCACAAGCCCGGGGAACGGTTTGATGTGGAAACCATCGCCAACCAATACAATACCAGTGTAACACCTGTGCGCGAGGCCCTGCAAATGTTAAGCCAGGAAGGCCTGGTCAATATAAAGCCACGTTCGGGCTATTTTGTATCCCACACCAGTCTCAAGCAGTTACGTGATTTGCTGGATCTGCGCCGCATACTGGAGATTGCCGCGATCGAGGCGGCAGCCAGGCGCGCCCAGGATGATCAAATCGACGATCTGACCCGGGTGCATTCCGGTTACACAGGCGATGACGATGAAGCCTATGACCGCTACACCGACGAAAACCGGCGCTTTCATTATTTGCTGGCCAGGGCATCTGGTAATAACGAACTGGCCGAGACCGTTGGTAGGTTGCATGACCGGCTCGCGCGCTTCATGGTGTTGCGGCATGCAGGGAAGACCATGGAGCTCACTCACCAGAGGATCGCAGATGCGCTGAAAGAACACAACGTGGAAGCAGCCCGGCAGGCACTCCTCGATGATATTACCGATACGTATGATTTGATCATGGATAAAGTCATCCAGGAAGAATCGGAAGCCTGGTCTGTTCACTGAAAAACCCGCGATCCAACCTTGGCCGGAATGGCTTTATCCCCATTTAGCCGGGTGAATTCTAATAAACTGAAGAGAAGGAAACGCTATGGACCTGAAAAGTATCTATCAAGACGTGATCGATGGAAAGGCACCGGAAGTTGAAGCAGGGGTGAAGGCTGCGGTTGCAGCCGGGATCGGGGCGGAAGAAATTTTAAATAACGGCTTGATCGCAGCAATGAATGAGATTGGTCAGCTTTTCGAGGCTGGCGATCTTTTTGTTCCCGAGATGCTCATAGCGGCGCGCGCCATGCAAGCCGGTTTGAAATACTTGAAACCCTACCTGGCCAAGGCGGATGTAAAGGCAGCCGGGAAGGTGGCCATTGGGACAGTCAAGGGCGACCTGCACGATATTGGCAAGAACCTGGTCGCTATGATGCTGGAAGGCTCCGGTTTCGAGATCATGGATCTGGGTGTGGACGTGACGCCTGAAGCATTCGTAAACGCGGTCAGGAACGGCGCCCAGATCATCGGCATGTCGGCCCTGCTTACCACCACCATGTCCAGCATGGAAGGTACCATAAAGGCGCTCAAGGAAGCCGGGCTGCGCGACAAGGTCAAGGTGATGATTGGTGGTGCTCCGGTTACCCAAGATTATGCCAACAAGATCGGTGCGGATGCATTTGCATCCGACGCTTCCAGCGCCACACGCGCTGCCCACCTGTTGCTCGCCTGACCTTTCTTCATGCCCGATGATGAGTTCAATGAATTGAAGAAATCATTGAATGAATGATCGGAAGAATAATTCGCTGAATTAAATCTATAAATAAATGATTTGCCACTATTGGCCTGTTTGACAGGCCAATAATTCTCGACAAAATTGACAACGTTGTCATATAATAGATCATTGACGACCGAAAATCAACCTTTGCTACGACTTGCCGTAATCTAAATTTCCTTCTCTCGAGATCAAGGTAATTCCAAGGAGACCCAATGGCCACGAAATTCGTTCCCACAAAACTTAAGTTTGTTCGTCCGGTACCCTCCGATATCGATATCGCCCAGGCTGCTGAGATCAAACCGATCATCCAGGTTGCCGAAGAAACCGGCATCCTGGCAGATGAACTGGAACTGTACGGTCCATATAAAGCCAAGGTCAGATTGGAAATCCTGGAACGGCTAAAGGATCAACCGGATGGAAAATACATCGATGTGACCGCCATTACCCCCACCCCGCTGGGTGAAGGCAAGACCACCACAACCGTTGGGCTGTCACAGGCTCTAGGGGCTCACATGGGTAAAAAGGTTATCACGGTCATTCGCCAGCCTTCGCAGGGTCCCACCTTTGGCATCAAGGGCGGTGCGGCTGGCGGCGGTTATGCGCAGATCATCCCGATGGAAGACTTCAACCTGCACCTGACCGGCGATATCCATGCCATTACCGCTGCACACAACCTGTGCTCAGCCGCCCTGGATGCGCGTATGCTGCACGAAAGCATGCAGGACGATACCAAGCTTTTCGACGCCCTCTGTCCGCCCGATAAAAAGGGCCAGCGCAGGTTCTCGCCGACCATGCTACGCCGCCTCAAGAAACTCGGTATAGATAAGACCGACCCGAATATGTTGACTCCCGAAGAGCGCAGCCGCTTCGCCAGGCTGGATATCGATCCCACCGGCGTGACCTGGCGACGCGTGATTGACGTCAACGACCGCTTCCTGCGCGAGATCATGGTCGGTCTCGGCAAGGAAGAGCAGGGTCACGAACACCGTTCAGGCTACGA
>Ga0182027_10011432_pt1 | contig 12543 bp, 13 predicted proteins | sample 712E1DmetaG_FD_121300 | JGI IMG/M metagenome (GOLD analysis project Ga0182027, IMG submission 121300) | Permafrost microbial communities from Stordalen Mire, Sweden - 712E1D metaG (Illumina Assembly) | ecosystem: Environmental > Terrestrial > Soil > Wetlands > Permafrost | place: Sweden...
CACCTTGGTGACAAAAATTATTGGCAAATCCATTCGCGACGGCAAAACTTGTTATTATCTTGATGATGGCGTGTATCATACTTTTTCCGGCCAGGTTTATGACCACCAGCATTACCCGCTCCACGCTTTTAAAAATGGCGAACTCAAACTTTGTGCTACTTTCGGACCGACCTGCGACGCTTTTGATACAATCTCACTGGCTGATGAACTGCCGGAAGATTTGCAAATTGACGATTTGCTTTACGCGGAAAATATTGGCGCTTACACTTTAGCCTCGGCCACGGACTTTAACGGCTTCCCGGTTGCCAAAGTCGCGCACATTAACAGGGGAAATATATAGACCTTTTGCCAAATAACATTCCGGTTAATTTTCCCAAATTTCGAAGAAGAGAAATAATGGGGATGTCTCTATTTTTTTAGACTGGTCACAGAATAACCAAAACCATCTCATTGGGCAGAGGAACTTATGGATCGGGAAACGGCACTCTCATTGTTTTTAACAACTAAGAAAGGAGATACATATGGCAAATAGTAACGAACAAAAAGCGATAGATGACTTAAAGACTGTAGCACCGGAATTTGCGAAACTTACACAAGACTTTCTTTTCGGTGATATCTGGAAACGTCCCGGACTCTCGCAGCGCGATAAAAGCTTAATTACTGTCACATGCCTGGTTGCTCTGAATCGTATCGAACAGGTCGAGTTTCATCTTAAAAAGGCTTTGGAAAACGGCCTCACGAAGGAAGAACTTGTGGCTGCGATCACGCATATTGCATTTTACGCCGGGTGGCCCACTGCAGCCTCGGGCCTTACTCACTTGAAAAAAGCAATTGATCAGCAATAAATTGATGGAGGAAAAATGATGATTCTGGTGGCTTATTTTTCCCATAGTGGCAACACTCACGAAATTGCCAATCAAATTCACAAAAGCGCGGGCGGCGATATTTTTGAAATTCAGGCCGTAAAGCCCTATCCTAATGATTACGACGCTGTTGTAAAACAAGCAAGGCAAGAGCTGGATTCCGGCTACAAACCGGCATTGAAAACAAAAATGGAGAATATCAAGCCGTATGATTTGGTTTTCATAGGCTACCCTATTTGGTGGGGCACGTTTCCCGCTGCGGTCAAAACCTTTTTGTCGGAATACGATTTCTCAGGAAAGACCATTGTACCGTTTTGCACGCACGAAGGAAGCGGTCTGGGACGAAGCGCTACGGATATCTCGAAACTTTGCCCAAAATCGGCCTTGCTAAATGGTGCTGCCATTCGGGGAAGGGATGTGAAAACCGCGCGAAACAAAGTATCCGAGTGGTTGCGAGAAATTAAAATCACGAAATAAGGAGTTTCATTAAAAAAATTCTTGAAAGAGCAAGATGGATAATGGGGACGGTTCTATTTTTTCTAGACTAGTTACAGAATAACCAAAACCATCTCATTTATTACAAAAATACCAAAGCGGCAGTGGTTGTCAAGCAGAGGCACTTATGGATCGGGAAACGGCACTGAAAGCCATCAGAGAAAACGTTAAGAATGAAAACCTCATAAAGCATATGCTGGCTGTGGAAGCCAAATCCATTCGCAAGCGGTTCAAGGAAGAGCGCTTTGCGGCGGGCGCGAATCGAGAGCAGATCGCAAAGTGCCGTGATATCGGTTTGGGGTTAGATGACTTTATTGCGCTAGGACTTGATGCGATGAAGAGTGTGGCAGCGGACTTAGGACTGTGATACCAATTAAGGTACGCTCCCCACGTCGTCGTAGATGCCCTTCAGGGTACTACGCTCCTGGGATAATTCGACTAACGACTCCTATAGTCGTCGAGTCTCATTATTTATTGAGCTTGGCTTGGAAGCGATGAAGGGAGTAGCGGCAGATTTGGGATTGGCCTAGAGCAATTAAGAACGGTATATTTGGGGACATATCACGTAATTATCTTGAACAAAATGCTGAGTTAAGTGTTATATCCCGAAATTCCCTGATAACCGTTATTCTATTTTATCTTGCATTGTTTTTAAGAAGTCGTAATATAATGAAACTCAAGTTTCAGAAACGAAATGCATAACCTAAAGGTCATCTACGACTGAAACTTGTAAGTTGAATTATCCCCGAAGCAAAGCGTAGCGGAATTCACCACGCATAATTATATTATCGGGAAATATTAACTGGGGGCTAAAAACTTTTTTTCAAGAACTGACCATAATTGTTCTATGACTACGGACGAAAAAAATCAAAAAATAGGACTCTGTCCCTATTATGCCAATAGCCCTAATAAATAATTGACCTTTGCTTTTTGAGACAGTTGCCCATGCATAGTGACGCTGACAAATATAGAATATCAAGATGGCTGGCTGAGTTTGCAAATCGGGATACTGAACTGGCCTTCCAAAAGTATATTCAGCCCACTATAGCCAGGCAGTTGCGAATCGCTCTGATCGTCTGGGCAAGTATACTGCTGCTCTTCGCCGTGCCCGACTACATTGTACTTGGTCTGACCAAGCCGTTTTACTATCTTATGGCTTACCGCATTGTCATAGTCGTGGCGTTATTAATTCTGATCTTCGTCATCACGCCTCAAACCAACATTTTTAAAATAAGCTATCCTGTCACACTGGTCGCTTTGGCCGGCTTTTCCGGATTTATGCTGTTTTTTATTTATCGACCGGATGTCGTCGACTTGGTCATGGGGGTGCTCGCGCTTCAGGTAATTGGTTTGCTGATGTTTGTTCCCATCCGGTTTACCATGTCGTTTTCCGCAGCCCTTTATGGCGTCTTCATCACCTTGTTGACCCGCTATGTGCTGGGCACTCCAGGAATCAGACTGATCAGCCAGTTTGTTGTGTTCATGCTGCCGGTCGTAGTCGGCGCAGCAACCGCAATCCGACTCGGTATTCTACAACGAAGAGAGTATGCACAGCTGACAAAAACGAGAAAAATCAATCTGGAACTGAAAAGTGAAATTGAGCGCCGCCAAAAACTGGAAGCGGTTCTCAAGGAGCTGGCCACAATAGACCCTCTGACCGGGCTTTACAACAGGCGGGAATATGAAATTCTCTTTCAGCATGAAATGGAACGGTCAAAACGCATGAACTCTCCTTTGTCTGTGGGCATTATCGATCTCGACCACTTCAAGCAAGTCAATGATACATATGGCCACAAGGCAGGCGACGAAGTATTGCGTCGAATATCAGCTTTGTGCCGGGAGAATCTCCGAACGATGGATATTATCGGACGTTTGGGCGGAGAAGAGTTTATTATCCTGCTGCCCGAAACCACAATTGATCGGGCAGTCATGGTTGGCAACAGACTTCTGAAAGCACTCGCAGCAACCGACATTGATGTGGGCACAGCATCTATAAAGATTACCGCTACCCTTGGAATAACCCAACTGCTTCCGGATGATAAAGAGATCGACATTATCACCCGCAGGGCCGACGATGCTCTGTATAAAGGTAAGGAGGCAGGCCGCAACCGCGTCGAAATCAATATGGCGTAAACCTTTTATTCATGGATAATTAGGGACAGCGCCCTGTTTTTGTTGAACAAATTGTATACAAGATGTAAATTCTAAAAGAATTCCGGGAGAGGCGTTGGCCATCAGGAGGAGCGATTAATGGATAGGGAAACGGCACTGAAAGCCATCAGAGAAAACGTTAAAAATGAAAACCTCGTCAAGCATATGCTGGCTACGGAAGCCTTTAGGAGAATAAAGGCACGGTTGTTAATGCTCAAGGATTAATCTTTTTATCATAACATCAATATAAAGGGGAAAGGATACCATGATTAAAACAGTCGAGCAGTATCTGGAAAGTTTGAATGACGGCCGGGAAGTTTGGTGTCTGGGCGAAAAAGTGGCCGATGTCCGGACGCATCCCACGGTCAGAACCATTATAGAAATGGCCGCGATGGATTACGTTCTGCCGAATCTCCCCGACTACCGTCATCTTTTCGTCACTAAGGATAAAGACGGCGAGGATATCAATTTTCTGCTCACCTCTCCAAAAACGCCGGAGGATATGCTCCGCAGGCGCGAATGCTACATGGTGGGCATGCGGGCGGGCGGCGGCGTGCTGGTGCACTGCATGGGCGCGGATGCTCTGGCCGCTTTCAGCGTGGCCGCGCAGGTGATGGACAAAAAGCTGGGCACAAACTACATGGAACGCGTCGAAAATTACCGCCGCTATCTCCAGAAGAATGACCTCGCCCTCACCGGAGCGATTACCGATGTTAAAGGCGACCGCAGTCTTCACCCCTCACAGCAAAAACAGCACAAGGATTTTTACCTGAGAATCGTGGAGAAACGAAAGGATGGCATCGTTGTCCGCGGCGCTAAGGTGCATATCAGCGCCTCTCCCTGCGCCAATGAACTGTTATGCCTGCCCTGCCGGACCCATGGTGAAGCCGACAAGGATTATGCTCTGGGTTTTGCCGTGCCGGTGAATGCGCGCGGCGTGAAGCTTCTGGGCGCGGAACCCAACACGCGCCTCTACGGCGACGAAGGGGAATTTGATTATCCGATGTCCGACCATCTTCAGCCTTCGGAATCGCTCATCATCTTTGACGATGTGTTCGTCCCCTGGGAGCGGGTTTTCATGTGCGGAGAATGGCAGTTCTCGCAGATTCTCGCTTACGCCTTTGCGAGCTACCACCGCTTGTTCGGCACCTGCAAGATGACGCACACGCTGGAAATGATGACCGGGGCGGCAAGCCTCATTGCCGAATACAACGGCGTTCAAAATGTTCCGCATGTGCGCAAAAAGCTGGCCTGGATGGCCTATATCACGGAAACGGTGCAGATGCTGGCCAAGCAGGCCTGCCTGGATCCGCAAACGGAATTCGGCATGGATGTGATGATGCCCAACCGGATGGCGATCAACGCTTCGAAGTGGACCTACGCCAGCAATTTCCATACGATGTGCCAGCACATGCAGGATATCGGCGGCGGACTGACCACTACCGTCCCGGCTTACCGCGACTGGAAAAATCCGGAGATTCAGCCGTTCATTGAAAAATACCTGGCGGCCAAAGACGGCGTGCCCACCGAGGAGCGGCTGCGCATTTTGCGGCTGATCAAGGATATCACCGGCAATCACTGGCAGGTGGATACGATTCACGGCGAAGGCTCGATGGCCGCGCAGGAGATGTTCCTTTACGGCAGTGCTGACTGGAAAAAGTTTCAGGCGGCGGCAAGGCGTGCCGCGCATATGGAGGGATGGCAGGAGAACCCCGTTTACGGCAAACTTCCCCGAATTCAGGATTGCGTGAAAATGCCGCCGGTGGATGCATCCTATCAAAGCTTTCCGCCGACGGCGAAAAAATAAGGAGCAAAGAATAATAGGAAGGAACTTATGGATCGGGAAACGGCACTGAAAGCCATCAGAGAAAACGTTAAGAATGAAAACCTCATCAAGCATATGCTGGCTACGGAAGCCATTATGCGGGCGCTTGCCCGGCGGTTCAATAAAAACGAAGAAGAGTGGGGGCTGGCGGGTTTGCTTCACGATATCGATGTTGAGCTGACCCATGCCGATTTGAAAGTCCACAGCAAGCCCGGGGCGGAAATGGCAAAACAGTTGGGCGCAAGCGAAGCGATCTGTCGTGCAATCTTTGTCCACAACGAAGCGCACGGAGAGCCCTGCATGTCGCTGATGGATAAAGCCCTCTTTTGTGCCGATCCTTTGACCGGGCTCATCACTGCCGGAGCGCTAATTCGTCCCGATAAAAAGCTGGCTGGCGTGGAAGCCAAATCCATTCGCAAGCGGTTCAAGGAAGAGCGCTTTGCGGCGGGCGCGAATCGAGAGCAGATCGCAAAGTGCCGTGAGATCGGTTTGGAATTGGATGCATTTATTGAGCTTCGCTTGGAAGCGATGAAGGGAGTAGCAGGAGATTTGGGATTGTAATGTTACGTCGGCAACTAACGATAAACGGGATGGTTCTATTTTCGCCTCATCAAGCTTATCGAATATCATTGTATGAATTTAACCTTATTTCCGCCGCTTCTTTGATAATGACCAACCCTATCCATCCCCGCTATTGTAGATAACTTGTTGACAACTTTTAAATTTGAATTTAGTGATAGTTGTCTACTGTCGGAAGGCTGGGGCCAGATCTTGAAATATCAGTTTTAGTATAACAGATCGCTTCAAATTAATTTTTGAGATAGTGCATATTATATGAAACCGACAAACCGATTGACTTCCTTTTATACCCCGATAAAGGATGAAAAAGATGCGGAAAGAGCATTATCAGATATGTCAATCTTCTGGTACGCTCTTGGCAGCATTTTAATTATCATAGTGCTCATTGTTACAATATTGACGAAAGAAAAAGTGTCTCTTCTGTTTCCCTTGATATTAGTTTCTGCCGGTTATTTGCTTTCACGCAGAAAGAGCAGAGTGCTTTCATCGTTTATTCTCGTTTATTCTTTGGCATTAATCGGGGTTGCCATTTGGTTTTTTAATGGTTCAACGTTAGCTAATTTTACGCGTGGTCTAAGTTCAGTATTTTACAATTCACGCCTTATCGCAGCTATTTTATTTTTTTCATCATATTCTCTAATTATATTGTTATTATCATTATGTTCATGGGCCGCATGCAGAAGTGTTATAGCCACTTTTGTCTATCATAAAAAGATGGATTCCAGGATTTTTTGGCGTAACATTTTTTTTGCCTGCGGTTTTGCTTTTGTATTGCCGGCTTTTGTGCCAATGCCCTATGCATTTTCAGAGATTCCCTGGCAACATATAACGTACGTTAATATATACGAATATTTTACAGAAGAATTGTTGATCTCTACTGCACTTGCGGTTGCATCTATAATTATTTTTAGTATTTTGACTCATTATTTTCCGCTTGTAGATTGGACAAATGCAAACTTCGGAAATATAAAGATACAAAAGAGATTGGCTTCATTCTATACTCCAATTTTGAATGAAAAAGATGCCGAGAGAGTATTATCAGATCTGTCAATCTTCTGGTATGCTTTTGCTATCTTAGGAACCATCGTAGGAATCATTAACATCATTCATGCAATATCAATAAAAAAAATATCTAACTTCATATTGCCGATTATATTTCTGTTTACTGGATACTTTCTTCCACGTAGAAAAAGCAGGGTGCTTTCAATATTCATTTTAATTTATTTCGCAGTTGTAGCAGTTGCTGCCGTCTGGTACTTTTTATATGTGCACCCTCCAGAGGTTGGTCTTTGGCTGGTAACAATCGTATCTAGTTTAACTTTGCTAATTCCACTATTAGCAGTATTATGTACATGGGCCGCATATAGAAGCACTATGGCCACATTTATTTATCACAGACATTATTCGCAACTAAAAAAAATATCGTCATCAGATAAAACAAGGTCACTAGATAATTAGGGGCAGCGCCCTATTTATTATATTCTTTTTAAACCATCCCTATTGTTTTCTTTTTATATTTTGTGGCCTGGATTACCTTGACATGTAAGACCTTGCTGCCTATCCTATAAAAAGGAAGTTCTTATCCAGCATAATGAACTGGAAGTTAAGGATATGGACGTGATTGTGGCGGAGTCGGTTATAGTGATACATGACCCCATTAACACGGTATCGATATAATCCCATCGGGAGAAAGGACTCTTAAGGCATGAACCAGACTATTGAAGTCATGAAGAACCATAGGAGTATCCGCAGCTTTGTGGATAAAGACATACCGGATGCGATTATCGACGAGCTGATGGCTGTAGCGCAGGCTGCGCCCAACTCCATAAACGGCCAGCAGATAAGCCTGGTCATTGTCCGCGACAAAGAGAAAAAACGCCGGATAGCTCAAATCGCCGCCGGCCAGACATGGATTGCGCAGGCGCCGCTGTTCATCCTGTTCGTTGCCGATTTTTACAAGGCCAAACTGGCAGCCGACAAGGTCGGCAGACCGCTGGTTATTCCCGAGAGTGTTGAGGCCACAATTGCCGTCTCGATCGATGCTGGGATATGCCTGCAGAATATCATTACGGCGGCAGAATCCCTTGGCTTGGGGATTGTTCCTATCGGCGGCATTCGGAATGATCCTGCTGCCATGATCGAGCTGATGAATCTGCCCGAATATACCTTCCCCATCAATGGCCTTTGTATAGGCTATCCTGCGGACAGATCCCGGCAAAAGCCCAGAATGCCGGTTGCGGCCTTCAGGCATGATGAAGTTTATAACTCCGCAAAGCTGAGAGCTTTGATAGATGAATATGACGCATTGATGGAGCCCTATCTGAAAAGCGTAGGCAGAGAAAACGAGGTCAACTGGAGTACAAATACAATGAATCATTATTCGTTTGTTTACTTCCCCAAGGTTTACCCGGTCATGAAGCTGCAGGGGTTCAGAAATGATAAATAATATTGATTAGGGACAGCTGTCCCTAATTTCTAATTTTCGGATTATGTTGTCCGCATATGTAACTAAAAGGATAGGCCATGAGACGAGTTGTGACGATTTTCCTTATTTTCATTATAGCAATTGCTGTTCTCGATTGTCACAAAGAAACCGACCAGGTTAAGGTTAAAAAGATCATTACGGACATCCAGGCAGCGAGTGAAGCCAAGGATGTCAGGAAGATCATGAGCCATATTTCGAAAACCTACAGCGATCCTCAAGGTTTCAACTACGAAGGTATCAAAGGGCTGCTGCTCGGCTATTTCTTTCGCTACCCGAAGATATCGGTCTATATCAACAGTCTCACGATATCCGTTGAGGATACATCGGCCAGGGCTGAATTTCAGACTGTCCTGACCAGTGGAGAAAAAACCGGCTCCGTAACTGACGTGATCCCGCAGTCGCTCGGTGTTTGGAACTTCGACGTATCACTGAAAAAAGAATCGAGTGACTGGAAAGTTACCTCTGCCAAATGGGAACAAGCGGAAATGATGAAAACGGAGGAGCGATGAAACTCAGACAACAGAGGGACGCTTTTAAATTATAAACTTTAGAATAAACTTGGGATTAAATCTTCAATGGGGAGGAAACGATGAAGACTTTAAAACTGTTGGAGTATAGTCAATTTTTAAGGCACAAATATCTGGAAACCTTAAGCAAGCTCCCCTGGGAGGAAGTTATCAAGGATCGAGGCGCCAGTTTTCCCTCCCTGAGAGATATCTTCCTGCATATTGTCTTTGTGGTGGATGCTTTTATTAATTATATATTGCAAGGCAATCCCAATTATCCGAGCGTCAACTATAATGAATACGACAGCATCGGGAAAATCACGAAATATCTGGAACAGGTGGAATCCAAAGCCAACGCCTATCTGAGTAAAGTGACGCCGAAAGAACTGGCGATAAAAGTTGAGAGAAAGCTAAGGGACGGCTCGACATTCCTTGTAGCCGTTGAGGATATATTGCTCGACCTTTTCCAGGAAGAAACACATCATCGGGGAGAACTTATAGCGTTGTTATGGCAAATGGATGTTGCGCCTCCCCATAAGAGCTTTATTCAGTACCTGCGGTCGCAAAACTACATTGTGAATTGAGAATAATATTTTTCAAAAAGGAATTATATGCTTAAAGGCAAGGTTGCGCTTATTACGGGAAGCAGCAGGGGGATAGGCAAGGGAGCGGCGATCGAACTGGCAAAGTCCGGCGCATCGGTCGTAATTAATTATATTGCCGACAAATCCGCAGCGGAAAGCGTTTTAAAGGAGATCAACTCCGGCGGAGGTAGGGCGTGCATTATCCAGGCGGACGTATCAAAACCAGGAGATGTGGAGAGACTGGTAATCGAATCCGCGCACACGTTCGGCGATATCGATATACTGATTAATAATGCCGGTATCGCCAAAATCCAATCATTTGAAAAAGTCTCCGAAAGCGACTGGGACGAAATCATCAGGGTGAACCTGAAATCGGTATTTCTGGTGACGAACGCCGTACTGCCCGCCATGCGAAAACGAAAATGGGGCAGGATCGTGAATATATCATCGGTGGCGGCACACACCGGCGGCCTTGTATCGCCGCAATATACCGCTTCCAAGGCGGGCATTATCGGCCTGACACGTTATTATGCAAATGTCCTGGTCCGGGAGAGGATCACGGTCAATGCTGTGGCGCCGGCTCTCATCGAGACCGATATGTTAAAAAACACTAAAATAGATCCGAAACTGATACCGCTGGGGAGGTTTGGCACCATAGACGAGGTCGTTTCCGCGGTGATGTTTTTGGTTCAGAACGGATTTGTCACAGGACAGACTATTGATGTAAACGGCGGGTTGTACTTTCATTAATGGCAGGCTAATGCATTCAGGACGAAACTATAGAGAATTTAAGCTAACACCAGGCAAGGGGGTGTCGGGTCTTTTTTCTTGTCAATTACAATCGACGAACCACGCAAGGGGCGAAGGGGTTAAATCTTTGCAAGGACTTAAAAAATAAAATAGAGGTGTTTTATGAAAGAAGTGATCAAGTTATTAGCCGAAAATCCAATGGGATTTCTGGCAACGGTGGAGAATGGCGAGCCGCGAGTTCGGCCATGGGGATTTCTGTTTGAAGAAAACGGAAAATTTTATTTTTGCACCAATAACACCAAGGATGTTTACAAGCAGTTACAGGCAAAACCTTTTATCGAATTTTCCACCAAAACCAGCAATTTTGTCTGGGTGAGGCTGCGTGGCAAAATTACGTTTACCGAGGATATGAAGATCAAAGAAAAGATTCTCGCGGGCAATGATTTGGTAAAATCAATATATCAGAAGGCAAATAATCCCATATTCAAAGCTTTTTATATCGAACATGGATCGGCAATCATTGGTGACTTTTCCGGCCAGCCGCCGAAAAGATTTACATTCTAGAGGCGAAGCGCGCGGTCAAATCTTTGCATGGCTCATTTTACGGTGAAAAGTTTTGATATAATCCAAGGCGCTTCAATTTAATTCTGGAGATACTGCAATGAGGTTTTAATATGAAAAAAATACATATTTTTCTTATTGTTTGTATCGGTTCTATTTTTATAGCAAGTCCCTTATATGCATGTACTAGCTTTGCTGTATTTGGTAACCATTTTCTTTATGGAATGAATTTTGATTATTTTCTTGTTCCCTTAAAATTTATTATTGATACTCACGGCTCTATAAAAACCTTTCATCTGGCATTTAATGTCAAGCTTCCAGGTATGGATTTTTTTGCAAAAACAGGCGGGATGAATTCAAAAGGTCTTTTTGGAGCATGTCAGATTCTGATGCCGCCGGTTGAAGTTCCTTCTCAGACAGGTGTTAATGATATTTTCATTCCCATATTTTATGAATCATTTGCGCCTCTGGATAAAGTTAGAACAGTGGAAAATCTGTTAAAGGATAAGAGACTAATTAATTTTCCGGGAGCTTCCCATCATAACCTGTATGCAGATACCTCGGGAAATGGCATGATCATTGAGCCTGGAACAGATAAGAATCGTATTACAAAGATTGAAAACAATTTTATAGTCATGACTAACTTTCCTATCTATGATTTGAAAGGTAAAAATTACACAGAAGCAAAGGGAATGGGAGCGGACAGGTATAAAATTGCTTATGAATATCTCAGAGACAATGTTGATAATTTCAGTATAGACAAAGGATTTGAACTTCTACAAAAAGCTATTAATAAAGACCCGGGTTTAGCTACCAGATGCTCCATGATCTTTGATCCCATTAATAATGAAATATTTATTGCCATCGATGGAAATTTTAATAAAATTTGGAAAGTCTCACTTGAAGAATCTACAATAGAAACATTTTCCGGTTTTAATATTTCAATAAAAAAGCCTTTGGATTCAAAGGGGCTTATGGCTTTAGAAATATCAATAAAGACACTTAATGATACTGTATAAAAACATATCAATCATAACGTTATTCTGACGAGGGGCAGACGCGTCAAGTCTTTGCATGGCTCATTTTTTAATTAGTGGAAAATCTATTCTTGACAATTGCAATCGGCGAACTACGCAAGCCATCAGCAGCCCTAGTTTTCCTACTTTTACAAAATACTGGATTACAGAATATTTGGGATGGTTCAATTTAAATGCAGATCGAAAATAGCAACGTCCATATAAAAAAAATTTGGCCTTCTGCCTTTGTAGATGATCGGCGTATCGTTGATATACAAAGCCGCCTCATCCGATTATGGGGCGGTTCTAGCCCTCATTCGCTATAGAGGCCCTCAATTATATCGCCGTAACGTTTTATGATCTCGCGGCGGCGGAGCTTGAGCGTGGGCGTCAGTTCTCCGGCCTCTTCGGTAAAATCGTGCGGGAGGATGGCGAAACGCTTGATTTGTTCGTATGGCGCCAGACGGCCGTTGATATTCTTCACATGATCGGATATGGCCTGCCGAACCTTCTGTTCTTCTGCGAGGATTGCCGGTTCCGTGTCTGCGAGATTTTCGCGTTTGGCGAAAACACGAAGTTCATGTTCATTCAAGGTCATCAAAGCTGTAAGATACTTGCGGCGATCGCCGTAAACCATGACCTGACTGATCAGCGGCAGGGTCCGGATGAGGTTTTCGATGTTCTGCGGGGCGATGTTTTTGCCGCCTGCCGTGACGATCAGATCTTTC
>Ga0182027_10011433_pt1 | contig 12542 bp, 15 predicted proteins | sample 712E1DmetaG_FD_121300 | JGI IMG/M metagenome (GOLD analysis project Ga0182027, IMG submission 121300) | Permafrost microbial communities from Stordalen Mire, Sweden - 712E1D metaG (Illumina Assembly) | ecosystem: Environmental > Terrestrial > Soil > Wetlands > Permafrost | place: Sweden...
CAACCTAGTGATTAAGAGTCACTTGCTCTGCCAATTGAGCTACGCGCCCGCGAGGAGTTCGCCGGAGGCTTGGCGCATTCCATGCCACGCCAAGAGCCGATTATAGCATCTCGGAGACCCCTGTCACGTCCGGTTTGTCCGGCGCCGCAATAAATTGTGAAGGGCTCGGCGAAACGCGCCGGCTTCGGTAGAATGAAGAGGAGCTTGGGAGGTTTCTTGCGAATTGTCGTTTCCGGCGCCGCCGGGTTCATCGGGTCGCACATGTGCGACCGCCTGCTCTCGGAGGGCCACACCGTGGAGGCGCTGGACAATTTCCTGACCGGCAGCCGGCGCAACGTCGCGCACCTTGCCGACGAGCCGCGCTTCCATTTGCTGGAGCGCGACATCACCCGGCCATTCACCATCGAAGGACCGGTGGATTGCGTGGTGAACATGGCCTCTCCCGCCAGTCCCAAGGACTACCTGGCGCACCCCATCGAGACGCTCGACGTGGGTTCCCTGGGGACCCGCCGCATGCTGGAGCTGGCGCTCGAAAAAGGGGCGCGCTTTCTGCTCACCTCCACTTCCGAATGCTATGGGGACCCCTTGGAGCACCCCCAGGCCGAGACCTATTGGGGCCACGTCAACCCGGTGGGGCCGCGCTCCTGCTACGACGAGAGCAAGCGTTTCGCGGAGGCCCTCACCATGGCCTACCATCGCGCGCACGGCCTGCCCTCGAACATCGCCCGCATCTTCAATACCTATGGCCCGCGCATGAAACTGAACGACGGCCGCGTGGTTCCCGCCTTCGTGGACCAGGCCCTGCGGGGCGAGCCATTGACCATTTTCGGGGATGGATCGCAGACCCGCAGCTTCTGCTACGTCTCCGACACGGTGGACGGCCTCTACCGCCTGATGCTCTCCGAGGAACGCTATCCGGTGAACCTGGGGAACCCTCATGAGATGACCATCCTGGAGTTCGCCGAGCGCATCCGCGCGCTGACCGGAAGCCGGTCGGAGATTGTTCTCCGTCCGCTGCCGGAGGACGATCCCCATCTGCGCCGTCCGGACATCGCCAAGGCGCGCACCCTGCTGGGATGGGCGCCGAAGGTGACGCTCGACGCCGGGCTGGCGCTGGCGGTGGAGTATTTCCGCGGCCTGCAGCGCGTGGCGGCGTGAACCGGACCGCTCGCCGAGCCGCGGCTACTTCGGCTTAGCCGTGCGCAGGATTCGCTCGTTGAGATCCTTCAACCGGCGGAACTCCGCGATCCACTGCTTAAGCGTCAGGCTGTTGATCTTCCGCACCTTGACCGCGTTGTCGAGCCAGCCGCCGGCTTCCCCCGAGCGAAAATAGAAATGCCCCTGCCCCTTCGCCAGCAGCGCCGTATGGCCAAGCCGCGCCAGCTCGTCGTTCACGATCTTAAGGTGAAGCGTCATAGGGTCGAGTCCCATTCGTATTATCTCCGCTACACTGGTGAATGGTAAACTCCGGCAGGCGAGTGGGGCAGGCGCTTCGGCCTGCCATTGTGCCCGGGTGGCGAAATCGGCAGACGCAGAGGACTTAAAATCCTCTTCCCGGCAACGGGAGTGCGGGTTCAATTCCCGCCCCGGGCACCAGCACAGTCACCGCCGCCGGGGCCGTTTTCCACGGCTTGCCGGAGGCCAAGCGACCCCCGCAAACGGCGCTACGCGGTAAACTGATCGAACACGTACCGTGGCCCCATGAGAATCCTATCGCTGAACGGCGGATCGAGCACCCTCAAGGCGACCTTCCGCGAACTGGACGGCGGCAGCTTGCCCTCCGCGCCCACGCCGCCGCTCTGGGAAGCGCAGGCCGATTGGGGGCGCCGTCCGGGGAAGGCGCAGATTCGCGTGCGCACCGCCGGCGCGGACCGCACCGAGACCGAGGTGGCCATCGAGACGCCGGCGGCCGTGCTGGAACCCGTTCTGGCAACCCTTTGGAGCGGCCCGGCGAAGACCATCGGCGGGCCCGGCGAAATCGACGTGGCGGGCCACCGCGTGGTCCACGGCGGCCATGCCTTTCAACAAACCACGCGCATCACGCCGCGGGTCAAGGCAGAGATTCACAAGTACGTCGATTTCGCACCCGAACACAACCGCCTGGAACTCGAGGCCATCGAAGTCGCCGAACGCGTGCTCGGGCCGGCGACGCCGCAGGTCGCGGTCTTCGACACCGCTTTCCACACCACGCTCCCGATGTGTGCGAAGGTCTACCCGGTTCCCTATGAGTGGTACGAGAAGGGCGTGGCGCGCTACGGCTTCCACGGCATCAGCCATCAGTATGCGTCGCGTCGCGGCGCCGGAATTCTGGGCCGCGACCCGGCCGGGCTGCGCATGGTCACATGTCATCTGGGCAACGGCGCTTCCCTCGCGGCGGTCCGCGACGGCAAGAGTATCGACACCACCATGGGATTCACGCCGCTCGCCGGCCTGATGATGGGGACGCGCTCGGGCTCGATCGACCCCGGCATTCCCATCTACCTGGTGCGCCATCGCGGCTACGGCGCCGACCAACTCGACCGCGTGCTCAACAAGGAATCCGGACTGAAGGGCGTCTCGGGCATTTCCGGCGACATGCGGGAGATCGTCGCGGCCATGCGCGGGGGCAACCAGCGGGCCGCGCTCGCGTTCGACATTTACGCCTACCGGCTGGTGAGCGAGATTGGGGCCATGACGGCCTCGCTGGGCGGACTGGACGCGCTGGTCTTCACCGCCGGCATCGGCGAGAACTGCGCGCCGTTGCGCGAGGCGGCGTGCGGCCGGCTGGAATACCTGGGCATCCAATTGGATCTCGAGAAGAACGCGTCGCCCCGCATGGATAGCGACATCGCCGCGCCCGGTTCGCGCGTGCGCGTGGTGGTGCTGCACGCCGAGGAAGATTGGGAAATCGCCCGCGAATGCTGGCGCATGCTACGCTGAAGCCGAACTAATTAATTAGTTGGGGGGCCCTTCATGACGCAGGCTTCCAAATCCATGAACAACGTAATCTCCGCCCTGACTGCCCGCACGCAGTTCGGCCAGATCCTCAGACGGGCCACCGGGAACAACGAGCGTTTTGTGGTAGACCGCCGGGGCAAGCCTAGCGTCGTCATCATGAGCGTTAAGGATTACGTCGACGCCATGGCGCCCGCGCCCCAGTGGCTCAAAGACATCCAGTCCTCCGCCAAGCGCCGGGGAGTCGACAAACTCGGCATGCGGCAGATTGACGGCGTGATTGCCAAAGTCCGGCGCCGGGGAAGGAACGGCCTCTAACAGTCCGCCCAATGATTCCCCGCGTAGTGCTGGACACCAACGTGGTGGTTTCCGCTTTGCTCAAGCCTCACGGATTGGAGGATCAGGCGCTTCGCCCGGAAACTGCTGGATCTGCTGGCGACTGGACAAATCCGATAGGTTCGCGGCTGCATAAGCGGACCCCAACCTCCTCCATCCCTCCCGCACGTGATACGCTGACTGAAGATGCAGCTTTCGGAGATCTACCTGGACCTGGGTCAGGATGCGTTCGGCCGCATGGTTCGCAGCATGTCGATAGGCAAGCTGAAGAGCTATCAAATATACGAAGGTTTCAAGGTTCGGGCGCATCTCGCGAAGCTCAATACCGAGTCGCTCAGAAAAGCCGCTCCGCGATTTTGGACCCGCATATCCGAAAAGGACGAGGAATTCGCCAAAGAGCTGGCGCAGGCCCTGCTGGTGTCGCATCTGGACATGATTACCGCAGTGCTCGATTTCCTGGGCGTCCCTCACGAGAACGGCTTTTTCGCTAAGAACATGGATCCCAAGCCTTATTTCAGCGAGGGCTGGGAAGATCGCGTTTACGAGAAGTTCGGAACCGTTTTTCCGGATGCGCTTGTCGTATTCTATATCAACCACTTGAGGTGGGAATTGTTGGGCGCCGAGCAGCCCTACCACCCCTCACCCTTGAGCACAACTTGAATTCGGATGTTGAAGTGCTGATAATGTATAGAGCATGACAGTTCTCGCGGGGAATCAGCCTTCCAGTCCTTTGACCGCCGGCGTCGTAGGGCGTGGAAGCCTTTATCAGAGAATTAGATGCGAGTAGCTATTGGGATCGCTGCCAAGGGGGCGCGCGCGCGCCGTGGTTGTGGGTTAATTCAGCAATGCGGGAAATTCCTGCGTCACAGGACCCAATCCGTGAGTTCTAAACCTGGCACGGCCCGGTTGGCGGACTACGAGAGGTATGTGTAATGAATCATTGCGACTTCCATTATTCCCATTTATTGCCCAAGAAACCGGGGATTCTCCCTCTAGAGGAGACCATGACGAAGCAGTGCCGCCGTTGCGGCGCGGAATTCGTCACGCGTTCGCGGATACGCAAACGGTGCGACACATGCCAGACGGTGGTTTCCGCCGAAAAGCAGAAGAAGGCTAACGAGCGTCTGAAGGCTCGCCGCGCTGCCCGGCGTCTCTGTCTGCTCAAAGCCAGCTAAACGGTTTGGCCCGGGGCGTTGTGCCACGGCCCCGAGCCGAGCTTTTGAAGACTTACGATGGCCTGCGCTTCGGCGGAACGGCCTTCTCCAACCGGCCCAACCTTCTCGGCCGTCTTGAACTTGACGGATACTCTGTCCTTTTCAAGGCCCAGCGCCTCCGCCAGGCGTTCCCGAATGGCGTCGCGGAAGTCCTTGAGTTTAGGCCTTTCCAGGATCACCGTCGAATCCACGTTTACGATCCGGTAGCCTTGTTCTTCGGCCAGGTCGCGGGCGCGCCGCAAGAAGACCTGGCTATCGCAATCGCGCCATTGAGGGTCGGAATCGGGAAAGTGCATCCCAATATCTCCCAGCGCGGCCGCGCCCAAAATGGCGTCCGTAATGGCGTGTGACAGGACGTCGGAATCGGAGTGCCCTTCGAGGCCCAATTCGAACGGCACCGTCACTCCGCCTAATACCAGCGGCCGGCCGGCGGCCAGGCGGTGTACGTCCCATCCGAGGCCGATGCGGACTTCGCTCAAAGCCGGGCTTCCTTGGCGGTCTGCGTCCGGCCGTTCTCTTCCTGGAGGAACAAGCGGGCGAGTTCCATATCGCCCAGTTTGGTGATCTTGATGTTGCGGTCGCTGCCCAGCACCACGCTCACCTCCACGTCCAGGCGCTCCACCAAGCTCGATTCGTCGGTGCCCACGAAGCCATCGAGACGCGCCGTTTCGAAGGCCCGCGCGATCAGCTCGTAGCGGAATACCTGGGGCGTCTGCGCCAGCACCAGCTTGTCGCGTTGCAGGGTGCCGCGAATCCGCGCATGGCCGGTGGCGCGGCTCACCTGTTTGACGGTGTCCACGGGCACCACCCCGACGATGGCGGCGCCGGTCGCGGCCGCTTCGTCGAACACGTTGTGGATGGTATCGAGGTCGATAAACGGACGCACGGCGTCGTGCACCGCCACCAAATCGGTGTCCGGGCTCAGCGTGGCCAATGCGTTCGCCACCGATTGCTGGCGGCTGTCGCCGCCTTCGACGACGCGCGCGCGGCCGTTCGGAAACTCGCCCGCCAGCAGATCCCGCGACCACCGCAGGTCCTCCGCGCGCACCGCCACCACAATTTCGCGGACGCGCTCGGAGGCGGCGAACTTGCGCACGGTGTGCAGCAGAATCGGCAAGCCGTCGAGCAGCATGAACTGCTTGCGGCTGGCGGCGGTCTTCTCGGCGGAGCCGCGGACCATGCGCGTACCGAGTCCCGCGGCGGGCAATATCACGGCGACATTCATGTGCACTACGATTCTATCGTGCTTTTCTCGGCGGCGTTGGTCATGGGCTGCGGATCGTTCTTCCGCACCGGGTGGTCGCGCTTCTCGCCGCCCGCCACGGCGTGCGTCCGTTCGTCGAATTTTCCGAAGATCATCTTCCCGGCGGTGGTCTGCAGCACGCTGGTTACGGTGATATCGATGGTCTTCGAGATCACTTTCTTGGCGTTATCCACCACCACCATGGTGCCGTCGTCCAGGTAGGCCACGCCCTGGTTGTACTCCTTGCCTTCCTTGAGGATGAAGACGCGCATGGTCTCGCCGGGCAGCACGATGGGCTTGAGGGTATTGGCCAGTTCGTTGATGTTGAGCACCTCCACGCCGTGCAGTTGCGCCACCTTGTTGAGGTTGAAATCGTTGGTGATCACCTTGCAATCGTAGACCTTGGCGAGCTCGACGAGCTTCATGTCCACCTCGCGCACGGCCGGGAAATCGTCTTCCACGATCTGCACGTTGAGGTGCGCCATCTTCTGAATGCGCTGCAGAATGTCGAGCCCGCGCCGGCCGCGGTTGCGCTTCATGGAATCCGCCGAATCGGCCACCAATTGCAGCTCGCGCAGCACGAACTGAGGGATCACCAGCACGCCTTCCAGAAATCCGGTATCGGCGATGTCGGCGATGCGGCCGTCGATAATCACGCTGGTATCCAGAATCTTGTAGGACTTCTTCGACGATTTCTCGCCCCCGAAGATTCCGCCCAACGCCGACAGGTCCAGCATGTCGCCCTTCCTGGCCCCCACGATCAGGCCCACGTAGGCCATCCACAGCAGCAGAACCAAATGCAGGAAGCGGGCCCCCGGCCCAGGCGCCACCTTGTCCAGCACCAACGACATCAGGAATGCGCCCAAGATGCCCAGAATGGACCCGCAGGCCCCGCCGATCAGCCGTTTCAGGCTGATTTGCTCCAGCCGGATTTCAAAAAGAATAATGCAGCCGCCCAGAATCGCGCCGCCCACTCCCGCCTGCCATACGGCCAATCCAAAAGGCTGTAGAGTACCGGCGGAAACCGTCAGGACGACGATGAAAATGATGCGCACAACCATAAGATCGAGCATAAAAACACCCCCTTCGGGTGGATGCAGATCCCGGGACTGAACCCATAGCCGGCGCTCTGCTCATAACCTAAGATTACGCGATAGACATCGCGACCGAAGTATAACACCGGGAGCGGGTGTCCGCCGCAGCCCACCGCCGCAGCCAACCCGCCCGGCTATTGAATTTGGAAACCGACGTCGCTCGGCCGGTAATGCCGCGTGGGCGGGGCGGGAAACTGGCGCACCAGGAATTCGCGCCACTCGCGCTCCAGATCGGCCAGTGACATCCCTGCCACCGTGGGGATGCTCTGGCTGCCGCCCTGCCAGATTTGCTTCACGCCGGCCACCCCGAAGCGGTCGTGCAGGAACATCACAAATCCGCCCAGCTCCGTGTAGGTGACGTCGGGCGAATACATGGTGGAGTTCCAGTCCGGGCGGACCAACTTCTCGAAGGGGATCAGGGCGCCCGAGCTCAGCAGGGTCCAGGAATCGTAGCGAACCGTGTCGGGTTCGTCGGCGTAAACCGCCAGGCCCTCCTCGATCCAGGGTTCCGCGGCCCCCCAGAGGTTGGAGGCGATCTCGTGGCAAAGCTCATGCGTCAAGTGCAGCCGCGCGGGCGTCACCACCGAAAACACGGCGTGCTGCACGGGCCGCGAGCGGCCATCCACGTCCACGCCCACCAGCTCCTTCATCTGCGCGCCCGATTTCAGGAAAAATGCCGAAATTGGCGGCTCGTAGCCGGCCGCGGCGAGAAGCTGAATCACATGCGCGCGGTCCGCTTCGACGTTCTTCTTGAGCACTCCCACGTGGCGGCGGGCCTCGGAAGCGGACTGAAAATAAAGGTGGAAATGGGGCGTCTGCCGGAACGTCCAGTTGAACCCCGTATGGTCCACGTACTGGCGCAGCACGCCATCGACGGAATCGCCCGCCCGGTTAGGCAAGGCCAGCGGCGCGGCCAGCATCGAGAGGGCGAGGATGGACCAGGAAACGCGCATACCGTACCGCGTTGCTACTACTAGAGTACGATGACGCGAACGCAAACGTCACCCACCACGAAACGGCACTCCCGATACCCGCTGAAACGCTTGGTGGCGGCGGGGCGACTCGAACGCCCGACCTAGGGATTATGAGACCCTCGCTCTAGCCAGCTGAGCTACACCGCCATTCAGTTTCAAGTGTAACAAAAGACGCCCGGCATCCGCGCGGCGCCGGAATCCGGGATCGGCCCACAGCTTTGTGGATAACTCTTAGCCGATTGGTGGAGATTCCGGCGCCGCGCGAGGTATACAGTAACGGAATTTCGGATTCCCCATGTAAAATTTTCAATCTAAAGGAGTTGCGATCACTTGCTGCCGGTTGGTTCAAATCGAGGTAAGTATCTACTTTAACAATTCGTTAACATCATCCGAGACCCTGTTTCTCACAGGCTTTTCCACAGGAGCTGTGGATCTCTCTGAAACGCGGTCCAGGCGCCTCTTGAGCGATTCGGGCACTTCCGCATCCACCTCGACGTGGTTCCCCTGGTAGCGCGTCTCGATCACCTTGCCGAACTGGTGCAGGAGCGCCAGCGTGGCGCCGTCTCCGGCGGAGAGGCGGAAGGTGGCTCGCAGCACGGGGTCGAGCTGCAGCGCCTCGTCCATGGCCAGCAGCAACTGGTCGATGCCGGCGCCGGTGAGCGCGGAAACCGCCGTGGCGCTGGCGACGTGGCGCCCTCCGCCGAGCAGGCGCTGGGCCAGGGCGCCGGCATCGCCGATCGAGAGGCGGTCGATCTTGTTCATCACCAGGATCTGCGGAATGCCGGCGGCTCCGATTTCTGCGAGCACCGTCATGACGTGCGCCACGTAGTCCGCCGCCGCGGGCGCGGACGCATCGACGACGTGCAGCACCAGCGCGGCCTCGGCCACTTCTTCGAGGGTCGCGCGAAACGCCTTCACCACGGTGGTGGGCAGATTGCGAATGAAGCCCACCGTGTCGCTCAGCAGCACCCGCCGGCGCGACGGCAGGACCACCGGCCGGACCGTCGGGTCGAGCGTGGCGAACATGCGGGCGTCCACCATCACGCCGGCCTGCGTCAGGCGATTGAAGAGCGTGGACTTCCCGGCGTTGGTGTAGCCCGCCAGCGCCAGCGTGGCCAGCGGGACGGCGCTCCGGCGCTGGCGATGCAGCGCCCGTCCGGCGCGCACGCCGTTCAGATCGTCCTCGATCTTCTTGATGCGGTGGGCGATGCGGCGGCGGTCCGTTTCCAACTTGGTTTCGCCCGGGCCGCGCGTGCCAATGCCGCCGCCCAGACGCGACATCTCCACTCCATGCCCGGAGAGGCGCGGCAAGCGGTACGTCAACTGCGCCAACTCGATCTGCAGACGGCCTTCGCGCGTATGCGCGCGGGAGGCGAAGATGTCGAGGATCAGTTGCGTGCGGTCGATGACCTTGGCGCCGACGAGCTTCTCGAGGTTGCGCTGCTGCGTGGGGGAGAGGTCGCGGTCGAAAACCACCATGTCGGCCGCGCCGGATTCCACGGCGGCCGCCAGTTCTTCCACCTTGCCCCGGCCAATCAGGGTGGCCGCCTCCGGACCCGGGCGCGACTGAAGCATGCGGTCGAGAACTTGCGCGCCGGCGCTCACCGCCAGTTCGGCGAGCTCGTCCAGGGACTCCTCCACCGGAACGGCGGCCGTGCGTCCCCGCGCCGTCCAGTCCACACCCACCAGGATGGCCCGTTCTGGTACGGCGTCTTGAAGTGCCGTGTCTTATGCCTCCGGGGATTCCTGTGGCGCGGAAGCTCCAGGCGCGGCGCCGGGCGCAACCGTCTGTACGGGCGGCGGGGGCGCGCTCGCGTAGGAGTGCGGCATTTTCTGGGTCACCACCGTGGAAACGGCGTGCTTGAAGATCAACTGCTCCTGGTTGTTGGTTTCCAGTATCAGCGAATACTTATCGAAACTCTTGATTCTTCCCGAAAGCTTCACGCCGCTCATGAGGTAGATGGTGAGGAGAATCTTGTCCTTGCGGGCGTTGTTCAAAAAGCTGTCTTGTATGTTCTGCGCCGGTTTTTCCATTCTGGCCCCCAAACCCTTTCGGGCAAGTAAAACAGTGTTAAAGAACGGCCTCTGTATTGTAACCCGATTTGCGGGGGGCCGATGTCGCGCCGGCGCCTGAGCGGCTGGCGGGCTACAACGCTTCTTCGATCTTGCGGCGCACTTCGGCCGACAGCCGCGGGTTCTCTCCGCCCGTCGAAATGGCCAGTTGCACCGCGCCGCGCTGCACGCGGGCCGGGACGATGAAACTGCACTCCTCGGCCGAATCCGCGATGTTGGCGAAAAGGCCCCTGCCTTTGGCGGCGATGCCGATGCGGTGATTGGTAAGGCGGTCGTTGGTAGCGGCGAAGACCAGCGAGGCGCCCGCGAGATCCGACGCCCGAAACCTGCGCGCCGCTATCCGGACGGGCAGGGATTCGAACTCCGGCTCCCACTCCGGCGCCACCACCGTCACCCGCGCGCCCGCTTCCAGCAGGCCCTTGGTCTTGCGCAGCGCCACCTTCCCGGCGCCCACCACCAGCACGGGCCGGTCTTTCAGATCGAGAAAAATGGGATAGTGTTTCAACCCAAAATGTAGCATGACGGCGAAGGGCGCATGCGCCGATTCCAAACTGCCGGCGTGATACCCTAATCCTGATCGGTGGCTTCGCCGATCGCCCGACCATGAACCGGCTCTACTACGGCGACAACCTTACCGTCCTGCGCGGTTGCATCGGCGATGGGAGCGTGGACCTCGTCTACCTCGACCCTCCCTTTAACAGCCAGGCGACGTACAACGTGCTTTTCAAGAGCACGGCCGGCGAGAAGTCCCACGCCCAGATTGAAGCCTTCGGCGACACCTGGCATTGGGGAGACGAAGCGGAGCTTGCCTTCGACGGCGTCATGCACGGTTCGAATACGGATGCGGCGGAAATGCTCCGCGCCATGCGGGCCTTTCTGAAAGAGAACGACATGATGGCCTACTTGTCCATGATGGCCATTCGGCTCTTGGAACTGCGCCGGGTGTTGAAGCCGACCGGGAGCCTGTACCTGCATTGCGATCCAACCGCAAGTCACTACCTAAAGATCCTTCTGGATTCGATTTTCGGCGCAGACCATTACCGCAACGAGATTACCTGGAAACGAACAACCACGCACAGCGATAGCAAGACTTGGAGCCGGGTGGCGGATACGGTTTTCTTCTACACAAAGGGTTCGGATTTCGTCTGGAACACGCCCCGTAAACCGAACTCCAGCGAGTACTTGGAGTCCAAGTACCGCTACGACGACGGAGATGGCAGGGTGTATCGCCTGGACAACATGACAAGTCCAAACCCGCGCCCAAATATGATGTACGAGTGGCGAGGGTTCCCATTTCCACTAAAGGGCTGGAGGTACTCCAAGGAAACGATGGCTGCGCTTGATGCGGAGGGGCGGATCTGGTATCCGGTGAGTCCCGGCGGGACGTTGGACGCCACGAGACGCCCCCAGTTGAAGCGGTACCTTAAGGAAATGCCCGGCGGAGTGATGGGCACGATCTGGACGGACATATCCCCCATCAATTCCCAGGCGCAAGAGCGGCTCGGATACCCCACGCAGAAGCCCCAAGCCTTGCTTGAGAGAATCGTCTCCGCGAGCTCGAACGAGGGCGCCTTGATTCTCGACCCGTTCTGTGGATGCGGAACGGCCGTGCACGCAGCGCAAAAACTGAAGCGCGATTGGATTGGAATCGACATCACGCACCTTGCCATCTCCTTGATTGAAAAGCGCCTCAGAGACGCCTTTCCCGGCATCCAATACGAAGTTCACGGCACGCCGAAGGATCTGGAAGGCGCGCGCGATCTGGCTGCCCGCGACAAGTACCAGTTCCAGTGGTGGGCCGTATCGTTGGTGAACGCCGTTCCGTTCGCCGGAAAAAAGAAAGGCGCCGATTCCGGCATTGACGGGATCGTCTATTTCAAGCCCGAAGGGAAGACCACGGAGAAGGCCATCGTTTCGGTGAAGGGCGGCGAGAACGTGAGCGTCGCCATGGTCCGCGATTTGGCGCACGTGGTAGACCGCGAGAAGGCCAAAATCGGCGTGTTCATCACCCTGGCGGATTCCACCGGGCCGATGCGTACCGAGGCCGTGAAGGCGGGGTTTTATGAGACCCTGTACGGCAAGTATCCCAAGATTCAGATCCTCACCATTCGAGAACTCTTCGAGGGGAAGCAGCCGAACATTCCGCTGATCGATTCGTCCTCGTTTAAGAAGGCCCCGAAAGAGGCGCGCGGGGACCAGGATAAGTTGACGTTCTGAACAGACCGCGCAGGGCGCCTTCGGTCCATCGTCCGCACTTGCGAAAATAGGAACCACGAGTCATACTTAGAAGTATGAAAGTCGGTGAGCGCGGCCAAGTCACCATACCCAAGGAGATCAGGGATCGCTTCGGGATTGGACCGGATACCGAGGTGGAATTCCAACTCGTGGATGGTTCGATCATCCTCAGGAAGGCTCCGCGAACCTCTTCCTTGGGCCAATGGAAGGGAAAGTGTAAGGGCAGCCTATCCGCGCTTGGGTACTCCTCCGTGGACGGGTTCATCGACGATGTTCGCGGGCGATGATTACGGCGATCGACACCAACGTTCTGCTGGACGTTCTCATTCCGAACGAAGAGTTCTTCGCTCGCTCCTTGCGAGCGGTCGATGAAGCGGCCAGCCTCGGGTCCCTCGTGATTTGCGACCCGGTCTACGGGGAGCTCTGCATTCACTTCCAA